>WNGD01004046.1_pt1 | contig 14590 bp, 11 predicted proteins | sample 5400671 | NCBI WGS metagenome assembly WNGD01 (sample SAMN13153369, study PRJNA577476) | soil metagenome | isolation source: 40 cm soil or saprolite under grassland replicate 2 | place: USA:California | collected 2016-06-15 | reverse complement strand
TCGCACGCGCGAGGCGGAGCGCGCTCATGGTCGCCTCGGTGCCCGAGCTGACGAGACGCACCTGCTCGAGCGAGGGCAGCGCCTCGACCAGCAGCCGCGCGAGCTGCACCTCGCCGACCGTGGGGGCGCCGAAGCTCGTGCCATGGCGCGCGCGCTCGGCGATCGCGGCGATCACGGCCGGATGCGCGTGGCCGAGCAGGAGCGGCCCCCAGGATCCGACGAAGTCGAGGTACGCGTGGCCGTCCGCATCGACCACCTCGGCGCCGCGCGCGCACTGGATGAAGAGCGGTTTTCCGCCCACGGCGGTCCAGGAGCGCACCGGGCTGTTGACGCCTCCCGGAATCACGCGACACGCCTCAGCGTAGAGCTCGTCGGAGGTGCGTGACACGGCCTCGGCGACCGTTGCACCCGTCCGGCGAAGCGTCAAGTCTGCCCCGCCGCGCCCGGGTACGATTTCGCTTGCAGCGCGATCGACACATCGCCTATACGGAAGCGCTTCGAGCAAGTCGTTCCCCGCGAGACATCGTGCAGCAGGTGTGCCCCCCGGTCGCAGGTCGCTCGGGTCCGGTCGGCCTGACGCTCGCCACGGCTGCTTGTGACCTGGCGGGAGATGGCAAACGGTCTGTGATTCCTTACGGTTGGCACGTTATGAACAGCTGTGGACGAGCGTGTGCGTAACTCGCTCGCCTCGGAGATCGAGCGCGCCTGGGACCGCGTCCTCGAGCGCGTCGCCGAGCGCGTGAGCGTGGAGGATCTCGATCAGCTGATCCGCCCGCTCAGGCCGATTGACGTCACGCCGGCGCAGTTCCACCTCGAGGCGCCGAATCGCCTCGTCCTCCACTGCGTGAACGACCGGTATCTTCCCGTCATCCAGGCGAGCGTCGGAGCGGTGCTCGGGCCGCGGCAGGTCGTGATCCAGCTTCCGGTACGCAACCAGGGGGAGCTCTTCCCGGACGCCCGCCGGCGCGGCGAGCGACGTGCTCGTCCCCTCCTCGCTGCCCTCAACCCCAAGTACACGTTCGCGAACTTCGTCGTCGGCGCCTCGAACCAGTTCGCACACGCGGCGAGCAAGGCTGTCGCGTCCCAGCCGGGCGATCACTACAATCCGCTGTTCATCTACGGCGGCGTCGGACTCGGCAAGACACACCTGGCGAACGCGATCGGGCACCAGATCCTCGAGGGCAACTCGCTCGCGCGCTTCGCCTACCTGTCCTCCGAGGTGTTCATGAACGACCTCATCGCGTCGCTACGACGCGATCGCATGGGGGAGTTCAAGGAGCGCTTCCGCAAGGTCGACGTCCTCATCCTCGATGACGTGCAGCTGCTCGCCGGCCGCGAGCGCACCCAGGAGGAGTTCTTCCACACCTTCAACTCGCTCTACGACCAGCGCCGACAGATCGTCCTCACCTCCGACAAGGTCCCGAAGGACATCGCCGACCTGGAGGAGCGACTGCGGAACCGGTTCGAGTGGGGGCTGATCGCCGACATCCAGCCGCCCGACGTCGAGACCCGCGTGGCGATCATCGAGAAGAAGGCCGAGATGGAAGGCATCCCCCTCCCGAACGACGTCGCGCTGTTCCTGGGCAGCGAGTTCACGGCCAATGTCCGGGAACTCGAAGGGGCGCTCACCCGGCTCGGGGCCCACGCCTCGCTTGCCCACTGTCCGATCACCATCGAGTTCGCACGCGAGGTCCTACAGGCGGTCCTGAAGCCCCAGGTCCCCAGGGTGTCTTTCGACGAGATCCTCACCGCCGTGTGCGACCATTTTTCGGTGCGGCCAATCGACCTGCGATCGAAGCGACGCAGCAAGAACGTGGTCGTGCCGCGGCAGCTCGCCATGTACCTCTGCCGCCGCCTCATGAGCGTGTCCTTCCCGCACATCGGGGAGCTCTTCGGGCGCGACCACTCGACCGTGATCCATGCCACCGCGGTCACCGAGCGGCGCATCAAGGAGGACGCGGCCTTCCAGGCGGCCGTCGAGCGACTGGAGCGGAGCATACGAGAGCACTAGCCTGGGGGAACAACTCGCGAGCCCACAGTGGACAAGCACGACGCACTCTTCTAGATGGTATCGAGGTGTTACCTGCTTCTCCACACCCTCCACACTCCCTACGACGACAACGACCTTGTACTATCAGAGAACGTAACGGAGTACTCGGAGAGGCTCGGGTAATCGGAACAAGTCAGGAAGGGTAGGGTAAACCATGGAGGTCACGGTTCGGCGCGAGGACCTGGTTCGGGGTCTCCATCTCGTGCAAGGGGTCGTCGAGCGGCGGAACACCCTGCCGATCCTTGCCAACGTCTTGATCGAGCCTGCTGCCGAGGGGATCGCGCTCACGGCGACGGACATGGAGGTCGGACTGCGCGGCTTGGTCACGGCGCAGGTCAAGAAGAAGGGCACGGTGACCCTGAACGCGCGCAAGCTCTACGAGATCGCGCGCGAAGTCACTGCCGAGGAGGTCGTTCTCAAGTCCGTGCAGGCCGGCTGGGTGGAGGTGCTCGCTGGCCGCTCGAAGTTCAAGATCGTGAGCCTCGACGCGAAGGATTTCCCGCAGCTGCCGCTCGGGACCGATGCGCCCGAGGGGACGACCATTTCGATCGCCGTGGGGACGCTGCGGGAGATGATCGACCGCACGCTGTTCGCGGTGTCCTCGGACGAGACGCGGTTCAATCTCTCGGGTGTGTTCGTGGGCAACGAGGATGATGGGGTGCTGCGCATGGTCGCCACCGACGGGCATCGCTTGGCGATGATCGACCGCCGCTTGCCAAACGCCAGGCTCGAGCGAGGCGCCATCATGCCGCGCAAGGGGCTGGTCGAAGCGCGAAAGCTCCTCGACGAGGCCGAGGACCCCGAGGTGACGATGGTCGTCTCGCCCAAGGACGTCCGCCTGATCCTGCGCTCCCTCTCGTTCTTCATGCGGCTCGTGGAGGGCGACTTTCCGGACTATCGGCAGGTGGTCCCTGGTGCAGCGCGCGTGCAGGCTCGTGCGAACCGTGATGACTTCCTCTCCGCGCTGCGGCGCATCTCGCTGCTGGCGAGCGAGCGCTCGCACGGCGTGAAGCTGCATCTGGAGCGTGGGAAGCTCGAGCTGTGGGCGAGCAACCCCGATCAGGGCGAGGCCTCGGAGGAGCTCGACGTGCAGTACACGGGCGAGCCGCTCACGATCGGCTTCAACGCGCGCTACCTGATCGACGTGCTGACGGTGCACGCGGAAGGGGACGCGATCGAGCTCGGCTTCACCGACGAGGTCGGGCCGGGGGTGCTGCGGGGTTCCCAGGACCCCGACTACACCTACGTCGTGATGCCGATGCGGCTCTGACCCGAGCCCACCCCGAGCGCCCCGATCGAGGCCCTGGGCTGCCGTTCTATTTACGGCCGCCGAGCGGCTGCAAGCTCTGAGAATATCGATGCAATTTTAGCCGCTTCGCTATGGCGTCTGAGCGCTCCAAAGGGTAGAATCCGAGGAGCAACCAAACCGCTTTTCGGAGGTCCATGAGCACGCCCGAGACTGCCTACGGCGCCGCGAACATCAAGGTCCTCGAGGGGCTTGAGGCCGTCCGCAAGCGCCCGGGGATGTACATCGGAGATACCAGCGAGCGCGGTCTCCATCATCTCGTCTTCGAGGTCGTCGACAACTCGGTCGACGAGGCGCTCGGCGGCCACTGCACGCGCATTGCGGTCACCATCCACATCGATTCGAGCATCACGGTCGACGACGACGGGCGCGGCATCCCGGTCGAGATGCACGAGGCCGAAGGCGTCTCGGCCGCCCAGGTCGTGATGACCAAGCTGCACGCCGGCGGCAAGTTCGACAAGTCGGCGTACAAGGTGTCCGGCGGCCTCCACGGCGTCGGCGTGTCGGTGGTGAACGCGCTCTCCGAGACGCTCGAGATGGAAGTGCGACGGGGCGGCAAGGTGTACTTCCAGCGCTACCACCGCGGCGACCCGGAAGCGCCGATCCAGGAGACCGGCGTCACCGATCAGCGAGGTACCAAGATCACTTTCAAGCCGGATCCGCTCATCTTCGAGACCACGACGTTCAGCTTCGATATCCTTTCGCAGCGGCTGCGCGAGCTGGCGTTCTTGAATCGCGGCATCCACATCACGATCGACGACGAGCGCGACCAGAAGTCGCACGCGTTCCTCTACGAGGGCGGCATCGTCTCCTTCGTGCAGCACCTGAACAAGGCGAAGACGCCCATCCATCCCGACGTCGTCTACCTGCAGGGCGGGCGCGACGGTATCGAGATGGAGATCGCGCTGCAGTGGAACGAGGGCTACGCCGAGAATGTGTACGCCTTCGCCAACAACATCAACACGATCGAGGGCGGCACGCACCTGGTGGGCTTCAAGTCCGCGCTCACCCGCACGATCAACACCTACGCGTTGGCGAACGGGATCCTCAAGAAGGACGACGAGGCCCTCCAGGGCGACGACGTGCGCGAGGGGCTCACCGCGGTCATCAGCGTCAAGGTTCCCGAGCCGCAGTTCGAGGGCCAGACCAAGACCAAGCTCGGCAACAGCGAGGTGAAAGGGACGGTCGAGGCACTGGTGAACGATCGCCTCGGGGTGTATTTCGAGGAGCATCCCGCCGACGCACGAAGGATCGTGCTCAAGGGTCTCGAAGCCGCGCGCGTCCGGGAGGCGACCCGCAAGGCGAAAGAGCTCGCGCGCCGCAAGGGTGCGCTCGACGGGAGCGGGCTCCCGGGCAAGCTCGCCGACTGCCAGGAGCGCGATCCGGCGCTGTCCGAGCTGTTCATCGTCGAGGGCGACTCGGCGGGCGGCTCCGCGAAGCAGGGCCGCCACCGCCGCAACCAGGCGATCCTGCCGCTGCGTGGCAAGATCCTCAACGTCGAGAAGGCCCGCTTCGACAAGATGCTCTCCTCGCAGGAGATCAAGGTGCTCATCACCGCCCTCGGTGCGGGCGTGGGCAAGGAGGACAAGGACCTCTCGAAGCTGCGCTACCACACCATCATCCTCATGTGCGACGCCGACGTCGACGGCGCCCACATCCGCACCCTGCTGCTCACCTTCTTCTACCGGCACTATCAGGAGATCATCGAGCGCGGGCATCTCTTCATCGCGCAGCCGCCACTCTACCGCGTGAAGCGGGGGCGGGCGCAGCAGTACCTGAAGGACGAGGCGGCGCTCGAGGATTACCTGATCGAGCTGGGCGCGGGGGACATGACGCTCCGGGGTCAGGGCGGACCCGCGATCGCCGGCACCCCGCTGAAGCAGCTCGTGAAGAAGGCGATTCGCCTCGAGAAGGTGCTCGACGTGCTCGAGCGCAAGGGCAGGAATCGGCACGTGGTGACGGCCCTCGCACGCCAGCCGGCGATGGACGCGACCGTGCTCACCGACGAGGCCCGGCTCCGTCAGGTGGTGGCGGCGGCCGAGGTGTACCTGAAGGTCGCGGCGCCCGAGCTGCTGCCCGTGAGCTTCTCCTTCGAGCCGGATCGTGAGCACGCCTGTCTCTCGCTGGTCGCCTCCACGCGCGCCAACGGCGCCGCGCACCGCAATCTCGTCGATCGCGAGCTCTGTCTCAGTCCAGAGTTCGAGGAGCTCCGCCGCCTGGCGCGCGAGCTCGCGGCCGCCGGCGAACCACCGTACACGATCGGGGAGGGCGAGGGTGCGGAGCAAGTGCCGAACCTCCAGCAGGCGATCGCGCGCGTCATGGCCCAGGCGCGCAAGGGGCTCGAGATGCAGCGCTACAAGGGCCTCGGCGAGATGAACGCGTCGCAGCTCTGGGAAACGACCATGAACCCGGAGTCGCGGACGCTGCTGCAGGTGAAGATCGAGGACGGCTACGAGGCCGACGAGATCTTCTCCACTCTGATGGGTGACGAAGTCGAGCCGCGCCGGAAGTTCATCGAGGCGAACGCCCTCAACGTTCGCTTCCTCGACATCTGACCATGGACGTGAAGGGGCAGCGGCTCCCGGTCAACATCGAGGACCAGATGCGCGAGTCCTACATGGACTACGCGATGTCGGTCATCATCGGGCGGGCCCTGCCGGACGCGCGCGACGGTTTGAAGCCGGTCCACCGCCGCATCCTCTACGCCATGTTCAGCGAGGGACTCGTCCACAATCGCCGGTACTCCAAGTGCGCGGGCGTGGTGGGCGAGGTGCTCAAGCGCTACCACCCGCACGGCGACTCGGCGGTGTACGACGCGCTGGTGCGTCTCGCGCAGGAGTGGAACGTTCGCTATCCGCTGATCGACGGTCAGGGTAACTTCGGCTCGATCGACGGCGACTCGCCGGCGGCCTACCGCTACACCGAGTGCCGTCTCACCGAGCTCGCCGAGGAGCTGCTCGCCGACATCGACCGCGAGACGGTCGGCTTCGTGCCCAACTTCGACGACTCGACCCAGGAGCCGCTCGTCCTGCCCAGCAAGGTCCCGAACCTGCTCATCAACGGATCCTCCGGCATCGCCGTCGGCATGGCCACCAACGTCCCACCCCACAACCTGGGTGAGGTGTGCGACGCGCTGGTGGCGCTGATCGAGCACCCCGAGCTGACGGTCGACGAGCTCATGCAGTACATTCCCGGTCCGGACTTCCCGACCGCCGGCTTCATCTGCGGGCAGGGTCCGATCCGCGAAGCGTATCGCGAGGGGCGCGGCATCCTCACGGTGCGCGCGCGAGCGACGGTCGAGACCGACGAGAAGAGCGGCCGCTCGGCCATCATCGTGACGGAGATCCCGTATCAGGTGAACAAACGGCGTCTCATCGAGCGCATCGCCGAGCTGGTGAACGAGCGGAAGCTCGACGGCATTCCGAGCGATGGCCTACGCGACGAGTCCGACCGCGACGGCATGCGCATCGTGATCGAGCTCAAGCGCGATGCCGTGGCCGAGGTGCTGCTGAACCAGCTCTACAAGCACACGCCGCTCGAGGAGTCGTTCGGCGTGAACATGCTGGCGATCGTCGATGGGCGCCCGAAGCTGCTCAACTTGAAGGACGCGCTGCAGGTGTTCTTGAAGCACCGCCGCGAGGTCGTCGTCCGGCGCACGATCTACGATCTGCGCAAGGCCGAGGAGCGGCTCCACATCCTGGCCGGCCTCAAGATCGCCATCGAGCACCTGGACGAGGCGATCGGCATCATCCGCGCCGCCACGGATCCGACCAGCGCCCGCGAGCGCCTGATGGCGACCTTAGCGCTCTCGCAGCTCCAGGCGCAGGCCGTCCTCGACATGCGCCTCCAGCGCCTGACCGGCCTCGAGCGCGACAAGATCGTCGAGGAGTACGCCGAGACCGAAAAGGCGATCGCGCGCTACCGCGCGATCCTGGCCGACGAGCGCGAGATCGCGAAGATCATCGCCGACGAGCTGCGCGCGCTGCGCGAGAAGTACGGCGACGAGCGGCGTACGCGAATCGTGGACGAGGCCGCCGCGATCTCGGTCGAGGACCTGATCGTCGAAGAGGACATGGTGGTCACCATCTCGCACGAGGGCTACATCAAGCGGAACGCCGTGGCCCTCTACCGCGCCCAGCGCCGGGGCGGGCGCGGGAGGATCGGGGCCTCCACGCGCGAGGAGGACTTCGTCGAGCACCTCTTCATCGCCTCGACGCACTCCTACCTCCTCTTCTTCACCACCTCCGGGAAAGTGTTCTGGCTGAAAGTGCACGAGATCCCCCAGGCCGGCCGGGCGGCGCGCGGGCGGAGCATCACGAACGTGCTCAGCTTGAAGCCCGAGGAGAAGCTCTCGGCCTTCCTGCCCGTGCGCGAGTTCCAGGAGGGGCGGTACGTGCTCTTCGCGACGCGGCGCGGCCTCGTCAAGAAGACGGACCTCATGCAGTACGCAAGCCCCCGGCCCTCGGGCATCATCGCCATCGCGCTCGAAGAGGGCGACGAGGTCATCGGCGTCCGCCTGACCGACGGCTCGCGCGAGGCGATCCTCTCGACGCGCGACGGCCAGGCGATCCGCTTCAAGGAGGACGAGGCCCGGCCGATGGGCCGCGACACCTATGGCGTGCGGGGCATGAAGCTCGACGAGGGGGACGAGGTGGTCTCCCTGGATCTGGTGGAGCCCGGCGCCACGCTCCTCGCCGTCTCGGAGAACGGCTACGGCAAGCGGACCGAGATGGACGAGTACCGTCTCACGCGGCGCGGCGGCAAGGGCATCATCACCATGAAGACCACCGACAAGACCGGGCGCGTGATCGGCGTTCGCATGGTGACGGATGACGATCAGATCATGCTGGTCACGAGCGGTGGGAAGGTGATCCGCCTGCGGGTCAACGAGATCCGCGTGATTGGCCGCAACACGCAGGGTGTGCGCCTGATCAACCTCGAGGAAGGGGAGCGCGTCGCGTCGGTCGCGCGTCTCGCCGAGCGCGAGGAGGAGGGCGAGGCCAAGGACGAGCCCGTGCCGCCCGCCGACCCCGATCCAGCGGCCGGCTCGTAGTCCGCGCGCGTTCGACGTCGAACTGCCGCGCTTGCGCGCCGGCGTCCATTCGTGCCAGCTTCGCCCCAGCCATGGGCCGCGGTCGCCATCCTCGGAGCCGGACGCTGGGGCACTGCCCTGAGGACGCACCTCGCCCGCCTCGCGCACGAGGGCGCGCTCCGGGCGCGCAATCGGACTGAGGGGAAGGAAGGCGCATGCCGAACCGCTCTACACCGTGCAAGCAAGAGGGATGCACGCGGCCCGCCGACGGCGGGAAGGGTTACTGCCGCCGCCACTACGCCGGGTGGAAACACGGCGCCCTGCCCAAGGGTCGCTACAAGACCTGCCGCGTCGAGGGCTGTCGCAAGCGGATCATTGCGCGCGGGCGGTGCCAGGAGCATTTCGCGCGCGACTATCCCGGGAAGAGCGCGCCGCGGACTGCGGAGGCGCAGGCCTCGACCTGAGGCAGCACCTTGGCGCGGTCCTCCGTCGGCCACCACTGGAGCCGCCGCGCTCGGCATGATGGCGTAGTCCCGCTAGCTAGCCTAGCTAGCGGCCCGGGTGCTACCCTGCCTGCGTGTTCCGCAGCGAGGCTCGCGGCATGATGATCCGGCACGCGATTATGGTGGTCGGCGGATTCATGCTGGCGCTCATCGGGCCGCCGCTCCTGCGACTGCTGGCTGGAAAGTAGGACAGTCCTCGCGCGAACTAGGACAGTCGCCCTGAACCTGGGACATCGAGGTACTGGCCTAAATGAGCCGGCACCACCGTCGATCGGAAATTGACATTCCCCCACCGCTGTGTTCGTATGCCGCGTTTCCGCGCCGGGCTGGTGAGCGATGAAGAGGACCTATCAGCCGAGCAACCGCCGTCGCAAGCGAACGCATGGCTTCCGAGCCCGCATGGCTACGCCCGGCGGGCGCCGCGTTTTGAAGCGGCGTCGCGACAAGCGGCGGCGGCGCCTGACGGTCACGATTCCACCGAAGCAGCCCGGGTGAAAGCGTGGCCGCCTCGCACAGCTACCCGAAGGCGGTCCGCCTGCGCCGGCGCGCCGAGTTCCTCGCCGTTCAGCGCGAGGGGCGCCGTCGGCACAGCGAACACCTGGTGATCATCCGCCGACCCGCTCCCGGGCCGTGCTCCCGGCTCGGCGTCACGGTGAGCAAGCGGGTCGGGAACGCGGTGGTCCGCAGCCGCGTCAAGCGGCTCCTGCGCGAGGTTTTTCGCGCGCGCCGCGGCGATATCGCGCCGCCAGCCGACGTGGTCGTCATCGCGAAGCCCGGTGCGGACACCCTCACTTATGCCCAAGCGGCTAGCGAGTTCGTGCGAGCCCTCGAGCTCTCGGCCGGCGAGTGAGAGACCACGCCCCCGGGTGTTCTCGCGGGCGCTGATCACGCTGCTCAGGACGTATCACCTCGCGCTCGCTCCGGGGTTGCCGGCCACTTGTCGGTTTGTTCCGAGCTGCTCGGCGTTCGCCATCGGGGCGATCGAGGAGCACGGCGTGGTCCGCGGCGCCTGGCTCGCCGCGTGGCGGGTCGCACGCTGCCACCCATGGCACGACGGCGGCTACGATCCGGTCCCTGCGCGGAGAACGTGAGTCGTGGACCAGAGACGACTGCTGATCGCGTCTGCGATCTCCCTACTCCTGATCTTCGCCTACCAGGAGTTCGTGTTGAGCCGGTACCAGAGACGGCACGTCGCCACCCCGCCATCCGTGGCGTCGAAGGCAGCGCCGTCGCGTGAGCCACTCCCCCAGCTCACGAGCGAGCTGACAGCGGATCCGGGGGCGGGCGGTTTCGTGAACGTGGAGACCGATCTCTTCCGGATCAGCATCACGCCGGTCGGCGCGCGCGTAGTCGCCCTCCAGCTCAAGGGCTATCGGCGCTCCGTCGCAGACGATAGCCCTCTCGATCTGGTGGAAGCGGGCCCCGTCCTGCCCCTCACCCTACAGCTCGGCTCCGGCGCCAGTGACGCGCGCTTGGCGTACCGACCCTCCCGGACGGACGTGGTAGTGCACGGGGTCGACAGTGCAGAGGTCGTGTTCGAGGGCGACTCGCCCACCGGCGGGCAAATCGAGAAGCGCTACCGATTCACCGGGGACCGCTATCTCTTCAGGCTTGCCGCGACCGTGTCGGGTGCTCCCGCGCCGTCGCCCCTCGGACTCGTCGTCACGCCGCTTCGGGCTGACAGTCCGACTGCCGCGGAGAGGGCTGTCGCCCTGGTCGGCGACAGTCTGGTTGAGAAGACGGTCAAGGACGCACCGACGAGCGATGCCCCGTTCGACGCGAGCGCATGGGCCGGATTTGCCACGCAGTACTTCCTCGCGGTTGCAATGCCGACGTCCGGAACCCTGCCCGCCGTGCTGACGGGCGCAGCGGGGTTGCCGGTCGTCAGGATGGACGCGGCAGTCGTTGGTCGAAAGGCGAAGTTCGCGGTCTACGGCGGGCCGAAGGACCCGGAGGTGCTTGCGCGCGCGGGCCATGACCTGGGACGGGCCCTCAACTTCGGGAGGTTCTGGTTCGTCGCAATCCCCCTGCTGCACGCCCTGAGGGCCCTTCACCGCGTCACCGGGAACTATGGCGTGGCGATCATCGTGCTCACTGCCCTGGTGAAGGCCGCGACCGCGCCTCTCACCCGGACGACATTCCGTAACATGCGAGAAATGCAGAAAATTCAGCCACAGATGGCCAAGCTTCGGGAGCGCTTAAAGGACGACCAGCTCGCGTTCCAGAAGGAGGTCATGGAACTCTACCGCCGCCATCATGTGAACCCGTTTGCCGGCTGCCTGCCGATGGTGCTTCAGCTTCCGGTCTTCATCGGGCTCTACAACACCCTCTCGCTGGCGATCGAGCTGCGCCACGCGCCCTTCGCGCTCTGGATCAACGACCTGTCCGCTCCCGACCGGCTGATGGTGCTCGGAGTTGGCGTGCCGGTGCTGACGCTCTTCATGGGGGCCAGCATGTTCCTGCAGCAGTGGCTCACGCCGGCGCAGGCCGATCCCGCCCAGCAGCGGATGATGATGTTCATGCCGATCGTGTTCACCTTCATGTTCTTCAAGTTCCCGGCGGGCCTCGTGCTCTACTGGCTGGTGAACAACCTGCTCACCATCGGACAGCAGTACCTCATGATGCGGTCCATGAAGTGAGGAGACGATATGCGGTCGATCGAAAGCGAGGGGGATACCATCGACCAGGCCATCGAGAGGGCCCTCCGCGCCCTCGACGTTGCGCGCGACCAGGTGCAGATCGAGATCCTGACCGACGCGACCCGCGGCTTGCTCGGGTTCGGGGGGAAGAAGGCCCGCGTGAGAGCCACGGTGCGCCCGCCGCTGGCCTCACGGCTCCTTGGTCTGGAGGCTGAAGCTCCCGGGAAGGATTCCCGGGAAACCTTGCCGCTGGGCTCACGGCTCCTTGGTCTGGAGGCTGAAGCTCTCGGGAAGGATTCCCGGGAAACCTTTCCGCAGGCGGAATACGGTCAGCCGGGGGCCACCGCGCCCATCCAACCCCCTGGAGCATCTCACGCCGCGACGCCGTCTGAAGCCTTCCAGCTCAAATGCAAGGGCACCCTCGAGGCTATCCTCTCGCACCTGGGCGCCTCATGCGTCGTCGAAGCGGGGCCCGGGTCGGACCCCGGGAGCGTTCAGCTCGCGGTGAGCGGCGACAGCGGCGGCCTGCTCATCGGCAGACGGGGCCAGACGCTCGACGCCCTCGAGTACATCGTGAATCGCATTGTCGGCCGCGAGGATGGTGCGTCGGGGCGGGTGATGATTGACGTCGAACACTACCGGGAGCGGCGCTTCGAGCATCTCACCCAGCTCGCGCGGCGGCTTGCCGAGAAGGCCAAGCGGACCGGGCGATCCGTGACGCTGAACCCGATGAGCGCCCGGGAGCGGCGTGTGGTGCATCTGGCCCTGCAGAACGATGCCGCCATTTCGACACGGAGCCAGGGCGAGGGGCACTATCGGAAGGTGGTGATCCTACCGGCCGAGCGATCGCGGAGGCCGGCGCGGCCGAAGCCACCCGCGAGCTGAGAGTTTGTGAATGAATCCCCGGACCGAGCCGGATGGCCGAGGCGCCCGCCGCGCAAGGCGCGACGACGAGTCATAGCCGTAGGCTATGGCGAGGAGGAGCAACGCCGCGCGGCGGGATGCATCGGCCGCCCGGCGACGGGAGGGGATTCGTTCACAGACTCTGAGCCGACGCCTCACCCGCTGGCCCATGGCTCGGCGCGTATGACGCCTGCGGACGTCGGGCTCCTGCGCAGCGCGGCGCGGACGCTCGGTGTCGACGTGGCCCACGACGCGCTCGAGCGCCTGGTCCGCTTCCTCGATCTGCTCGCGGTCTGGAACCGCCGCATTCACCTGACCGGCCAGCGCGACCTCGCGAGCCTCATACGCGCCCACGCCATCGACTCACTCGCTCCCGCTCCGCACCTCCCGAGCACGGGGCTCGTCGTCGACGTGGGCAGCGGCGCTGGTTTCCCGGGAATCGTGCTCGGGTGTCTTCGCCCGGACCTGCAGTTCGTCCTGATCGAGTCCCGACGCCGGCGTGCGAGCTTCCTGCGCGAGGCGATCCGCGCGATCCCGCTCCCCGCGGCCCGCGCCCTCGAGATGCGTGCGGAGGAGGCGGCGGCCGATCCCGAGCAGGCCGGTCACGCCGCGATGGCGATCTCGCGGGCTCTCAGGCTAGACATCTTCCTCGGCCTGGCGGCGCCGCTCCTCGCGCCGGACGGTGCGGCGATCGCGATGCAGACGCCGCGCGCCGCAGGCCCGGCTTCCGCGCTCGCCGCCCAGCATGGGTTTCGTTTGGTCGCCAGGCATGATTACGCCCTGCCTGGCGGCGCCGCGCGGAGTCTTTTCTTCTTCGACCGCGGCCGACCTGTTTCATAGTTGCGGCGGGTGTGCTAAACGGCGCGCGTGGCGTGGGGGCGGGAGCGCTTCCGCTCCCTCGACGGATGGAGCTGGGTGATGGGCCGGGTGATCGCGGTGGCCAATCAAAAGGGCGGGGTGGGGAAGACGACTACGGCCATCAACCTGGCGGCGGCGTTGGCGCTCCAGGGCCACCCGACCCTTCTCGTCGACCTCGATCCGCAAGGCAGCGCGACGACGGGCGTCGGCGTTCGGCCCGCCGAGGGCGAAGACACGGTGTACGAAGCCCTGCTCGGTGGCCGCGCCATGACGGACATCGTGCGCCGCACGGCCATCGAGCGGCTCGCCGTCGCGCCGGCCACGCGGGACCTGGTAGGTGCCGAGGTCGAGCTCGTCCCGCAGATGGCGCGGGAGAACCGGCTGAACGACGCACTCGCGAGCGTCCGCACACGGTACAACTTCATCCTCATTGACTGCCCGCCGTCCCTCAGCTTGCTCACCGTGAACGCGCTGCGCGCGGCCGACTCCGTGCTCGTGCCGCTGCAGTGTGAGTACTACGCGCTCGAGGGGCTGACGGCGCTCCTCGATACGGTCGGCCGCGTGCGCGACGCCCTGAACCCGACGCTCGCGCTCGAGGGCCTGCTCCTCACGATGTTCGACGGGCGCAACAGCCTCGCCCGACAGGTCCAGGACGAGGTCCGTTCCCACTTCGGCGAGCAGGTCTTTCGCGCCGTCATCCCCCGCAACGTACGCGTGTCGGAGAGCCCGAGCCACGGCATGCCGGTGCTGCTCTACGACCCCGAGTCGCGCGGCGCCGTCGCGTACCGCGCGCTGGCGCGGGAGATCGCCGCGCCCGCGCTGGCCGAGCCCATGCCCCACGACGCGGAGGCGTGACGATGCCCATGCGGCGTAGAAAGAAAAGCTGAATGGAGAGCGGGGTGCGGAAGGCACTCGGGAAGGGCATCGAGGCGCTCTTTCCGGCGGCGCCGGACGGGCGGGTCGCCGCCGCGGCGCCGGGCGAGCTCGCGGTGCCGATCCACGAGATCGTACCCAACCCGGAGCAACCGCGCCGGCACTTCGACGACGAGGCGCTCGGGCTCCTCGCCGACTCGATCCGCCGCCACGGGCTCCTCCAGCCCCTGGTCGCGCGCCGCATCGCGGGACGCTACGAGCTGATCGCCGGCGAGCGGCGGCTGCGGGCGGCGCTGCGCGCCGGGCTCGAGCGGGTCCCGGTGATCGTGCGCGAGGCGCGGGCCGAGGACCGCCTCGAGCTCGCGCTGATCGAGAACGTGCAGCGCGAGAACCTGACCCCGCTCGAGGAGGCCGAGGCGTACCGCC
>WNGD01005274.1_pt1 | contig 14591 bp, 14 predicted proteins | sample 5400671 | NCBI WGS metagenome assembly WNGD01 (sample SAMN13153369, study PRJNA577476) | soil metagenome | isolation source: 40 cm soil or saprolite under grassland replicate 2 | place: USA:California | collected 2016-06-15 | reverse complement strand
CCCTGCCATAATCCTGCTCAGCTTCCTGGTCCTGCCAGGGGGCATCGCAGCGTTTCGCGCCCCGGCTCCCGCATTGGTGCTGAGTTACCTCGCGAGCTACATCGTAATCTTCCTTGTTGGTGGTCCGCTGTTTGAGGAACCTGGCTGGCGCGGCTTTGCCCTGCCCCGCTTGCAGCAGCGTTCTGGTGCGCTAGTGGGAAGCCTTATTCTTGGAGTGCTCTGGAGCCTGTGGCACCTGCCCTTGTTCCTGTTCGTCCCAGGATACGATGGAGCTGGTTCCGGTTTCGCCGGCATCAGCATTCCCTTCGCCGAGTTCGTTATCTCCATCGTAGCGGGGACGTGTATCATCACGTGGGTCTTCAATAACACCCGTGGCAGCCTCTTGCTGGCGATGTTGCTTCACGCATCCGTCAATACAGCGAGCGGCTCTGCTCCCGCGACCCCACTGGTTATACTGAGCCGGTCTATCTGCTTTGTCGTGGTGGCGCTGCTCATCATCGCTGCCACCCGGGGACGCCTCGGCTACCAGCGCTCCCAGCGTGAGACAACGCTCCCGACATCCCGAACCGAGCGAGAGCAGGAGCCAGGAACAGCGCACCCGTCCGTCTGATGGATTCCACAAGCCATGAAGGTGTTGCAAGCAGGGGAATGGTTTCTCGTATGTGTGCTGGTTTGAGAGAGCGGTATCCACCCTAACGACCACCTCAGAACACGAGGTGGGGTTCATACTCGATGCCTCGGTTGTTGAATGGGCCAACTCCCTGCCTGCCTCCTCTACCATTGTGGTTCAACTCTTTCTGTGGCCGCTTTTACATGCATCGTCCTGGACCCGGATTTCTGCCGCGTGATCAGCGCCATCTTTTCCCACGGTCACGACGATTGACCCGCCCTAAGGAGTACTCTTTACTGACGGTAATGCGAGCAATCAACAGCTTTCAGCGTATTTGGATGAAGTCGTCGATATTGTTCCTGCAACTACTTTACGTCCAACATGTCGTCGCAGGTATCGCCCAACTGGTCCACATGGGGCCAATGTAAATCATACTGACTTCTACTCGGATATTGCTTTTCTTGACCGTCTCAATTGGGACGTTATTAACAACAGATGGTTTATGGACGATGAAAGGAGGCGTATAAAGCACGCTGAGGTACTTATTCCAGACCTTCTTCCCTTGGGTCAAGTACAGGCTATCTCTGTGAAAACAGAGACTATGGTGCAGATTGTGAATAATCTTATTCTTGAAAGCGGTCTTGCTGGCCGTATTCCTTTTGTCACTCGGAAGCCAAATTTATACTTTCAATAGAAAAACACTAGCTGCCAGTTTCGGCAGCTAGTGTTTTTCTGTTTGCTAATTTGAACCTATTAACCCACACTACCAGACATCTCCAACTGGATCAGGCGGTTGAGTTCAACCGCATACTCCATTGGCAACTCTTTCGTGATGGGCTCGATGAAGCCGTTGACGATGAGGGAGTAGGCTTCGGACTCGTCGAGGCCACGGCTCATGAGGTAGAAGAGCTGGTCTTCGCCGACTTTGGAGACGGTGGCTTCGTGGCCGATCTCGGTCTGGTTCTCTTCGACGCGGATGGTTGGGTAGGTGTCGGTGCGGGCGTTCTCGTCGAGCAGGAGGGCGTCACAGCGCACACTAGATTTGCTGTGGTGTGCGCCAGGATTGACGCGGACGAGGCCACGATAGGAGGCACGACCGGTACCCTTGGAGACCGACTTCGAGAGAATCTGCGATGTGGTATGGGGTGCGAGGTGCGTGACTTTAGCACCGGCATCCTGGTGCATACCATTGTTGGCGAAGGCGACCGAGAGAATGTCGCCGCGTGCGCCCTCTTCCATCAGCAGGACGGCTGGATACTTCATAGTCACTTTGGAACCTAAATTCCCATCGACCCATTCCATGGTGGCGTCGCGGTAGGCGGCAGCACGTTTGGTGACGAGGTTGTAGACGTTCTTTGACCAGTTCTGGATGGTGGTGTAGCGAACACGTGCGCCCTGAAGAACTTTGATTTCGACGACGGCGCTGTGCACGCTGGCATAGGTTGGTGCTGTGCAGCCCTCGACATAGTGTACATAGGAGCCGGGTTCAGCGATGATCAGTGTGCGCTCAAACTGGCCCATGTTCTGGGCGTTGATGCGGAAGTATGCCTGTAGAGGAATCTCGACGCGGACGCCTGCTGGGATGTAGACGAAGCTGCCACCGCTCCAGACGGCACTGTTGAGGGCGGCGAATTTGTTGTCGGTATAGGGAATGACGGTGCCAAAGTGTTCCTTGATGATGTCTGGATAGAGGCGCAAGGCCGTGTCCATGTCGGTGAAGATGACACCCAGTTTGGAGAGGTCTTCGCGGACTTTGTGATAGACGGCTTCGCTCTCGTATTGGGCTGTGACGCCAGCCAGGAATTTACGCTCGGCCTCTGGAATGCCGAGACGGTCAAAGGTATCTTTAATTTCGGCGGGGACTTCTTCCCAGGTTTTACCTTGCTGCTGTACCGGTTTGATGTAGTAGTAGATATCATCGAAATCAATGCCGGAAAGGTCGGCACCCCAGGTGGGCATAGGACGCTTCAAGAAATGCTCCAGGCTCTTGAGGCGGAATTTGCGCATCCAGCTGGGTTCGCCTTTCATTTCGGAGATCTGCTCAACGATCTCACGGGAAAGTCCTTTTTTGGATTTGAAAGCATAGTTTTCGGCTACATGGAAGCCGGGGGTATAGCCACCCTGTTCCACTTCATATGCCTGACTCATAGATTTACTCCATCTGCTAACTGCTCTAAGGTGATATGGATAAATGGAAAGCAGTCTCTTCCTGCTAATCCTTAGTTGTGCACTCGGATTTACTGCTATTATATGGTTTTTGGGGGTGAATGTCAAGGCTGGTAGGATGACCATGCCTTATTTTTGCTTGACAGAGCGCAATGGTTCTTGTTATGATAACGAGGGAAATTGGGGAGATACATTTAGGTTGGTTTGTGCGCCCATAGCTCAGTGGATAGAGCACGCGCCTTCTAAGCGTGTGGCCGCAGGTTCGAATCCTGTTGGGCGCGCCGATGCGAGGAACCAGTAGCATTATCGCTGCGGGCTCCTTTTTTATACTCAGAAGCGGGGTGGGTGGGATTTTTGCACCGTGTCAAGAGGTCTCTTCCAAGAAAGATGGAGGAGCGGTATTATGAAGATTAAGAAGTTAATCGAGATACAGACAGTCCAGTGGTAGGGGCGGCATTGATGACGCCAGTCCAGTTCCCATGCTGACTGGCGTCATAATGAGAGTTAACAAATTCATCCGGCTATGGCTACGTCGTGGGAGCGGCGGCATTGATGACGCCAGTCCCCTTCACAGGCGCACTGGCGTCATCAATGCCGCCGCTCCCACGACCGTAAGTCTTTTGTTACCTTTCATAATGCCGCCCCTACCATATATCTTGAGCCTTTTCTGAAAGTTCATTATGACGCCAGTCTGTCTCTCTTGAGTTGATCTATCCACTCGCTGACTAGCGTCATAAATGCCGCCTCTACCATGCCTCTCTCTCTTTTTGTTAGAAGAGCGTGATGAGGAGGGCTTTGATGTCCGAGTCTATATCGGTGATGAGGGCTGGTAGGTTGATGCTGGCGGCTATGAAATTGGTGGTGGTATGGTTTGTGTGGCATCGTTGGCGAGTTGCTGGACGGTGACGAAGTGGTAGCCGCGCTGCTGCAAGGTGGGAATGATGGTTTTGAGGGCGGCTATGGATTGTGAACGGTTACCACCGCCATCATGCATGAGGATGACGGCGCCGTTTTGCACTTCGCTTAGGACGCGGTTGATGATGACCTGTGTGCCAGGGGTAGTCCAGTCCTGGGGATCGACGCTCCAGAGGGTGGAAGTGAGGCCAAGTGAATATGCCTGGGCTTGTATGCTGTTAGTGATGGCTCCGTAGGGAGGGCGGAAGAAGGTTGGCTGGAAACCCGCTGTTTGTTGGAGGATAGCAGAGGTATCGCTGATCTCCTTGCGCACGGCATTAGCCGAAAGCTTGGTCAGGTCAGCGTGATCCCAGGTATGGTTGCCTATCAGATGACCGTCGGCAAGCTCTTGCTGAACCAGGTCTGGGTAGTTCTGGACGTTCTGACCGACGACAAAGAAGGTGGCATGGATGCCGTACTGACGCAAGACGCTGAGCATCTGCGAGGTATAAGGACTTGGGCCATCGTCAATGGTCAGTGCGATCTCAGGTTTGTTACTATCGCCTTCAGAGAATATGGACTGGAGCGGAACAGAGGTTGGTGTGACGGTTGGTTGGGTAGGCTGTTGGGTAGGCTGATCGGTGGCGCTTATAGTAGCCTGCGTTCGAGTAGTGATGGTGGCAGCACTGTTGGCATAGACTACAATGACTGTACCGAACATGCCTAATGACATGATTAGCGTTATTAACATGAATGCGATTTTTTTCATAGTTGCACTTCCATTTGACTTTTGAGTTTTTTGTACATTAGTGAAATAAATTTTTTATAAATGATGATTTTAAATATGCTTATGTTAAATTTATTCAGGTATTCTTTGATAGAAGAATAGCATGGTACATTTTGGAATGCTATGGTACAGTTCACAGTTTTGATGTGAGATAAGGAAAATGAGTCTTGATGCGCCGGGACGTGATACACTAAGAAGAAAAATGTTCTTAGGAGGGAGAAATGTCCTGGTCATCGAAGACGTTACATGTTGCGATTATTGGTTATGGTGTGGCCGGTTCGGTTTTTCATGCACCGCTGATTGCCTCAACGCCGGGGATGATGGTGGGGGCGATTGTGACGAGTGCTGCCGAGCGACAGGAAAAGGCGCGACGAGATTTTCCGTCGGCAGTGATATTCTCAAAGCCGGATGATCTCTGGAAGCATGCTGCGCAGTATGATCTAGTAGTGGTAGCCAGCCCCAATCGGACGCATGTGCCGTTGGGGATAGCAGCGATGGAGGTGGGTCTACCGGTGGTGATTGATAAGCCGCTGGCAGCTTCGGTGGCCGATGCTGAGCGGTTAATGGGGGTGAGTGAGCGAACGGGGAAGATGCTGTCGGTGTTTCAGAATCGGCGTTGGGATAATGATTTTTTGACGGTGCAGTATTTGTTGAATACTGAGCTTGATCTGCTGGGGCCGATTGTGCGCTTTGAGTCGCGCTATGAACGATGGCGGCCCATACCAAAGATCGGAGTGTGGCGTGAAATGGGGGAGCCGGAAGAGGCAGGTGGGGTGCTGTATGATCTGGGAAGCCATTTGATTGATCAGGTGATAGTGCTGTTTGGGGAGCCGACACGAGTGTATGCGGAGGTGGAGAAGAGACGTGCTGAGGTGCTGGTGGATGATGATACGTTTGTGGCGTTGCAATTTGCCAGTGGGGTGCGGGCGCATCTGTGGATGAATATGGTGGCACGAATATTGGGGCCACGTATACGCCTGCAGGGTTTGCGTGGGACGTATGAGAAGTACGGGCTGGATCCGCAGGAGGATGCGCTGCGCAAGGGTATGAGGCCGGGCGATAACGGTTGGGGTAGAGAGCCACGGGAGAGCTGGGGGCGACTGGCGACTGAGGTAGGAGGCGTGCCCCTGGATAGCATGATAGAAACGCTGCCAGGGGCATATGAAGAGTATTATGCCTTGTTGCGGGATGCGCTGCTGACGGGTGGGAAGCCGCCTGTGGAGGTGAGCGAGGTGTTGTGGACGTTGAGGGTGATTGAGGCGGCACAGGAGAGTGCGAGAAGTGGGCGTGTGGTGGAGTTGTGAAGCACCCCTGGCTAAAGCCAGGGGCTTCGACAGTCCTCCCACGTGGGGATCGCTGTGGGACACTTCCTGCCCCATTGTGTTCGGTTTCAATCTCCGGTGAAGCTGGTGGGCATTGCACCTTCAACGATTGGCACACAGAACGTTTTTGTACGTTAGTGCTTTTACCCAAGGGAACGATTTACCTTGGAACCCGCAAACACTCTTCGGTTGTTCGTGTGCAGAGGGAAGACTGCACTGGGGTCGAGCCTTGCCGTCTTACGTCTTCCCAAGAACACTTCTAGTGTATCACAGTGATATCACTCTTGTCAAGGTGTGATATCATAGGGGTATGAGTACAAAACGAAAAGTGAAAACGCTCCGTTTAACGGAACAGGATATTGCCATCATTGAAAGCCTGAAACAACACTACGGTGTCACTTCAGACAATGAGGTCATTCGCATGGCATTACGTTCTGCTCAACGCGAACTCCCTACCCCCATCACGCCCCATAAGGAACGGCCCTTCTATCCCCACGGCTGAAGCCGGGGGTTTTACGGGCCGGATTGATAAAATGGGAGTGATGCGCATGAATGGAAAGAGAGGTCAGTCCATGGTTCCAGAAGCCTTTCACGATTACTTTGTTGCAAGCACGGGAGCTGGCGCGGCTCTGGTGGGTCTGCTCTTTGTAGCGGTCTCTATTGCTCCACAACAAACGGTGATGAGCGCTGCCCCTGTGGAGCGACAAGCGGCAGCGACCAGTGCGTATACTGCTCTGCTCAACGCCTTCTTTCTTTCGCTGGTGGCGCTCCTTCCCCAGACGAACCTGGGCTCGGCAGCACTCGTTCTGAGCCTGATTGGACTTGCAAACAGCTTCATCCTCGCATGGAACCTCTCAAGGCACGCAGAGCGAAGATGGTTGAGCATAGTACGCAGAGCCGTCTTCATCTTGATAGGACTTCTCCTCTACGGAGAGGAACTCTACAGTGCCATCCTCCTCTTGCTTTCTCCGACCAACGCTGCCCCACTCTCCACGCTCGCAGCAGTGCTGGTAGGCATCTATGCTCTTGGCATGACGCGTGCTTGGCAATTGCTTGGTGGTCGCAGCCGTCAACTCAACGATTGGCTCACCCCATTGCGTGATACCGAGGAGAGGCAGGCCGTGACCGACACGGCTCAACCCCTTTCAGCAACCAGTGTCAGGAAAGACGAATCCCGATGAGGGGCAATGTTTTGCCCACGCCATCGCATCGGACACCTACGCTACCAATGCGTATGCAGCGCTCGGCACTCGCCCATCCCGACACCATGAGGTTTACGATGGCTAATGAAAGTCCAGAACACTGGAGGTGAAGCATGGAAACAGCGTGGCCGCGACGACCGGTCATCTACGAGATCAATACCTGGGTGTGGCTCAGTGAATTGAGTTACCGTTACCAACACGCTATTGCGCTAGGCAATGTGCCAAAGGAAGAGTGGGATACGATTGCCTCGCTCAGTGTGGATGCGGTATGGCTGATGGGCGTGTGGGAGCGAAGCCCAGAGGGAATGCGGATTTCCAACGCAAATGCAGGCCTGCAAGCCGATTTCCGCCGCGCACTCCCAGACTATACCCTTGCCGATAATATCGGCTCGGCTTACTGCGTGCGCAGATATGTTGTGGATGAACGCCTCGGCGGACCTGAGGGGCTCGCTATGGCGCGGCAGATCCTCGCGCAGCGAGGACTGCGCTTGATTCTGGACTTTGTGCCCAATCATGTGGCAGTGGATCACCCCTGGGTCTTCGAGCATCCCGAATATTTTGTACACGGGACGCACGAGGAGATGGCGCAAGCGCCCAGTGCCTTTTTTGAGGCGAACGGAACAGTGCTTGCCAACGGACGTGACCCGTACTTCCCACCATGGTCGGATTGTGCGCAGCTCAACGCCTTCAGTCCGAGCTTGCGCCAGGCAGCTGGCGAGACATTGAATGCGGTTGCCGAGCAATGCGACGGCATGCGCTGCGATATGGCAATGCTGCTGCTCAACAGTGTCTTCGAGGGCACCTGGAGTGGGCGTGTAGGTGAGCCCCCACCAGAAGAGTACTGGCACGAGGTGATCTCCGCCGTGCGGCTCCAGCACCCCAACCTGCTTCTTCTCGCAGAGGTCTATTGGTACCTGGAATGGGAGTTGCAGCAACTCGGTTTCGACTATTGCTACGACAAGCGGCTCTACGACCAGCTGGAACATGACAACGCGGAAAGCATCCGGCTGCATCTTACCGCTGGTCTCGATTACCAGGACAAGCTGCTGCGCTTCATCGAGAACCATGACGAGCCGTGCGCGGCAGCCACGTTCTCGCCGGAAAAAGAGCGTGCAGCCGCGGTGACGATAATGACATTACCTGGAGCGAAACTCTTGCACGAGGGCCAATGCGAGGGACGGCGAGTGAGACCCCCGGTTTTCCTCGTGCGCCGACCGGTCGAACCTATTGATGCGGATTTGCGAGCGTTCTACTACAAACTGCTGGCAGCGGTTAAGGCAGCGGGACTGCGGGAGGGCGCATGGCAACTGTGCGCACGCACGGGTTGGCCCGACAACAGCCGCTACTTGAACCTGGTAGCATGGTGCTGGGAGCAGAACCTGGAGCGTTACCTGGTCGTCGTGAACCTCTCGGAGGACCAATCGCAAGGTCGCGTTCAGCTGCCCTGGAACGAACTGAGCGGAAGTACGTGGCATCTCACGGATGTACTCAGCAGCGAGACGTTCGAGCGGGATGGCAGCGAGATGCAGTCAGCAGGTCTGTACGTAGATTTGCCTGCATGGAGATTTTACTTCCTGCGCTTTCAATCCGACCCGAACGGCGGGTGAAGGGCCAATACATCTCACTTAAGGGATTGAGTCCCTTTTATGGCAGAGGTAAAATCAGCAATTTGAGCGTACGCATCTCCTTTGTTTGACTCTCAAATTTGCTTAAGTGAGATGTATTGGCCACAAGGGCCCCAACCCCACATCCGCTCCACCCCCGCCCCTACGCGAGGTCTCGAACGGAACGTTCGGTTGATGCGTCTTGGACGCCTTCCTCGATGATCACTGTTCCGGCTGCTCCATCGACGGTGATGAGTTGTCCGGTGGTGATGCGCTCGGTGGCTCCTGCCACGCCAACGACTGCCGGTATGCCATACTCGCGCGCCACAACGGCTCCATGGGATATGGAACCGCCCATCTCCATTACCAGACCACCAGCGGTAAGGAAGAGCGGTGTCCAGCCGGGATCGGTTGAAGGAGCGACCAGCACTTCGCCCGGTTCCAGTCGAGCGCCGGTTGGATCGAGAATGACACGTGCCTGAGCTGTGACTCTTCCAGGGGAAGCGGGAGTGCCTTTGAGCGTCCCTTCGGCCAACTCGCTTGCCTGGACTTCTACGGTTGGCTCTGTGCCATCGGAGAGCAGCACACGTGGTATACGGCGGCGCTGCAACTCGTGTTCGTAACTGGCACGCCGCTCACGTACCTTCTGGCGCATATCCTCGCCCGTAAGTGCAGCACGCGCCTCAGAGAGCGTTATGAAGAAGATGTCCCCGGCATTCTCTAACCATCCAGCCTGCTCCATTTCCTTGCTGATAGACAAGAGAGAGCGGCGTATATATGCGAGGAGCAAGACGAGGCAGAACTTTGGCATTTCGCGGAAACCAGCTAGCGCACGAGCGCGCTTCAAGAAGAAGCCAACCAGCATGCCGCGCAACCACCCTTTGCGCCTGGCGCGTCGGGTGAGTGTGGCGACCATGGCTTGGGCCTCCTGCGCACCACGATGGAATTGTACATTCGGCGCTAGATCAGGATCTTTCAGTTGGAGGTAGTTGGCAAGGACGCCAAGGATATGGGTGGGATCTTCGGACCAACGCGGCAATCCCAGGTCGATTTCAGCCACGCTACGATGTCCGTAATCGTGCAGGAACTCCCCTAAACCTTGCTGAAGCGTCGGAGGCAGTGTGCCTTCACGATACTGCTGGGCCAGTCGCTCGTGCGGCATTTCGCGAACAACTTGAGCAGCAACAGCGTCGGCCCGCACTCGCTGAGCAAGGGCCCAGAGTTCGAGGTCCATTTCTGTGGTGGGGTTATGCGGCAGTCCACGCAGCACGATCTGCATTTCATCAGGAGTGGCAATACCTTCCAGCAGCCTGCTACTCAGAGCGTAGGAACCCAATCCGCTGATCAGCAGCGGCGGAATGGCCCTAAAGATATACTTCACTCTGCCCGGTAAGAGTTGCTCAAGAGCAGTCAGGCGATCATTAAGATCAGCGCTATGCTGTACCGAAGCTTCTGCGACTTCGTCATTGAGTAACTGCAACGATGCTCTCACCTGCACCATGCGCTTTTGGACAGTGGATGGCCACAGCAATGCTTGAATGACATGGATTGGTGCTTGCGTTTTCTCTAGGAACGAGCTGAAAGCGCGGATCAAACGCCAGCGCGGCGTAGGTACCAGGGAAAGACGCGGATCTGTCGTAAGCTGCTGGAGCAGAGCAGCCGAGCGTGCTTCCGCGATCTGTGTTGCTGAGAGCAGAAACTTGCGTCCAATCGCTGTGTGCAGGGCAGATGTGACATCGAAGAAGAGACGCCCGCCAGCTTCGACAAGGATACTCGGACCGCGCAGAGGATCGCGGGGCGTCAGGTTAAACAGCCCGGCAATAGTGGAGCCCAAGAGTCGGACCACAGCGATCCCCATAGGAGTTAATGGACGATACACCCCCTGAAAAACGTTGAGGGAGAAGTAGACACGCAGTACATCATCCGTATTCGGCGCATTGTCAGGTAGCGGGTAGAGGGTAGTGATCGGGCGCGACTGCACGAGCCAGAGTTTCCCTGAGGGATCAATGGCCCACTCAATATCCTGCGGCGCTCCATAATGCGCTTCGACTTGTGCTCCCAGTGCTGCCAGGGCGCATACTTGCTCGTCGGAGAGACAGGCTTCGCCGCTGCCATCGCTGGTTTCAGTGCGTGTGGTACCACCGCCCTCGCTCCCTCGGATGATGACCCGCTTATCGCCAATACGCCGCTCAACAATCTCAGCGGTGGTAGTATTGACGACGAAGTGATCAGGATTGGTCGCACCTGAGACAACCGCTTCACCCAGACCGGGATTGGCATCGATGACCGCCTGACGCCGTTTGCCAGTGAGCGGATTAGCTGTGAAGAGTACACCTGAGACAGAAGATTCGACCATGCGCTGGACGACGACCGCGAGCTGTACACTGCGCTGATCGATACCCAGGCTGGCACGGTAGCTGACGGCGCGATCAGTCCAGAGTGAGGCCCAGCAGCAGCGGACTGCATCCAGCACCGCCTCGATGCCAACAATATTTAGGTAGGTTTCCTGCTGCCCCGCGAAACTGGCAAAGGGTAGATCTTCAGCCGTGGCCGAAGAACGCACAGCCACAGGGATAGGTTCTCCTGCGCCCAAAACGCGATATGCTTCGGTAATGGCCTCGGCCACACTCGCTGGTATAGATGCCCCTAGCAGGCAATTACGAGCCGCTTCCGCCAGATGCCCGCTATCTCCAGCACTATACGCATCCAGAATCGCCTCGAGACCTGCCTCTGATGCAACCATCTCATAGACCACGGTGGTAATACAGAATCCTGGCGGCACAGGCAGTCCCGCGGCGGTGAGTTCGCCCAGATTGGCTCCCTTACCGCCGACAAGTGCCAGCGCATCTCGACGAAGAGCAGTCAAGGGTACAACGATGTCGGTAGCGCGGCTCAGCTCACCGCGCTCCAGTTCCTGCTTCTGAAGACTCATCCTGTTTTCTCCTTCTCATCCCGGCCTCGGCAAGCAAAGCCATTGCTCGCCTCACTTCTGCTTGCTCTTCAGCCGAGAGATATTCCATAACGGCTATCTGTGCATCAGCACGCCGTTGTTCGAGCGTTGCAATAAGTGTTTGCCCGCGCTCAGTAATCGCCACGCGTTTTGCTCGCCGATCACGTTCATCCTCACGCCGGGTAATCATGCCTCGCACCACGAACTGATCGAGCAGACGACTGGTGGCCGAAACGGAACGCCCCAGCAATTCGGCGACCTGCTTAATCGTCAATTCACCCTCTTCGTCCAGCAAAAGCAGCGTCGCCATTTGAGGGAGTGAATAGTCAAAATCCTCAAAGGTGTGGACGACTACGAAGATGAAGTCGCGTATGATGGTTCGTCGAAACTGGCTGATGCTCCGGGCAAGCAGTTCTTTGTCGTTCATTATGCTTTCTTATGCCCTCTCAAAAGTTGTATGCATGCATGCAATTATTTTTTCCTGATGGAAATAGTAGCACATATACGTAGAAAAAATCAATCCCTTACGACCCTGAATTAGGGCATCTACAAACACCGTGACCGATTCGTGAGAGGAAAGCCCCCAAATGTGACCACTCCGTGATCTCCAGGCATTACACTCTATACTGCATGAATCTCTGCGGTGAGAGGGGGTATTTGACCATCAACAACCTGGATGTCACTCCGAATGGGAAAGGTCACTTCAGTGCCAATGGCGATCTCAGTATGGCAGGCAAGTGGCAGATAGGCGTCCAGATACGCACACCTGATGGGCTCTTCCGCCAATTTAGCGCTGCTCGCTTGCTTGTATAAAGAGGCTCATCGAGGTGGTAGAATAGACTCGTATATCGAGCGTGTTATTGAAGGGTGCGTTTCATTTTTTGGCATTGAGCGCAAGGTGGCGAATATGGCTGGGGTAGCTGCGCGAGCCCAGCCACTACTCTACCACGCAAAGGGTACTCGCCGTAGAGTAGTGGCTGGGCTCGCGCAGCTACCCCAGCCATGCAAAAAATGAAACGCACCCGTTATTGAAAGACAATTTGGAGCGCACTATGCAAGGATCACTCACTCCACAGGTAACACAGGCTCTCCCTGGTGACAGTAGAGCTGGGACACACACGATCCCGCTGAAAACTCTGTTTGAGCAGCTACAGAGCAGCGAACAGGGACTTACAGGCCAGGAGGTGCACAAGCGACAGGATAAATATGGTCCAAACGAGACGACTGGCATTAAGCGCAGTTCAGGACTGGTACAATTTCTACGCCTGTTCTTGAATCCGCTGGTAGCAATCCTGCTCCTCGCTGCCATTGTCTCGGCAATTCTAGGCGATCGCATCAACGCCAGCATTATCATCGCCATTGTACTGCTCAGTAACATTCTCAATTTTGTGCAGACATACCAATCACAGAACGCTGTCGAGAAATTGCGGGCCGGGGTGGCACCCACGGCGACTGCGCTACGTGATGGCAAATGGATTGAAGTTCCACGCCGCGACCTGGTACCCGGCGATATGATTCGTCTCATGGCTGGCGACCTGGTACCCGCTGATGCACGCCTGGTACAAGCAACCGATCTACATGTACAACAAGCCGCGCTGACCGGCGAATCGCTACCGGTCGAGAAAAGTGCGGACGACCTGGATGCTCCAACAGAGAGTTTCGCCGAAGCACACAATAGTGTCTTTCTGGGCACCTCAGTGGTCAGTGGCACAGGCACCGCCCTTATTACTGCGACGGGACGCAAGACGGCCTTTGGCGACATCGCCGCACGCCTGGCCAGCCGTCCGCCGGAGACCGAGTTTGAGCGCGGTATCAAGGGGTTCGGCATGCTGATCATGCAGACCGTTTTCTTCCTGGTCCTCTTCATCTTCCTGGTCGGCATCCTGGGCCATCATCAACCATTCGAGACGGTGCTCTTCGCTATCTCGCTTGCCGTAGGTCTTACACCGGAGTTCCTGCCCATGATTACGACGGTAACGCTGGGACAGGGGGCACTGCGTATGGCAAAGCAAAAGGTGATCGTCAAACATCTCGAATCGATCCAGAACTTTGGCAGCATCGATACCCTGTGCAGCGATAAGACGGGCACCTTGACCAGCGGCGAAACGCAACTCGAAGGCTATCTCGATCTACAAGAGAAAACATCTGACCGTGTTCTGCTGTTCAGTTACTTGAATAGTTCTTACGAGACTGGTATCAGAAGTCCACTCGATGAAGCCATTTTACAGCATGGCAGTGTAGATATTACTGGATATAGTAAGGCTGGTGAGATTCCATTCGACTTTGAACGGCGCTGCCTCTCGGTGATCGTGCGACACGAGAACGAACTCTTGCTGATTACAAAGGGCGCACCAGAAAGTATCCTTCACCTCTGTTCCGCGTACGAAGTTAACGGCGAGCGCAAAGCGCTGGATGGCGTCGATGGCGAGGTACGCACAAAGTTCGTGCAGATCTACCAAGATCTCAGTTCGCAGGGCTACCGTGTTCTCGCTGTAGCCTATCGCCCGATAACCCAACAAACAACCTACCCTAAGACGGACGAACAGACGCTGGTCTTGCTTGGCTTCCTGACCTTTGCCGATCCTCCTAAGCCGGACGCGGCCAAGGTATTGCAGGCCCTCAAGAGCGATGACGTGCAGGTCAAGATCCTGACGGGCGACAACGAGCTGGTCACACGCCATGTATGCGAAAAGGTCGGGTTGGATGGCGGCAGAATCGTTCTGGGCAGCGACCTGGATCATATGTCCGATGCAGCGCTCTCCCAGGTAGTCGAGCAGGTCAACGTCTTTGCACGCGTCTCTCCGGCACAGAAGAACCGTATCATCCTGGCACTCAAGAGCCGCAAACATGTGGTCGGCTACATAGGCGATGGTATCAACGACGCCCCCTCGTTACACGCGGCAGACGTGGGCATCTCGGTCTCCACAGGCGTCGATGTCGCTAAGGATGCAGCCTCCATTATCCTGCTTGAACAGAGCTTGCAGGTCCTGCACAACGGTATCCTGGAGGGACGTAAAGCCTTTGGCAATGTGATCAAATATCTGCTGATGGGCACC
>WNGD01004039.1_pt1 | contig 14607 bp, 13 predicted proteins | sample 5400671 | NCBI WGS metagenome assembly WNGD01 (sample SAMN13153369, study PRJNA577476) | soil metagenome | isolation source: 40 cm soil or saprolite under grassland replicate 2 | place: USA:California | collected 2016-06-15 | reverse complement strand
TTCATGGCGGTATATCCCTCTCGTACCCGGACTTTTGCCTCCTCCGCAGCGTCCGATGGGCTATCGCCGCCAATCCAGGCATACACTCGCATTTTCTGGCGCACAGGGCCACCCAACAACTCGTAAACCGGCACGCCTAACTGTTTCCCTTTGATATCCCATAACGCCTGCTCAATACCGGAGAGAGCGCTGGTGAGGATAGGACCACCTCTGTAGAAACCACCCCGGTAAAGAACCTGCCATACATCCTCGATAGGGGAGGCATCCTTGCCAATCAGGTAGTCACCCATTTCCTCAACTGCTGTCCGCACTGTGTCCGCCCGCCCTTCGATGATAGGTTCCCCCCATCCAACCAGGCCATCATCCGTGCGTATTTTCAGAAAAAGCCAGCGCGGTGGAACTTTGAACAATTCCATGTCTTGAATTTTCATGTGGATTGCCTTCCTTTATGGGTGTCGGGATGCCCATGCGCATCAGCTTTGTCGTATACTGTGATCTTGTCTTCGTAGGATTGTTTGAGAGAAAGATTGTGCGCCGACCAGCTTTGCGCAGCGCCGTTATTGTCTCAGCCGCACCAGGCAGAAGGGTGTCGCCTACATAAATCGTCCCATCTAAATCGAAGAGATAGGCACTGTACATTGTTCACCTGTCTATGCGTGAGCAATAGCTGCCCAATAGCCACCTGGCGCGAAGAGTTCATCGACACACGCGTCAAGGATGCCGCATTCGTTCACCAGATCAAGCACGGTATAGCGGGAGCGGATGGTACGTGCCAGAATGTAGCTCTCCCACAATTGTGCCATGTTGACGCCAATCTCTGCCGGTTCAGTTGGGCAACCCGCAGCCCGCAGCAGCTCGCGGAGGTGCTCTGCCGTCATCAGTTGGCGCTCCAGATGCCCTCGGATGATCGGCCAGCGTTCCTGGATAAGCAGCAACCTCTGCCGGAGTTGGTCAGGGGAAATGTACCTGGCAAGGCTCTCCTGGACCGCATTTTCGGCCAACATCGGACTGCTATGTCCCTGCTCGACTTCGCGCCTGACTTCTTCGCGTGACGGCCAGGCGCGGCAGAGCGCGTCAATATCCAGCCTGCTCAGGTCGCGGGCGAGCACCCGCTCATAGAGCGCCGCCGCGGCTAATGTACCGACGCCGACCTTGAAGCCATGCGGTACTGGCTCGTGACCGTGGGCCAGAGCCTGCATCTCCCATAGATGGCTGAAGCGGTGCTCACTGCCGGAGGCTGGTCGCGACGAGGAGCTAATCTGCATGGCGATACCGGCCATCATTAACCCTTCGAACAGGTGCTCTATCGCCTGCCTGTTGCCCGCGTGCAGCGCCTGCGGCTCATCAGTCCAATCGCGCAACGAATCTTGCACCAGCGACCAGGCACTCTTCTCAATCAACTCGATCTCCAACGCGTCGGCGAGGATCCAATCGGCACCCGCGGTCACTTTTCCTAACAGGTCGCCATAGCCAGTTGAATTCATCTGTGCGGGTGCAGTCACCAGGATGTCGAGATCAGCCACGACGGCGCGGGGCGCGGGACACGACATCGTTTGCTTAAAACCGTCTTTAGTAATCGCTGCGCCGAACGCCGTGTACCCATCCACCGAGGCAGCGGTCCCGACACACATATAGTGCCGTCCGGCGCGGTGTGCGGCGAGTTTGGTGATGTCATTGAGTGTGCCCGATCCGACGACGATGGGTACCGCGCTCGTGGTGCGCAGCTTCTCCTCCAATGCCAGTACGTTCTCGAAGCTGGCATACAAAGGAGGTGTGCCAGGGAACACAATAGGATCTTCGACCGTCCACCCGGCGGAGCGCAAGCGCTCACAGAGCGCTTTCCCGGCAATGGCATAGGTGTTGTCATCAGCCACGACAACTGCTGGCTGCTGCCCGAACGCTTGCTCAAACACGTTGCCAACGTCATTGAGTACTCCAGTGCCGATACGGAGATGGCGTGTGTCGTTGGCATGGCGCAATGCCGCATCAATTCGGTTGTGATCCACAACATACCTCCCAGTGGCTCTTCAAATTTCAAGGTTCCGTTCGTTACAAGCGCACCTGGACCGTGAGTGTACACACTGACATTGGCGGCAGGACTGTTGTCACTTTCTCCCTATTGAACTGAATCTCTGTGAAGGCAGTGGGCTTGACCCGCTCAGGGTCCTGGAACGTGTTATGTGCCCCATCTCCTGACACATTCTTGTTGATTCTCTGCTTGCCCTGATCTGCCTGGATAATGAGATGATTCACAGCTATTTTCCCTTTCCGTTCGTTGGGGGCCGCCGATTATGGACATTAACTTTTAAACTTACCAATGCGTGACTACAAAGGTTGGTAGATCTATTTGTTCATGTTCATTATCGTGCGCCGCCTGTTTCTGTCCTTCTCCGGTGATATGCCAACTACCTCAGCCCATGAGCGAGAAGATAGTACATCTCGTTCCATCGGATCTCTTTCTTGAATGCTGAGAGTGCGGTGTCATGGTTGATGAGCAAAAACTCCATACCAGCTATCTCCGCGAAGTCTTCCAGATGTTCGACCGTCAGCGCGTGACTGAAGCCGGTATGATGCGCCCCTCCGGCCAGGATCCAGGCCGTGGCGGAGGTCTTCAGGTCAGGCTGCGGCCTCCATACCGCCCTGGCGACCGGCAGCTTCGGCAGGGGCTCGTGTGTCGGAACCACCTCGACGATATTGACGAGCATGCGGAAGCGATTACCTATGTCCATCACCGCGGCATTGACGGCTGGCCCAGGCCTTGTATCAAACACCAGCCGCACCGGGTCTGCCTTACCGCCAATGGAGAGCGGGTGGATTTCTAGCGAGGGCTTCTGCTCCGTGATAGTGGGGCACACCTCCAGCATGTGGGACCCAAGCCCCATCATGTCGTTGTGGCTCAGATGATAGGTGTAGTCTTCCATGAAGGACGTTCCACCATCCAGTCCAGCACTCATCACCTTCATCGCCCGCACCAGGGCTGCCGTCTTCCAGTCTCCCTCGGCGCCAAAGCCATAGTTATTTTCCATCAAGCGCTGCACCGCGAGACCAGGAAGCTGCGTGAGGCCGTGCAGGTCCTCGAAGGTGGTGGTGAAGGCTTTGAAGTTACCCTCTTGGAGGAAATGTCTCAAACCGACCTCAATACGGGCCCCCTCAAGCAGCGACTGATACTGGCTGCCGCCACGGCGCAGCGATGGTGCCACCTCATACCGTTCGTTGTATTCCTTCACGAGTTGATCAATCTCGGCGTCCGTCACCTGGTTTACAACGTCGACGAGATCGCCTACCCCGTAGCCAGAGACGTCATAGCCCAACCGGATCTGAGCTTCCACCTTATCCCCTTCGGTAACCGCCACTTCGCGCATATTGTCGCCGAAGCGCGCGATCCTCGCTCCCTGCGCGTCGTACCAGGCGCAGGCTGCGCGCGTCCACGTTCCCAGGTCCGCCTGAACACCTTCGTCTTGCCAGTACCCAACGATCACCTTCCGGTTCAAGCGCATCCGGCTGCCGATGAACCCGAATTCGCGGTCCCCGTGGGCGGACTGGTTCAAATTCATGAAGTCCATATCGATGTCCGACCAGGGAATATCGCGATTGTATTGAGTGTGCAGATGAACGAATGGCTTCTGCAACGCAGCTAGACCGGCAATCCACATTTTGGCTGGGGAGAAGGTATGCATCCAGATGATCAGGCCAACGCAGTTTCCGGTGGAGTTGGCTTCCATACACAACTTGCGAATGGCTTCAGGATTGGTCAGGACGGGCTGAAAGACGACGTTGACAGGAATGTTCGCTGAATGGGAAAGCCCCTGTACGATCTCTTTGGAATGTTCGGCGACTTTCTCAAGCGTCTCAGGACCATAGAGGTGTTGGCTTCCCGTGACGAACCACACCTCGAACTGTTTCAGGTCGATTAGCATCGGTTTCTCCCTCTTCACACTGGGACAGTAGTGATCGGTTCTCTTGACGATGAATACAACCTTGACGACGAACATATCACAGAAAGAAGCCTCAGCAATGAGCCATCACGCCCCAGCTATCTCTGGCCGTATACATGGAGATAGCGGTGGTGCAGCCTGGCCACGTCTTCTGGGGCAATTTCGTCAGGCTGGCCAAGTTGCAGTGCGAACCACACCGCGCGTGCTACATCTTCCACCATCACCGCTGCCTTGACGGCAGCCCGGGCAGTGGGGCCGACGGTGAAGACACCGTGATTCTTTAAAAGTATTGCCGCAGACTGGTCAATATTCTCAACCACTTCCCGACCGATTTCCTCACCGCCGATCAAGGCAAAACCGGCGCAAGGAATCGGACCCCCAATTCGTCAGCGATCGCCGTGAGGTAGACAGGAATAGGTTGGCCGAGGGCGGCAAAACCAGGCAAAACTATCGCCCACGCACGATTGCCCGGCTTCATACCCCGCAAAGCCCGGGATGATGCCATCCTGTACCACACCGCAGATGCCTGGGACGTAACGCTCCTCGGCATCCAGCAGCATGTGGCAGTTAGAGGTCCCCATGATGATGACCATGCGTCCTGGTTCGAAGACGGTAGCCGCCGGAACAACGACGTGAGCATCCACATTGCCCACAGCCACGGGCGTGTCCGCCTTCAGCCCGGTCCAGCGCGCTGCTTGCTCGGTCAAACCACCGGCCCTGGCTCCCAGTGGGGAGAGTGTGCGGGACATCTTCTCGTCGACGATGTGCTCCATGCGAGGATCCAGCGCTTTGAAAAAGGCGTTGGGCGGGAAGCCTTCCCGCTTCGACCAGATAGCCTTGTAGCCCGCCGTACACTCGTTGCGCGTCTCCACACCCGTGAGCTGCCATACCACCCAGTCCGCTGCCTCGATCAGCCGGTCGGCGGCAGCATAGACCTCCGGTGCTTCGTCCAGGATCTGCCATGCCTTGGGAAAGAACCATTCCGAGCTGATCTTGCCACCGTAGCGATCCAGGAAAGTCTATCCCAACTCGCGGGCGATCTGATTCAGTTGGTTGGCTTCGGGCTGCGCGGCGTGATGCTTCCACAACTTGACCCAGGAATGCGGCGTGTTGCGCCACGCGGGCAAGAAACAGAGCGGCGTGCCGTCCACCGTGGTCGGGAGTATGGTGCAGGACGTGAAGTCAATGCCGATGCCGATCACCTCGTCTGGATTCACACCACTTTCGGTCAGCACGGCTGGAATCGCCGTTTTGAACACTTCGAGATAATCGTTGGGGTCTTGCAGCGCCCAATCGGGTTCCAGGGCAATGGTCGTGCCAGGAAGCGTCTCGTCGATGACGCCATTGGCGTAGGGATGCACGCTGCTGGCCAGTTCCCTCCCCGTCGCGACCTCCACCAGCACGGCACGACCGGACTCTGTCCCGAAATCGACGCCGATGGCATATTTCGAGGGTACCCGAGGTGGCGTGTTCATGTATGCCTTCTCCTTCTTATTGGTGAGTTATTTTTGCGACAGAACTTGAAATTACTCTTTACACCTCTGTTATCGCAAGCGGGATGGTATATCAGGATGATCGTGGCGGCACGGGAAAATCAGCGGGTCGTATCTCCTCGATAGGCGAACGCTCGCTTTTAAGCGTAATATATTTTCTTTATTCTGTCAAGGTTTGAAACAAAGCCTGAGGAAAGTCTAAGAGAGTTTTAAGGAAAAATATTATTGGGTAAAATTTTTATAGTAGAGTTTACCTACCTTGTGGATAATCACCACTTTGAAACAAATGCTCCTGTAAATCTCAGAAATTCCCCTACTGAATCGCTTCCGCAATCAACAAGATCCACAAATGAAGCGAGCATATGGCGCAGTCACATGCTCGCTTCATTTGTGGATCTTGTTGTCTAAAGCCAGAGCACTCCACGCCGCGAACTTATTTAACCGCTCCTTGCGTCAAACCTTCCAGGAACTGGCGTTGGAAGATGAGGAAGACAATGACAATCGGCACCGAGGCAAGCAGCGCGCCTGAGAGCAGTACGCCGTACTGGTAGTCATATGGCCCCACCAGCGAGGAGATACCGAGATTGATCACGAACATTGAGGGGTTGGTGGTGATGATCAACGGCCAGAAGAAATCGTTCCAGACAACGGGCTGGTAGGTAAGCCACCCGACGGGCGGGATGCCGAACCAACCCAGAAAGGTGTTGAGCAGGCCGAACGTGGACGTAGTTGCCCAGACCGTAGAAGGTCTTCTTATCGAAGCCATAACCCTTAAAGAAACTCAGCCAGAGCGAATAGATGATCGGGTAGAGGCCGAAGACCGCGAAGAGAATGAAGAATGGGGAAATGAAGATATAGGGCGCTATCCTCTTCTGGTTGCGCCACCACTGATTCCTCATCCCCCCTTCTTGTTGTCTTCCCGATGCGGTGCGCATCGTTGTCGTTGCCATACGGTACTCCTTTTCGCAGGTGATCCATTCAAAAGCCAGGCGGTTTCGAAGTTGATGATGCTTTGCGCCTGGTTCTGGGAGTCCAGCGCGGAAAGGGCTATGGAGCCCACTTGGCGTACAGACATGCACCATCTGTACATCCGGCCAAGAGAGCGCCTCATCCAACGAATCGGTAGCAGAGACTTCCCACTGCCGTCCGAACGTTTGTGCCTTTGCAGAGTCGATATCCATCACACCGGCCAGATGACCCTGGCTGCTTTGCGCTAGTTCTGCCAGCGCAGCGGCGTGAACCTCACCCACGACCCCGCACCCAATAAGTAGACATCCTGGATTCGGTGATAGAAGCGATGACATCTTATGCCGTAGGTCCTTTCTGTCTCGTAGCGTCTCCACGAGTCGTTTTGTTCTGCTCTCATTGAAGTGGAATGCTCTTGAGCCACGCGATGTGCTGTGGGAGAGCGATCTCTGGCTCGGCAATTTCAGGATGCCATTTCTTCTCCCACTCTACGGAGACATACCCGGTATAGCCATGTCGCACCAGTAGCTTCAGTTGCTCACGCACAGGCACTTCTCCTTCGCCCAGGAGCGTGAGTTGCCAGGCCGAGCCACCGGGCGTTACCCGGCGTGCATCTTTGACGTGCACATGGGCAAGACGTGTCCCAAGGACCTCGATCACCTCCTGCGCAGTTTCACCGACGCGGTAGGGATGATAACTGTCCCAGAGAGCAGCAACGTATGCCGAGTCCACGGCCCGTAACACTTCGGCCACGCGACGAGCCGAGGAGAACGCGTCATGCGTTTCTAAGGCAATGGTGACCAACGCCTGCTCGGCTTCGGGAGCAACGTGGCGCAGCGACTGGGTCACCCATTCGTTCACCTCCTGATCGCTCGGCTGTGGAACACTCTCCGGCTTTCCTGGTCCACCGAAGACACGCAGGAGAGGTACCTGCACATCCTGCGCCAGCCGTATCCAGTTCCGCAGATCCGCCATTTGCCGTGCGCGTTCTTCTGGATCGGCGTCATTGAAGCTGCACGAGGTATCGAGAGCACAGACCTCCAGCCCGTGATCTCGACAGATGGCCGTTGCCCGGATCACCTTCAGACGGTCAGTCACCGGATCGATGACCTTCCCGTCGAGCAGGCGCAGTTCAACGCCATTGTAACCCATGCGAGTGGCCGCCTCTGCATCTTGCTCGATGGACCACGCCGGGCAGGCAAGAGTACCTAAAGGCATATTTCATAGCATTTCTCCTCGTAGGCGACCACCAGGGCCGCCCTACACTCTCTCTAGAAGTAGTCCCAGCCCATCGTGTTGAGCATTTGCTGTAAGGCCTGGGACGCACGACGAAACAAATCAGGTCCGCTGAACCCCTGGTACTGACCGGCGAGAGCAAGGTGGGGCTCGAGCGAGAGGAAGCCATCATAGCCGTCGGCCCGCAAACGTTGCAAAAGTTCGGGCCAATGCGTGACACCCTCAGCTGCAGCCACGACGCTGCCGTCGGAGCGCGCATCTTTCACATGGACGTACCCCAACCAGGGACGGAGCGCCTCGTAGGCATCGGGGTAAGGCGTTTGCCCGCACTGAATGAAGTTGGCGGGATCGAGCACGGCTTGAAAGTGTGTATCGTCGCAGCTTTGCAGCAGATCGACACAGCGAGCGATGGTATCACCGTAGATGCCTTTCTCGTTCTCATGGAGCAGGATCACGCCCGCCGCGCGCGCCCGTGCAGTCATTTCACGCAGCCGTCTCAGCACCTCGTCGCGGTACTCGGCTGGGTTGATGGCACTACTGTCATTTCTCTCCTCCTTAGTTGCGGGAGGATAGAAGGAAAAGATGCGAATATAGGGCGTCTGCAAGGCATGCGCCAGCGCAATGGCCCGCTCGAAACGGTGGAGGTGCTCATCGAACGAGCTATCGATGGGCACCTTCCCGATGGGAGAGCCAATGGCAGCAACGCCGATACCGTGCGCATCCAGCGTTTCCTTGGTCCTGGCTACTTGCGAATCGGTGAGATCCAGCACATTCGTATTCTCGACGCTGCGCAAGTCCAGGAAGTGGATCTGCTCACTACTGAGCACGGCAATCTGTTCACCCAGATCAGGGGAAACCTCATCAGCGAAAGCAGAAAGGCGAATCATGACAGTGTTACCTCCCGGTGAGTACGAGCCGATTCATAGATGCCCAGAATGATCTCGACGGGGTGCTTTGCGGCATAGCCATCAACGAGTGGGGTGCCATTCTCACGGATCGCCCGAATCATATCTTCGATCTGCAGAGCATGGCTTCTGCTGGAAAGTGCAGCAGGATTCTGAGCCGCGGACGGATCCGCAGGAGAGGTGGGGGTGCGTTGCTCGCGACCAGCACCGTAGGAACCAACTTTCTCGTGATCATCCCGAGCCAGGTGGAGGTAGCTCAGGCGGTCGTCCTCGATCACCGCCGATCCCTTGTCGCCATATATCTCGATGCGCGTGCCCGTTCCAGGATAGGCTCCTGCCGTCGCAGCGATCGTGCCCAGGGCTCCGTTGACGAAGCGCAAGATGGCAACCGCCACATCTTCGGTCTCCATGCGATGCACCAGGGTGTCCGTGTACGCGAAGACGCTCTTGACCGGGCCCATCAACCACTGCAACAGATCAATTGAGTGGATCGACTGGTTCATCAGTATGCCACCACCATCTAGTTCCCAGGTCCCGCGCCATGCTCCACTGTCGTAGTACGCCTGCGAGCGCCACCAGGGCACAAGGGCGTTGCCAAGCACCAATCGGCCAAAAGCCTGCTGCTCGATCAGGTCATGCACCTGACCGGTGTCCGGATCGAAGCGGTGCTGGCTGATGACGGCTAGCTTCACACCGTTCTCTTGCTGCACTCGCAACATCTCTTCAATCGCCGCACGACTGATCTCCATCGGTTTCTCGACGATCACATTCCGCCCAGAGCGCATGACCTGGCAAGCGTGTTCCCCATGCATACCACTGGGTGTACAAACATCAACAACATCGAGTTGCTCACGTGCCAACATCTGCTGAAAATCACTATAGGGCGCCACGTGAAATGCCTCCGCTAGCTCCTGTGCAAGCTCGGGGATGATATCAGCTACGGCAACCAGTTGCGCATCGGGCAAGGTGCTTATGGCTTCTGCGTGGACGGGACCAATCACGCCACAGCCAATAATCCCGAACCGTAATTTCCTCGTCATGCTTACAGTCTCCCTTTCTTTTCATCCGTTGTCATCAGGAACTCCTTTCTTTCATCCTGGGATACTATCTCTCTATCTTATAGGATCCTGCGAGAACCAGGTCAGGAGCGCGATAGAGTACCTCGCCTGCATGGGGGACAAGCAAAAGACCCTGCTGTTCGCGGCCCTCCCATTCCTGGGGATCAATGTCCCGGTAGTCTGCATAGCCCAGGTTCACGAGTCGGCAGCGTTCTTCGGGAATGTTAGTCGCCAGGGTGACCTGGATGCGCGGAGTTTCCATGCCGCTGGCTTTCTCATAGGTTCCTGCCCCTTTGACGTGTGTGCTGTGCGCGAGAATACTACCAGGAACATCTTTGAAGCGATCCCACTGTTTGAGGAAATAATCCCGCACATGATAACCTACCTGGTCGATCAGCTTCCCATGCGTGTAGGATATCTCCGTGAGATGCGGCGCGTAGATAATGACCTCGCCACCATCGGCAATGGCTGGCTCTGTTTTGTACATGGCTTTGGCCGCTGTCCACAGGTCATCGTACATTGTCGAGGGCACAGAGAGCACGCGTTCAAAGGGCTTTTGCACCATGATGATATTGAGGTTTGCAGAGAGATCGGCTGCCTGGCTCCAGGCGTCAAGGTAACTGCCAATAGAGAGACCATAGAGCTCATGGCCTTTGAGTACCAGGGCTATGCAGAGCAAAGGAGTTTTTACAAATTCTGCCGCACGGTGGATGATGCGTCGTACGGGTGTGTCCTTGAAGCCGATGGTGTGCATACTCGTGACCAGGGCACCGAGCCAGTGGGTGAAGTTGATAATATCCGGTCCTGCTATGCCAGGGAAGAGATACTTGGCCCCACCTGAGAAGCCCACGACTTCGTGAGGGAAAACCGGCCCACAAATGATCAACTGGTCATATGCAAAGATCAGGCGGTTGAGCGTGACAGGCACGTTATCAGCTAGCAGTCCATCGGTCAGGCGATCTGCTTCCTGGCGCGAGATCAGGCCAATGGTCTGGAGCATTTCCGGTTGCGACCACTGATGGTTGAATATGCGCACCTTGGGATAGTGCTCTGCACGTTCGACTGCCGAGACGCCTACTAACGTATCAATTGCCTCCTCAGACATGGGAGGATGTGTCCCCAGGGCGATCAAGTAATCTAGCTGTGCTACACGCTGCCCAAGTTGCTCGTAGAGCAGGCGGAAGAAGAGCGGAATTGGCGCAGTACGTGTGCCATCTGGAATGATGACCAGGACGCGCTTTCCATCCACGGGCAGCGCCTCGCATGCCTCCGCGAGAAGCTGTTGGACATCCTCTGCTGTTAAGATTTCCTGCGTTGAGCCTTTTCCAATGGCCATGATGCGCTCCTCTCGCTTAAAGGTCTATACACCACTAAAAGACGAGAAGCCGCCATCGACAGGTACCACGATGCCAGTAACAAAGGCTGAAGCAGGACTTACCAACCAGAGCAGCGCGCCCAATCGACCTGCTGGCGTATGGCTCATGATCGCCTGCCCGCGTGGAGTCAGCTTTCCGTCTACATCAATGAGCAAGTAGCGATTCTGTTCCGTCAGGAAGAAGCCGGGGGCCAGGGCTTGAGCCATGGTGCGCCCAAGCTGACCGCTGCCGCCGTCGCTCCCGAGCCTGGGCTCATGACCGACAAAGAGCGGCTTCAGTCAATGACCTGCTTTCCTCATTTCAGAATTGATATTTTAGAATGCAACTTCGTACAAAACCTTGCTGACCGTCTGAAAGCTGACGCCAGCGCGAGCGGCGATATCTTTGATGGAGACAGATGCCATTGGTCGTATCTCCTCGATAGGCGAACGCTCGCTTTTAAGCGTAATATATTTTCTTTATTCTGTCAAGGTTTGAAACAAAGCCTGAGGAAAGTCTAAGGGAGTTTTAAGGGAAAATATTGTTGAGTAAAATTTTTATAGTAGAGTTTACCTACCTTGTGGATAATCACCACTTTGAAACAAATGCTCCTGTAAATCTCAGAAATTCCCCCCTTTTTGGCAGGGCTGTTGCAGAGACGCATATTGTAGGGCTCTTGACAATAAGGAAGAGAATATGTTATGTTCAATAGACGAACGTTCGTCTAATAATGTTCGTCTATTGAGGAGTTACAACCAATGGCATCTGTCTCCATCAAAGATATCGCCGCTCGCGCTGGCGTCAGCTTTCAGACGGTCAGCAAGGTTTTACAAGGCAAAGGCTCCGTCTCTCAAGAAACCAGGGCCTGGATTCTGGAGGTTGCGAAACAACTGGACTATGTCCCAAACACCCTGGCACGCAGTCTCGTCAGCCAGCGAACCGGGACGATAGGGGTAGTCGCCAGCGACTTTAGCGACTACGTCCTGACTCAGTTTGTGGTCGGAGCTGAGCGAGAAGCCCGTCGCCAGGGGCAGTGTGTGATCATCGGGAATCTTGACCAGGAAGGGTCCGACAGCGAACGCTACCTTCGTCTGTTGATGGAACGGCGCGTCGACGGTATTTTACTCGCGACACCGCAATTCGAGCACAACACCCAGGTGGGAGAGATGCTCCTGGGCAAGTTGCCGGTGGTCAGCATGTTTCACATTCCTGGTGTCAGTCCCGCTAGAGTAGGTTCTGACCATCAGGAGACAGGTTTCATTGCAACCCAGCACTTACTGGAACTGGGTCATCGTTGTATCGGAACGATCATCGGCCCACAAGAGCGCCGGGCTGTCCAAAGCCGCTTGCGAGGGTATCAACAAGCGCTCGAAGCGGCAGGCATTGCGTACAGAGCTGAACTGGTAGAGGAAGCGAATTGGCAGGCTGAGGGTGGCTACGAAGCCGCTCAGCGGCTTCTCGAGCGTGTTCCTGCTCTCACCGCTATTTTTGCTCAGAACGACTTCATGGCGATTGGTGTGTTAAACGCCCTGCATGATCGGGGACTTCGTGTGCCTGAAGACTGTGCCGTTGTGGGGTGTGATGATATTCCTATAGCTGCCCATACTATTCCTTCTCTTACGACTGTGCATCTTCCTTTCTATGAAACAGGTGAAACTGCTATGCGCTTGCTGCTGGATATCATAGAACACAAGGAAACGGAGCCGCAACGTGTCCTGTTACCCGTTCACCTGGTCAAACGCGCTTCCTCTGCCAGTCATATAGAACGCCCAGTCTAGAAGCACCCGCGGACTGGGAGGCTGTGTTGCAAAAGCTGCGTGACACCAGACTCCATCAACTGAGATACCGATCAACCCGGCATGGAAGCGGCGAAACTCCGGCAGGATCTCATTATAGAGGGCTATTGGTCACCGCATACGGGACTCCAATCGGCAGGATAGAAGGCGAGAATTGTCAATAGCAATCGGTAACAGATCAGTAATGGCTTATACCTCGGAACGAGTCGAAATTGAATAGAGCTCCCACGCAATGCCATCAGGATCATAGAAGCTGATGTACTCGCTATGGGTCTCTGGGTCTTCCTCAACCCCATTGTTGCGTACCCCTGCCGCGTCTAAATCCCGCTTCAGGTCTTCCAGGATACCTGGATTTTCTACAGCTAGAGCGAGATGATCCAGACCGACTCGAAACGGATTGAAGCGATCATAGTTTGCAGAGTCCGAATCGGTCTCATACAGTGCGACGAGCATTCCAGATACGTTGACTAATATTCCTCCATCTGTTTCCCTCACCAATTGGCATCCGAGTGCGTCAACATAGAAGTGTTTCGCCTGCGCTAGATTAGTGACTCTGAGACCAAGATGACTCAAGCCGTTGGCGTTCAACTTCATTGCAGAGTCCTTTCATTCTTATATAGTGACGGTTATACCAAATACGCAAGCACATTATAACACAACTTTTCTTGACCAAAGAAGCCGCCAGCAGTGGATGCGGTTGTCTCTTCTGCTGTCATGCTCTCAGTAGAGCAGCAGTGGGTACGTCTGAACAGTTTTGTGTGTACGATCCAATGCTCGTAACGGCATACGATGTGGTACACTACGAAGGTTGAGCATGTGCAAAGAGAATCAGGAGAGCGGATAGGCGCAGAGGGCTCCCGTCCTTCTTTTCTTTCATGACTGGCATCTGTTCAGCGTGAGGATTCTAGACGATGAATGCTAAGGCAACAGGAGAGCAGGTCGTGGTCATTGTCGGCGCGGGGCTCGCCGGTGGCAATGCGGCCGTGACCCTCCGAGAAGAGGGATGGCGGGGCCGCATCGTGCTCCTGGGCGCGGAGCCAGGCATCCCTTTCGGCCGTCCGCCGCTGTCCAAAACGTATCTGCGGGGTGAGGAAGATCTCAGCGCCTGGTGCGTCAAGCCCGCCGACTGGTATGGCGATCACGACATTGAGCTGCGCACCGGCTCCATCGTGCGGCAGGTGGATACCGCCCTCAAGCAGCTACGACTCGCCAGTGGAGAGACGGTGGACTACGACAAGCTGGTCCTCTGCACTGGCGGCAGAAACCGGAACCTGGCGGTGCCCGGAGCGAACCTGCCGGGTGTCTATCAGCTGCGCACGCTCGCGGAGTGTGATGCGATCCGTCAGGTCGCCCGGCCTGGTGCGCGCGCTGTGGTGGTCGGCATGGGCTTCATCGGCTCGGAGGTGGCCGCCTCGCTGCGCCAGATGGGCCTGGAGGCCAGCGCGGTGCTCCCTGGAGCGGCGCCGCTTGCAACGGTCCTGGGCAACGAGGTGGCCGCCGTGCTCGCAGCGATTCACCGCGAGCATGGAGTCCACCTCGTGACGAACGACCAGGTGATCGGCTTCGAGGGCGGCACCCGGGTGGAGCGCGTGTTGACGGCGAAGGGAGCACGGCTGGCGTGCGACCTGGTCGTCGTCGGCGTCGGGATCGCACCGGCCACCGACGCGCTCGCTGGCAGTGCGATTGCCCTGGACAACGGGATCCTCGTGGATGCGCGCTGCCAAACGAGCGTGCCCGATGTCTTCGCCGCAGGGGATGTGGCCAACCTGCTGCACCCGGTCTTCGGCAGGGTGCGGGTGGAGCATTTCAACAACGCCGAAAAGCAAGGCCGTGCGGTGGCCCGCGCTGTGCTCGGCAACCTGC
>WNGD01009827.1_pt1 | contig 14610 bp, 15 predicted proteins | sample 5400671 | NCBI WGS metagenome assembly WNGD01 (sample SAMN13153369, study PRJNA577476) | soil metagenome | isolation source: 40 cm soil or saprolite under grassland replicate 2 | place: USA:California | collected 2016-06-15 | reverse complement strand
AGCAGGAGCGGGCCGCGGCCGAAGGCTGAGCCTCAGCCCAGGTCGAGCTTCGAGATACGGCCACCTTCGATCGTGAAGGCGGCGAGCTCCCCCGTTCCGAGCGACAGGATCAAGTACGGCCTGCCTTCCCAGAGGCCGATGTTCTCCACGTCTGTGCGCGAGGGGCGCGCCGGCGACGAGAGATGAGAGTGGAAGACCGCAAGCTCGTTGCCTTCGTCCTCGAGGAACCAGACCTCGGGGTCGACGTCGAGCTCGAAGCGGTAGGGAGAGGCGGCGCGGTTACGCCCCGGCTCATAGCGCTCGGCCCGGCCGTCGCGCAGGACGACCACGCCGCAGGCCTCGTTCGGCGCCTCGGCTTGCGCGTGTTGCTCGAGCGCTGCGCGAACCTCGTCGCAGATCACCACCAGAGTTCGGCCTCCATCTCCGCTTCGACGTCCTCGGCGTCCCAGAACGAGGCGGAGAGGTACTTCCAGCCCGCGTCGGCGAGGATCGAGACAACGACGCCTTCGTCGAGCTCCTCCGCGAGCTTGCGGGCGACGTGGACGACGGCGCCCGCCGATACTCCGGCGAACACGCCTTCGAGGTCGAGCAGTGCCCGAACGCCCGCGACCGCTTCCGCGTTTGTGACGAGCAGTTTCCGGTCGAGCCTCGAGACGTCGAGGATCGGCGGCACGTAGCCGTCTTCGAGGGAGCGCAGCCCCATGACGGGATCGCCGGGCAGCGGCTCAGCCGCTGCCACGATGACATCCGGGAAGCTCTCACGCAGCCGCCGGCCGGCGCCCATCAGGGTGCCGCCGGTGCCGAGGCCGGCAACGAGGACGTCGACGCGCTCGAGCGCCTCGGCGATCTCCGCGCCGGTGCCGTCGTAGTGGGCCCGCGAGTTAGCCGGGTTGCCGTACTGGAAGGGCATGAAGTAGTGCGGCTCCTTCGCCGCCAGCTCCTGGGCGAGGCGGACGGCTCCGTTCGAGCCTTCGGAGCCGGGCGACTCGACGATCTCGGCGCCGTACAGGCGCAGCAGGCGCCGGCGCTCCTCGGTCACGTTCTCCGGCATCACGCAGGTGAGGCGGTAGCCCTTGAGCTTCGCCACCAGAGCAAGCGCGATTCCGGTGTTGCCGCTGGTCGGCTCGAGCAGCTCGCGACCCGGCTCTAGGTCGCCACCCGCCTCGGCATCCTCGACCATCGCTAGGGCGACGCGGTCCTTGATCGAGCCCGTGGGGTTCTGGCCCTCGAGCTTGGCGTAGAGCCGCACCTGGGGCTTCGGGCTGAGCCGCGGCAGCTCGACAAGGGGGGTGTTGCCTACGAGGTCTAGGAGGGAATCCAGAACTCCAGTCTCCCGAGCGGAGCGATGGGACAAACTAGCCCCGCGGAAAATGCGCAGCATTTTCCGCGGGAGAGCCACCGGCCATGGCCGGAAGCAGGATGACTGTGTCGCTCTCGGCGACCGGCGTCTCGTAGCCCTCGCGTGTGCGGATGTCCTCGCCGCCGACGTAGACGTTTGCGTACTCGAGCTGGCCCTGAAGGCCCGGGAAGCGGGAGGTCAGGTCGTCCAGCAGGTCTCGCACGGTCTCAGCCTCGACAATTACCTCGCGCTCGCCGCCTGTCTCGGTTCGGAGCGTGGGCGGGATCCGAACGACACTCATGCTTTGCCCAGCCCCTTGCTTGACGCTTCGTCGCCCAAGAACCGGGTTTGGACGGCCGCAGCCGCAAAGCCGCTACGGCCTCCAGGTCGGCATCGCAAGCGACGCCTCACGCGCGCACCGGGCTGCAGAACTCGACATAGTCGATGTACTCGGTGATCGTCGGGTGCTCGCCGCAGACCGGGCAGTCCGGGTCGCGGCGAAGTGCCACTTCGGTGAAGGTCGTGGTCAGCGCGTCGAACAGGAGGAGCCGCCCGATCAGCGGCTCGCCGATTACGAGCGCGAGCTTGATCGCCTCGTTGGCCTGCAGCGAGCCGATCACGCCGGGTAGGACGCCGAGAACGCCGCCCTCAGCGCAGCTTGGCGCCAGCTCCGGCGGCGGCGGCTGGGGAAACAGGCAGCGGTAGCAGGGGCCCTCATGTGACTTGAAGACCGTCGCCTGACCTTCGAAGCGGAAGATCGAGCCGTGGACGAGCGGGATGTCGTGCCAGACCGCTGCGTCGTTGACGAGGTAGCGGGTCGGGAAGTTGTCGGCGCCGTCGACGATCACGTCCCAGCCGTCGGCGAGGATCCGCTCGATGTTCTCGGAGGTCAGCTGCTCCTTGTAGGCCTTGACCTCGACGTCGGGGTTGAGCTCTCGAATCGTGCGTGACGCGGACTCGACCTTCGGCTCGCCGAGCGAGGCGGTGGAGTGCAGGATCTGCCGCTGGAGATTCGTCTCGTCGACGACGTCCGCGTCGACGATCCCGAGCGTCCCGACACCGGCTGCGGCAAGGTAGAGCGCCGCGGGCGAGCCGAGCCCGCCTGCACCGATCAGAAGGATCCGGGACTGCAGCAACTTCAGCTGGCCCTCCTCGCCGACCTCGGGGATCAGCAGATGACGGCTGTAGCGGGTGCGCTGCTCGGGGCCGAGCGCCCCGGCCGAGACCTCGAGCGGGTAGCCATGCCTCTTCCAGTCGTTGATTCCACCTGCGAGCGAGACGACGTTTTCGTAGCCAAGCTCCTCGAGCGTCCTGGCGGCGAAGGTCGAGCGGCTTCCGGAAGCGCAGTAGGCGACGATTGCTCGTGAGCGGTCCGGGACTGCTTGCTCGATCCGGGACTCCAGCCACCCGCGCGGGATGTGGGCCGCAGCTGGAATGTGGCCTTCGTCCCACTCCTCGCGCTCGCGGACGTCCAGGAAGACCGGAGCCTCGGCGTCGTCGTGCAGTTCTCGCGCGCGTTCGGCGTCGATCTCCTCGATCTGGCCCCTGGTCTCCTGGAGGAATTCCCGGTACGAAGTCATTGCTTTCCAATTTATAGCGAGCGGCGTCAGGCTATCGTCGAAAACATGAGCCCGCGTGCGCGCACATACGGCGTCGTCGCGGTCGCCGCCGTCGCAGCGGCGGGGCTGGTCGTCGCCACGGTCGCGTTCACGCGCACGAGCACGGGCAACGCCTCCACCCAGACGCAGACGACGCCGACCGTGGCCGGCCGTGCGCCGGCTCTCGTGCTCGACCTCGGTGTGCGCTCCGATCCGGAAGCTGTTGCGCTCCGCCGAGCAAACCAGCTTTACGTGGCCGGCAAACGGCAAGCCGCGGCGAGGATTTTCGCTCGCTACCGCTCGGTGCCGGCTGAGGTCGGCGCCGCTTTGGCCGCCTGGCCGAGCGGAACCGTCGCACGCCTCGAGCAGCTTGCCGGCAAACACCCCAAGAGCGGGCTCGTGTTGCTCCACCTCGGGCTGGCGCAGGTCGCCTCGGGACGGACGAAAGCTGCCCAGGCAGCCTGGCGACAGGCGTTGGCTCGTGACCCCGACACGGAGCCGGCCGTGCAAGCCGAGAGCTTGCTCTACACGAGCTTCGCTCCCGGGCGGCCCCCGTTCGTGCCGAGCTTCGCCGCGCCGGCCTCGATCGCGAACCTCTCCGCGCCACAACAGTTCGCGGCGCTCGCCCGCGCCGCCCGCGGCGGTGATGTCCACGCGAAGCTCCTCTACGGTGCTGCGCTGCAACGGCTCGGCCGGTCCGTCTCCGCCGAGCGCGAGTTCGCAGTGGCAGCGAGACTCGCGCCGAACAATGCCGAGGCCAAGGCGGCAGCAGCCGTGGGCCTCTTCTCGAAGGGAAAGCCGGCCCGCGCCTTCTCGCAACTGGGGCCGCTGGCAGTTCGTTTCCCGCGCTCGCAAAGCGTCCGTTTCCATCTCGGCGAGCTGTCCTTGTGGGTCGGCTTGCTTCAAGAGGCCCGCCGCCAGCTGAGCCTCGCCTATGCCGAAGGCCGGCAAACAACACTCGGCAAGAGCGCCAAAGAGTTCCTCACACGCCTGCCGCAGAAGTAGGAACAACGGATGCGATCAGGGTTCATCCACCCCCAAACCCAGCCCCATAGGGCGCTCGCTTGCGACGAACAAGGTTCAAGAAGGTTTCTAATAGGACCCACAAACCGCAATTAGGGCCACTCGGCCTATGGCGTCCGTCCGTAACCCGTGCAACAGTGCCGCATCTTCGCGAACGGCATTGACCGCCAGAGAAAGCTAGTTAACGTGAGCTAGGGATTTTCCGGGGAGGGGGAGCCTTGAGCGCACAAGCCGAGAGGGCACGTCCGACGACAGTCGTCGAGCTGCTCGAAACCGACGAGGCGAAGGGTCTGCTGGAGACAGCGCGGCAGACAGGATCGCTGGACACGACCGAGATTGCACTTGCGCTTGACGAGCTCGAGCTCGAGACCGCCCAGATCGACGACTTCTACCACGCCCTCGACGAGCTTCAGATCGAGGTCGTCGAGAACGGGACCAAGGTTGAAGAGCAAGCCGCCGAGCCCGAGCCTGAGGTGCGCGAGATCTCGACCGACTCGCTGCAGCTCTTTCTCAAGGACGTCGGCAAGGTCGATCTCCTGACGGCCGCCCAAGAGGTCGAGCTCGCAAAGCGGATCGAGCGCGGTGACCATCGTGCGAAGCAGGAGATGGTGGAGGCGAACCTGCGGCTTGTCGTCTCGATCGCCAAGAAGTACCGGAACCAGGGCCTGCCGTTCCTGGACTTGATCCAGGAGGGGACGATCGGCCTCGTTCGCGCAGCGGAGAAGTTCGACCACCGCAAGGGCTTCAAGTTCTCGACCTATGCGACCTGGTGGATCCGTCAGGCGGTCGCCCGCGCGCTCGCGGACAAGGCGCGGACGATCCGGATGCCGGTCCACATCGTCGAGAAGCTGAACAAGATCGTTCGCACCGAGCGGAAGCTGCGCGCTGAGCTGGGCCGGGAGCCCTTCGCCTGGGAGATCGGCGACGAGCTCGAGCTCGACCCCGACGAGGTCGAGTCGATCCGCCGCAGCTCGCAGCCGCCCGTCTCGCTCGAGAAGCCGGTTGGCGACGATGAGGAGTCTGAGTTCGGTCATTTCCTGACGGACGAGAACGAGGCATTGCCGGACGAGGTCGCCGACGAGGAGCTCCGCAAAGCGGCGCTCCGGCGAGTGCTCGGCAGCCTCTCGCCGCGCGAACGCCGCGTGCTCGAGCTCCGCTACGGGCTCGACGGTGAGCATCCGCGGACGCTGGACGAGGTGGGGCGGACCTTCAACGTCACGCGAGAGCGGATTCGGCAGATCGAGAACCAGAGCTTGAAGAAGCTGCGTGCGCTCGCAGAGGCCCAGTCTCTGAAGAACGTCGCGGCCTAAAGCTGCGGTAAACACGGTTGGGGCGGCCGCGGGGTCACGGCCGCCTCGGCCCCAACCTGGCTGGCAGTTCGTTCGGGTCTGACCCGACGAACTGGCGCATGCGTACATGGCTTGTGTGCCGGAAGCGAGACGATTCGCTCTCGAGGGACGTCGTTTGCGCGCCGGTGGCGCACAATCCTGACGGGAGCCGGGCCGAACGACACTGCCAAGCACCTCGCTCCCGGGCGCCCGTAAACTCACGCGCCGTGGACCAAGCCTGGCTCGACGAGCTCTCCGAGTTCATCCGGATCCCGAGCGTCAGCGCGGACTCCGAGCGCGCCGCCGATGTGCGGCGGGCGGGCGAGTGGGTCTGCGATTTCGTTCGCCGTGCAGGCGGCGATGCCGAACTTCGCGACTGGGACGGTCATCCGCTCGCGCTGGGTGAGATTCCGGCGTCGTCCCGGAGCGGAAGCGCGCCGACGGTCATCTGCTACGGGCATTTCGACGTCCAGCCCCCGGCCCCGCTCGACCTGTGGGAATCCGATCCGTTCGAAGCGACAGTTCGAGACGGTCGCGTCTACGCGCGCGGCATCCGACGAGCGGGGCGGCGACGCCTGTGTGATCTTCGACGCCGGCATGCTGAAGCAAGGCGTGCCGCTCTTCAACCTCTCGACGCGCGGGCTCGTCTACTTCCACGTTCGGGTCCGGACCGGCGAGCGCGATCTGCACTCCGGCCTCTTCGGCGGCGCGGCCCTGAATGCGCTGCATGCTCTCGAGCAGGCACTCGGTGCGGTGCTGGCAAAAGACGGACGCTTGCCGGAGCCGCTGCGCGCGGGAATCGCTCCACCGACCGAAGAGGAGCTCGCCGGCTGGGCCGAGCTGACCCCGGGCTCGCAGGAGCTCGCCGGACAGGGCGCAGGACCGATGGACCCCAAGGCGGCGGAAGAGTTCTATATCCGGACGTTTGCCGAGCCCGCCCTCGACGTGAACGGGATCGAGGGCGGCTCGCCACACCTCCAGAAGACGGTGCTGCCGGTTGAGGCACACGCGAACCTCTCGATTCGACTCGCGCCGGGCCAGGATCCCGAACGAATTGCGCCGGAGGTGGAGCGCCTGTTGCGCGAAGCCGCCCCGCAGGGCGCGGAGCTCGAGATCACCCGGCTCTCGTCCGCGCGGCCCGGTCTCGTCGATCCTGGCTCACCGGCGGTGCGGCTTGGCCTGGACGCGTTCGAGCAGGTCATCGGCACTCGACCGCTGCTCGTCCGCTCCGGCGGCACGCTGCCGATCGTGCCTGCACTCGCCGACAAGAGCATCCCGACGATCCTGACCGGCTTCGCGTTACCTGACTCGAACATCCACTCGCCGAACGAGAACGTCCTCGCCGAGTACGTGCCGCTCGGCGTCAGGGCTGCGGCCGAGCTCTACAAGTCGTTCGCGGCGCTCTAACCGACGGTGGCCGGCTCTTCGACGAGCCAGGAATGCCCGAACCGCCGCATCTCGGCGATGATCGGCAGGAGGGAGTCGCCCTTGGCCGTCAGCTCGTACTCGACACGTGGCGGCGACTCGGCGTAGCTCCGCCGTTCGACGATGCCGTCATCTTCGAGTGCGCGGAGACGCTCTGACAACGTCCGCGGGCTGATGCCTGCGCACGAGTGCTCGAGCTCGGAGAAGCGCCGCGGCCCTTCGGAAAGGTCGTGGACGAGCAAGGCGGTCCATTTTGCGCCGATGATCTCGGCGCAAGCAGCGACGGAGCAGGTCTCGTCGTGGATCGCCTTCATCGTGCGCATTGCCCCTTGATCTTACTCCTCGGCCCTACTGCTCCTTATCGACCGGCTCGAGCTTGTACCCCACGCCGTAGCGGGTCTGGATGAACGTGTGCAGGGGTGCCACGCGATCGATCTTGTCGCGCAGCCGGCGGACGAAGACGTCGACCGTCCGGTCACGGTGGGTCTCCCTGCGTCCCCAGATCTTCTGCAACAGCTCGTCGCGCGTCGTCACCCGGCCCCGGTCCAATGCGAGCGCGTAGAGGAGACGGAACTCGGTCGGGGTCAGCTCTGCGCTCTTACCGTCGACGTAGGCCTGCACCTCGCGTGGGTCGATCCGCAGCTCCTCGATCTCGATCGCGTCGCCGCGCTCCTCCGGCTGGGCGCGGACACCTCTCCGCGCCGCCGCCTGCACCCGTGCGACGAGCTCCTTCATCGAGAACGGCTTGACGAGGTAATCGTCAGCCCCGATCTGGAGGGCGTGCACGCGGTCGTGCTCGGTGCCGCGCGCACTGACGACGATGATCGGCGTGCCAATTCCTTCCGCGCGCGCGGACTCGATCAGGCTCCAGCCGTCGAGCCCGGGGAGCATCAGGTCGAGCACGAGAACGTCCGGCGCTTCGTAACGCAGCCGCGCCAGCCCGACCTCACCACGGCCGACCGTGACCGGGTCGAATCCCGCTCCTGAAAGGTGCTGTGCCATGCCCGAGGCGATCACTTCGTCGTCCTCGACAATCAGAACCTTCGCCATTCCACCTACCTTATTGAGCGTGGAGGATCCGTACAGAGAGCTGAGAGTCGGTTTCACGGCCGCCGTTTCGCACGAGCTGCGCACGCCGCTAGCACGCCTGCTCGCTCTGATCGAGGGCGCGACCCTGCCCGGCGCCGATCCGGTTGCCGCCTTGCAGCAGGCACGGGCGGAGGTCGAGTTGATGGACGAACTGATCGACGACGTCCTCTTCCTGAGCGAGCTCGAGACCGGCCGTGAGGTCGTCTCGCTCGGCTCGACCCGCGCGGCCCCGCTGATCCGGGAGATCGTTACGGAGCTCGAGGAGCGCTCCGAGCGAGCCGGGGTGGAGTTGCAGGTTGCGATCGAGGACGAGCAGCTCGAGCTGCCGCTCCGCGCCCGGATGCTGCGAATCGTCGTCCAGAACCTGTCCGAAAACGCGCTTCGCCACGCCGGCGAGGGCGCGACGTGCGTGATCTCTCTCCAGCGTCAGAACGGCGCCCGAGTGCTCTCGGTGGCAGACAATGGCATCGGGGTCGACCCGCGGGACGTGCCGCGGCTCTTCGAGCGCTTCTTCCGCTCCGACCGGGCACGCGCCTCGCGCGGAAGCGGTCTCGGCTTGGCGATCGTCAAGCACGTCGTCGAGGCCGCCGGCGGGCAGGTCGAGGCCCTCGGCGCACCGGCCAAGGGCCTCGAGATTCTCTGCCGCTTTCCGTAGCCCCAGCCTCTCGGCCAACGGCTTCAGACGTTGTGGCGAGGTTGTGGCGACGCGGTGCCGGGTGAAGCGGCCGCGGCGCGCATGTCGCCGCGGCCTCTTCGACGGTATCGACAGGCGATGCCTTAGGAATGGATCCGGCGGATGAACTTCTTGTCCGCGGTTCGGACGAGCTGCGGCAGCGGCAAGAACTGAAGCGGCATGGCGTACTTCTGGCCGCCCGTGATCGCCCAACCGATGAACTGCTTCAGCGTCGCAGCCTTGTTCGACTTGAGCGGCACGATCACGTAGGTGAAGGTGCAGATCGGGTAGGCCAGCTTCTGCGACTTCGGCGGGTCGACGATCGAGAGCGCTCCGTTGCTCGGCACCCGGTGAATCGTCGCCGCGGCCGCCTTGATCCCGCGCAGGCCCGGCAGCTGGAACTTGCCGGCCCGGTTCTGGATCTTCGCGACCTTGAAGCCGCTCTTCAGGGAGTACGCCTCGTCGACGTAGCCGATCGCCCCGTCGGTGCGCGAGACGACGCCGGCCAGCCCGGACGAGCCCTTGCCGCCGATGCCGGTCGGGAAGCTCGGCTGCGTGCCGACGCCGACCTTGTTCTTGAACTCCCTGCTGACGCTGGAGAGATAGTCCGTGAAGTTGTAGGACGTGCCGCTGCCGTCGCTGCGGTAGACAGGCGTGATCTTCAGGTCCGGGAGTTTGACGCCCGGGTTGATCTTCTTGATTGCGCGATGGTTCCACCTGGTGATGTGGCCGAGATAGATGTTGGCGATGATCTTCCCGGTCAGCTTCAGGCCGTATGCGACGCCGGGCACGTGATAGGGAATCGACGTCGACGAGAGCGCCCACGGGATCTGCTCGCAGCCCTTGCACGCTGAGAACTGGTCCTTCGTCAGCGGCGCGTCGCTGGCACCGAAATCGACCGTGCGGGCGGTGATCGCCGCGATCCCGGCTCCCGAGCCGACCGGCCCGTAGGTGATCTGGGCGTTCTTGTAGTTCGCCTGCCACTGGGAGACCAACGGGAAGACGAACGTGCTGCCGGCGCCCTTGATGCTGCCACTCTTCGACCCGGCGGCGGCGAAGCTCGCTCCGAACGCGAGCGTGACGAGCGCCAGCGCGGCCGCCATGGCTGTCTTTCTAGACACTCTTCGCTCCTTCTCCTCGATGACGCCAACAGGATCGAACGCGCCCGCGCGGGCGTGGGCTGAAACATGGTTAGCGGGTGGTGACGGTCCGGTGAACGGTGCAGGAATCAGCCGAACGCGACGTTAATGTCCGCGCGCGTGAACGCGGTCACCTCGACGCCTGCGCTCCGGGCGCGCCGCCGGCTCGGCGACCGCTTCGGCGACCTGTTCCTGCATGGCCTGACCGGAGTCGCCGCGGCTGCCGCGGGCGCTCTGCTCGTCGCGATCGCCTGGAAGATCTTCGACATCGCGCACCCGGCGATCTCGAAATACGGGTTTGCCTTCGTTACGCACCAGGGCTGGGACGCGATCCACAGCAGGTTCGGCGCGCTGGACCTGATCTGGGGAACCGTCCTCACCTCGTTCCTCGCGCTCCTGATCGCGACGCCCGTCTCGATTGCGATCGGCCTCTACCTGAGCGAGCTCGCGCCGCGCGGCGCCCGCACGGTGATCGCCTCGCTCGTCGAGCTGCTCGCTGCGATCCCCAGTGTCGTGCTCGGGCTCTGGGGGATCCTTGTGCTCGGGCCTTTCGTGGGGAAGGACCTCGGTCCCTGGCTCCACCGCCACCTCGGCTTCATCCCGCTTTTCGACGGCACACCCCAGAGCGCCGGGATCCTGGTCGCCGTGCTCGTCCTGACGATCATGATCGTCCCGATCACCTCGAGCATCTGCCGAGAGCTCTTCCTGGGGGTGCCGACCGAGCTGGAGGAGGGCGCGCTCGCGCTCGGCGCCACGCGCTGGGAGATGGTGCGCGGGGTCATCCTTCCCTACACGCGGACGGGAGTCGGCGCAGCGGTGATCCTCGGCTTCGGGCGCGCCGTCGGTGAGGCGATCGCCGTCACCCAGGTGATCGGGGCCGGGTACGGGATTCACTGGTCGCTGTTTGCGACCGGCGACACGCTGGCGAGCAAGCTCGCCGAGCAGTACCAGAGCGCCACGACGAAGATCCAGACCGCCTCGCTCGTCTACCTGGCGGCGATTCTGCTCGTGATCTCGCTGCTTGTGAACCTCCTCGCGCAGGTGATCGTCCGCCGGTTCTCGCATCAGCGGCTGGGAGGCAGCTGATGGCGGTCGACGCGGCCCGCTTCTCGCTGACGCCGAGCCCGCGGACCCGGCGTCGCAAGCTGGTCAACGTGCTGATGCAGGCGCTCGCGACCCTTGCGGCGCTTGCAGCTGTCGCCGTGCTCGCGCTCGTGATCGGCTCGGTCGCGCAGCGCGGCGCGAGTGCTCTCAGCTGGGATTTCTTCACGAAGACCGCAGCGACATTCGGCCAGAGCGGCGGCGGCGTGGCGAATGCGCTCGTCGGCAGCCTGGTGATCGTCGCGGTCGCGACGGCGATAGCTGTCCCGGTCGGGATCTTGATTGCGCTCTACGTGAGCGAGTTCGCGCCGCCGCGCATCGCCGATCTGTCCAGGCTCGTGCTGGACGTTCTCAACGGCCTGCCCTCGATCATCATTGGCATCTTCGTTTTCGGGCTGCTCGTGATCGGCAGCGGACAGGCTGCGTGGAAGGGGTCGTTCGCGCTCGCGATCATCATGCTCCCGCTGATCGCGCGCGCGACGCAGGAGGTTTTGGCGCTCGTTCCGAGCAGCTTGCGGGAAGGGGCACTCGCCCTCGGCGCGAGCCGCTGGCGCACCGTGCTCGGCGTCGTTCTGCCGACCAGCCTTGGCGGGATCCTCACCGGCACCGTGCTGGCGATCGCCCGCGCTGCAGGCGAAACCGCGCCGCTGCTCTTCACGACGTCGATCGCCGCCAACGCGGTCACCTGGGACCCCCGCCAGCCGGTGCTCTCGATTCCCTACGACATCTTCATCCTGTCGGAATCGGCGGACCCCGCCGATCACGCCCGCGCCTGGGCGCTCGGATTCGTCCTGATCAGCTTCGTCCTCGTCACCAGCCTGACCGCGCGCCTGCTGCTCGTGCGATACCGAAAGAGGCTGGAGGGGTGACCATGAGACGACATCCCGTGGAGGGGCGCTCTGCATGCTCTCCACCGGCCGGTTTGGAACGGGCGCGGCGGCAAAGCCGCCACGCCCTCCACGACGGCATCGCAAGCGACGCCTTGGACGCCGATACGATGCGAGCGGTGGCGCCGATCGAGATCGCTCAGGCTCGCGAGGCCCCGCTGAGCACCTCGGATCGCGAGGCGGTCTTCGAGACGCGTGGCCTGACCGTCAGCTACGGCAAGGCGCCGGCCGTCTCGAACGTCGATCTTTCCATCTACCGCAACCTCGTCACGGCGATCATCGGGCCGTCCGGTTGCGGCAAGAGCACGTTCCTGCGCTCGCTGAACCGGATGAACGACCTCGTTCCTTCGGCCAAGGTCGAGGGCGAGGTCCTCTACCACGGCCAGAACATCTACGGCGACGGGGTCGACCCGGTGGAGGTGCGGCGGCGGATCGGGATGGTCTTCCAGAAGCCGAACCCGTTCCCGAAGTCGATCTACGACAACGTTGCCTGGGGCCTGCGCGTGCTCGGAATGAAGGACGACCTCGACGCCCGCGTCGAGCGAGCCCTGACCCAGGCGGCGCTCTGGGACGAGGTCAAGAACCGGCTCAAGAAGGGCGCGTTCGGCCTCTCCGGCGGCCAGCAGCAGCGGCTCTGCCTCGCCCGCGCGATCGCGGTCGAGCCGGACGTGGTCCTGCTCGACGAGCCGGCTTCGGCGCTGGATCCGATCGCGACGTCGAAGATCGAGGACCTGATGCACGAGCTCAAGAACGAGTACACGCTCGTGATCGTCACGCACAACATGCAGCAGGCGGCGCGCGTGGCGGACATGACCGCGTTCTTCACGCTCGAGCGGACCGAGGGTGGCGGTCACGGCGTCCTGGTCGAGTACGACGAGACGCCGAAGATCTTCACCCAGCCCGCCGACAAGCGCACCGAGGGCTACGTGACCGGCCGCTTCGGCTAGGGCGGGGGCGCCCGTTTCCGCGAAAAAGCCGAGGGATACGATGGCTTTTGAGATGCGCATCACGTTCCAAGAGGAGCTCGAGCAGGTCGAGGCGGCTCTCCAGGAGGAGGGCGACTACGTCCTCCGGGCGCTGCGGGCCGCGGTGAACGCGGTCGAGCAGGCCGATGCGGAGCTCGCGGACGAGGTGATCGCCTTCGACGACGAGGTCGACAGCCGCTACTTCGCGATCCAGGAGGGCGTCCAGTCGCTGCTCGCGCGGCAGACGCCGGTCGCGGTCGACCTGCGGCTCGTGCTCGCGATGCTGCATGCGAACCTGCATCTCGAGCGGATGGGCGACTACTGCGTCACGATCGCGAAGCTCACGAAGCTCGTCTCAGACGTCGAGCCGGACGAGGGGCTCGTCCAGGCGTTCGAGGAAATGGGGCAGCGCGCCGAGGAGATGATCCGCATCGCACTCGACTCGTTCCAGCGGCGCGATCTCGAGGCCGCCTCGTCGCTCGTCGACCTCGACGAGCTGATCGATCGTGCGAACCGCCGCGCCGTCGGGCGCGTGCTGGACTTCGGCGGCGACATTTCCAAGCGGGAATGGGGGCTGCGGATGATCCTCGTCTCGCGCTGTCTCGAGCGGATCGGCGACCACGCCGTCGACATCGGCGAGCAGACGGCCTTCCTGATCACCGGGGAGTTCCGCGAGTTCACTGATGCGTCTCACTGACGAAAGGGCCGGCGGCGAAGCCGGCCCTTCGTCGTTGGATGAGCATCCCGAGCCTAAGGGGAGGAGGAGAATCGGGCGCATTCATTAAGACCCTGCGTTCACAGCGCAGGTTGGGATTCCTTACCAACACCGAACGTAGGGACCGGGGTGCCTCCCTGAAACGGTTGGGATTCGTTGACGCGCCGAACCTTTGACCGCTATAGGGACAGACCCGAAAAGAACCGGGTCAGTCCCAGGGCGGCGGGTTGTCTACCCAGGTGCCCGCCAGCATCGTCGCGACGATGCGTACCTCGGGGAGCTCCTCGGCCGAGCAGGCGACCGGGTCGCGGTCGAGGACGACCAGGTCGGCGTACTGGCCGGGAATCAGCTTGCCGCGGTGCCGCTCGTCGCCGGCAAGCCACGCGGGATTGACCGTCGAGGCCGCGAGCGCCTGCTCGACCGTCAGCGCCTGCTCCGGATGCCAAGCGGGGCGGTCGTCGAGCGTGCGCAGCACTCCGGCGCAAATCCCCGCGAGCGGGTCGAGCTCCTCGATCGGCGCGTCCGAGCCGTTCGCGACGAGCGCGCCCGAGTCCCAGAGCGAGCGGAAGGCGTAGGCACCGTCTGTCTTGCCGGCCCAGAGCCGGTCGGCCAAGTCGCGGTCGGACGGCGCGTGCGAGCACTGCACCGACGCGGCGACGCCGAGCTGCGCGAAGCGGCCGACGTCCTCAGGCGCGAGGAGCTGTGCATGTTCGACGCGCTGGCGCAGGCCGAGCGGCTGCCAGTCGGAGCGCGTGTCCTCGAACGCGTCGAGGGCATCGCGATTCGCTTGGTCGCCGATCGCATGCACGGCGACCGGAAAGCCGGCCCGTGCGGCGCGGCGGATCAGCCCGGCGAACTCCTCGCGGCTCGTGATCTCGACTCCCGTGCCGTCGAGCATGCGCGCGGTCTGCGAGCCGAGCGTGCCGTCCATGAAGACCTTGAGATAGCCGAGCTTGAGGCGCGGGCCGCCGAAACCGCCGGCGATGCCGATGTCGCCAAGCCCGTCCGACTTCTCGGCCGGAAGCGACTGCCAGACCCGCAGGGTGAGGGCTCCCTCCGCGGCGAGCTTTTGCCAGAACCGCGGCGCTCCGAGCCAGCCATCCTTGTCGTGCACGGCCGTGACGCCGCGCGAGTTGGCCAGCTTGATCGCCTCGCGCATCGCCTCCACGTACTCGTCGTCGGTCGTCTCGATGTAGGCATCGCGGAAGTGCCAGCAGGACTCCTCACGCAGGACCCCGGTGGGCTCGCCGCGCTCGTCCACCTCGACGACGCCGCCGGAGACGTGCAGGTCGCCGTTCGCGCGAGCGAGTGCCGCGGAGCTGAGCCAG
>WNGD01004033.1_pt1 | contig 14616 bp, 10 predicted proteins | sample 5400671 | NCBI WGS metagenome assembly WNGD01 (sample SAMN13153369, study PRJNA577476) | soil metagenome | isolation source: 40 cm soil or saprolite under grassland replicate 2 | place: USA:California | collected 2016-06-15 | reverse complement strand
ACCGTCACCGTTACCAACAAGGGAACCAACCTGACTCGCCAAGCCATCACCGATGAGACGGGTGGTTACAGGTTTACCGACCTTCCGACCGGGACCTACAACCTGAACGTCGGCCAACCGGGCTTCAAGACGTTCGACCAAACGGACGTTCCCGTCAGCCTCAACAACGTGACGCGAGTGGATGTTGCCTTGCAGGTCGGCGCCGCGGACGAAACGGTTACGGTGACGGCGAAGCCGCCAGCCTTGCAAACGGACACGTCGGAGGTGCACGTCGCGGTCGCGGCCAATGAGCTGGAGAATCTTCCGGTGCCGCTGGGCCGGAACTACCAACAGATTTTTCGACTGCTGCCCGGCATCGCGCCGCCTGCGAATTCGCACTCGATCCCTACCAACCCGGCGCGGTCGCTGGAGTTCACGGTCAATGGAACGAGCGACGACCAGAACAACACGCGCATTGACGGCGTCAGTTCCACGCATGTCCAACTCCCGCACGTGGTCTCCTACATCCCGACCCTCGAGTCGATCCAGGAGGTCAACGTTGTCACGAACAGTTTCGACGCCGAGCAAGGCCTGGCGGGTGGCGCCGCCGTCAACGTCCAGACCAAGAGCGGAACGAACGAGATGCATGGATCGGCGTTTGAATATCACACCGATCAGCACCTGAAGGCGTGGCCCATGATGTTCGACGATGCCGCCTTGAATACCGGCAACAAACCGAAGCTGATCTACAACCAGTACGGCGGCACTGTCGGCGGGCCGATCAAAAAGGACAAGGTCTTTTATTTTGCGAGTTACGAAGGGACGGGTGATCACCGAACCGTTCAGAGGACAGTGACCGTGCCCACGCCCGCCATGAAAAAGGGGGACTTCTCGGAGTCAACGACACCCATCTACGACTACACAACCGGCAATCCCCAGAATGGCACCGGCCGCACACAGTTCTCCGTATCCCCTGGCGATCCCAACTACGCGCTCTGTAACACGGCCGCCAACCCGACATGCCTGAATATCCTTCCTGCCAGCCGGATGGACGCGATCGCCGGGAAAATCACAGCCTTGATTCCGGACCCGAATCTGTCGAGGCTGAGAAACAACTATTTTGTGTCCGGCCCTTTCGCTTTCGACCGTCACCAGGTCGACTCTAAGGTCGACTGGAACGCGACTCCCAAGCTCAATCTGGCTGGTACCTTCGGTGTTCTCCATTACAGCGACACCGTTCCGACGGCGTTCGGCGAGTCGCTGGTGGGACGGCCTATCGGCGGGAGCCGCAACCCCGGGCACGGGCACGGGAACACCTACCGGCTGACAATTATGGGCACCTACGCCTTGACTCCCAAGTTCCTCATGGATGCCCACTTCGGCTGGGCGCACCAGGGGACCGCATCGGAGCAACCCGGCCTCGGCAAAAACATTGGCTTGGAGGTGCTGGGAATTCCCGGAACCAATGGTGCCCGCCAGTTCGAAAGCGGCTGGCCCACGTTCCATTTCGAGGGAGAAGATGGTGATTTCGCCAGCCTGGGAATCACGAACAACTTCATGCCCTACTACCGGCACGACCCGCAGTACCAGTATGTGGCGAATTTCAATTGGCTGAAGGGGACGCACAACATACGGTTTGGCACGGACTTCTATCGCATGGGCCTGAACCAGACCCAGGCGGAGTTTATCAGCGGCGCCTTTGGAGCGCAGGGCGGCTTTGATTTCCGGAGGGGCATCACCGCGCGGTGTGAAGAACTGAGCTCTTCCGGGCTGTGCAACGCAACTTCGGATACCTCCAGATTCAACAGCTTTGCCGCCTTCATGTTGGGCCAGGCCGGGTTTGCGGGAACGACGCTCCAGGTCCCCGATGAGTACCACATCCGCGCCTGGCTGCTCAGCGCTTACGCTCGTGACCGCTGGAACATCACTCCCAAGCTCACGCTCGATTATGGGCTTCGCTGGGAGTACTTCCCTGTCCCGACCCGGCCCGACCGTGGCATCGAGCGGTATGACCCAACCACCAATAAGGTCCTGATCTGCGGCGTCGGCTCCGTACCCGAGGACTGCGGCATTGATGTGAGCAAGAAACTCTTCGCCCCTCGTGTGGGGCTGGCTTATCGCGTCACCAACACCTGGGTCGTCCGGTCCGGCTACGGACTCACCTACGATCCCTACGAAGCCATGGAGCTCCTGCGGGCCAATTACCCGCTTCTCATCGCGCTGAATCTCGAAACCCCCAACTCTCTCTTTCCTTCCCGCTCATTGCCCCAAGGAATCCCGGCCATCACGGTGCCCGGAGTCGGGAACGGGGTCATTGACATCCCGAGCGACGTGGGCTGGCAGGGCTTACCCCAGAACTTGCACCGGGGTTACATCCAGTCGTGGAATCTTACCGTGCAGAAAGAGCTCCCCTGGGGCTTCACGGGGCAGGCGGGATATGTGGCTACGAGGTCGGTCCGTCAGTTGGGCTTCCTGGACATTAACGCCGGCCAGGTGATCGGGGCGGGCGAGGCGGGAAGGCCGCTTGTTTCCCAATTCGGCAGGGTGGCGGGGACGACGCTCGTTCAGCCTACCGGCACAGGCCACTACGACTCCCTGCAGGCCCAGATGCAACATCGCTTCGGACAGGGCCTCGGGTTGACAATCAATTACACCTGGTCCCGGGCCATCAGTCCTAATGAAAACAGTTCCTTCACGCCCAACATCCAGGCGATCCGGTACCTGACCCGGAACCGGACGCTCATCAGTACGGATCGCACTCACAACCTCGGCATTATGAACATCTGGCAGTTGCCCTTCGGGAAGGGCAGGCGCTGGCTGGGCAACGGAGGACCGCTTTCCGCGCTTCTGAGCGGGTGGCAAAGCAACAGCCTCATTAGCGTAATGAGCGGCGTGCCCTTCACAGTCAGCGCCGACGACACCTCCTTGAATATGCCGGGAAGCAACCAGACCGCGGATCAGGTAAAAGCTACGGTCTCTAAATTAGGAGGGGTCGGGCGAGGAACCCCCTACTACGATCCGACTGCCTTCGCGGAAGTCACCGCGGCGCGCTTCGGGAATGTAGGATTCAACAGTCTGCGCGGACCGGGTCTCTTCAACTGGGACTTCGGCCTGTTCCGCGAGTTCGCCTTCTCCGAGCGATGGAAGCTGCAGTTCCGGATGGAATCGTTCAACTTCACCAACACGCCGCACCTCGACGTTCCCGACGGTAACATTGGCGATGGGGAAGATTTCATGACTATCACGGGCACGAGAGACCTGGCCCGCGAAGGGATCGATGAGCGGCAGTTCCGCTTCGGTCTTCGTATCCTCTTCTGAGCTTCCCCTGTTCGGAGTTCAGGCTTTAGCCTGCTCGGGCGCAGTGTAGTCGAAACTTGGCACAAGTGAGTTCGTAGGCGAAATGACCAATGACCAATGGCCGATGACAAATGACAAATAGACCGAGTGGCTTGCCCCAGGATTGGTCATCTGTCATTGGTCATTGATCATTTGTCATCTTCAAGAAATTCCCCTTCTCGCGATTTGCTACCGGGGCTCGTGGCAATAGGAGCAATCGAGGCTCGCTTTCTTCTCACGGTGGCAGTTCATACAACCGCCCATCGTGATGTCCCCCTCGCGATACAGTTGCTCCCGCTCCGCGACCTGCCCGTGGCATTCGGCGCAGGTGTTCCCTGATTCGCTGTGGGCTCGATGGCTGAAGTAGACGTACGCGGGGATCTCGTACACGCGCGCCCACCGGATCTCGCGGTCTTCTTTTGCGAACGCCGCGAGCTTCTGCACTGCCGGACTGTCCGTCTTGATCGCCGAATGGCACGCCATGCACGTGGAGGGTGGTGCGATTCGCATCATCTCGCCCGGGTCGGGATTCGGATGACACCCCTTGCACTGCAGTTGCAGGTTCCCGGCGTGCATCTTGTGGCTGAAGGGAATCGGTTGCTGGGGGGGACTCGGGGCGACCTGCCTTGAGGTTTGCGTCGAAGCGGCTTCCCTGATGCAGAAGACCGCGGAGAAAGCGAGGAAAGAAGCCCGGCGGAGTCTCACAGATTTCCCGCGCGCATCTGTTCGGCGAGGTATTCCGATGCGCGCATCGACAACGACAGAATCGTAAGCGTCGGGTTCTGCGAACCCCCGGTGACGAAGCTGCTGCCATCGACAACAAACAGGTTCTTGACGTCGTGGCTCTGGTTCCACTTGTTGAGCACGCTGGTCTTGGGATTGTCCCCCATCCGGCACGTGCCCAGCTCGTGGATGCTGTAGCCCGGCGGGTGCATCTTGTCGCTCCTGGCCAGCACTTCGAAGCCCGCCGCCTGGCAGACCTCGCTGTAGGTGTCGATCGCGTCCTTGGCCATGTTGAACTCGTTGTCGGTGTAGCGCGCCTCAAAGCGAAGGACCGGGATGCCCCAGGCATCCACAACGTTCTTGTCGATCCTCGCGTGGTTTTCAAAGCGCGGCAGCACCTCTCCCATCGTCGTGAACGACATGGCCGATCCGCGGTAACTTTCCAGCGCCTTCTGCAATTCCTCGCCGTAGGCAGGGATGTACTTCGCATCGGGCGTCCCGCCGGCGCCGAAATCGGCCGCGTATCCGCGGATGAAGTTCTTCTCTTTCGTTTTTAGATTTCGGAACCGGGGAATGTAACCGCCGCCTCCAAAACCTGCGCGCGGGGCGGCGTTTCCGCGCGCCGCCGGGACGATTGCCACGACGCTCTGGGTGATGTAGAACTGGTCGTGCAGGTAGTGGCCCAGCACCCCGCTCGAGTTTGCGATTCCGGAGTTCAACAAGATACGCGTGCTTTCGAGGCACGACGCTCCGAGCACCACGACACGCGCCTTCGCGTGCATTTCACGGCGCGACTGGCGATCCAGGAAATTCGCCCCGTCCGCCAGGCCCGTGTTCTTGTCGATGGTAATCTCGCGAACCACCGCGTTGGGAACTATCGTCAGCTTTCCGGTCGCCAGCGCGTCGGGCAGCAGCAGATTGAAGGAGCTGGCGAACTGGCCGCGACCCAGCGAGCGGCGAATTTTGGTGACCGGAATACCCCGCTCCTTCGCCGCCGCCATGAAGCGCTGCACGTGTTCGTGATAGGGCGAGTTGTCTTCGAGGAAGACGCCGTCGGGAAGCTGCGCCAATCCCTCCTTGCGCCCGCTCACCCGGAAGATCGGCTCCACCTTGTCGTAATAGGGCGCGAGATCCGAGTAGCCGATCGGCCAGTTGTCGCCAAAGCCGTCGTGATCTTTGGCCTTGAATTCATAGTCGCTCAGGCGGAAGGACATTCGCGCCCAGAAGAGCGACTTGCCGCCGATCATCCGCACGCGCACCCAGTTGTAGGGCTCCTCCGGATCGTGCGTGTATGGAACCTGGGTCTCATCCACCCATTGATTGGCGTTGAATTCATTCGCCTGAACCACGTGCGCCAGCCTTCCCGGCTTGCCGAACCCGCGGTAGGGGAGCTCGTGGACGGCTTTGGTCACGCGCTGGCGCGGGAAATCGACCAGCGGGCCGGCATCCAGCATCAGGCAGGAGATCCCCTTCTGGGTCAGTGTGTGGGCGGCCATACCACCGGATGCCCCGGAGCCGATGATAAGAACATCGTATTCTTTCGCCGGCATTGGGTTTCCTCGATATCTAATCGATGGGAAGCCAGTACTGATTGAAACCACCCGGGCGGCGGCCGCCGCTCGCCAAACCGGCGGCGCTCCATTCGGGAGAGTTCATGGTCGCGGTCCGGATGTCCTGCTTCGCCGCATGGAGAAAGCGCGCCAGCGCGTCGGCGGGCGGCTCCGGCGTCCAGGGTTCGCGCAACGGGGCGAGGAGCGTGGCGGCCTCGGAGGCGTCTGCCTCCGCAAAGGTTTTGTCGAAGCGCTTCTTCGCTTGAGCGTTGAGGGCGTCCAGACCCGTCTGGTAGAGCTGCTGGCGCTCCGGCAACGATTGTCCAATCAGGAAATCCAAAAACTCAGGCGCGTGCGCCTCGACCGCCCCCGGAGCGCCGTTGATCGGCGGCATGAGGATGCCGCTGAGCTGCCGCAACGCCGCAAATTGCGTGGTGGTGAAAAAGCGCGGCATCATCTGCGCCGCGGTGTCGGAGAGCGCGGTCTCCAGCGCGGGACTTTCCCCCGCGGCCTGGGGCGACGCATTGCCGGGGAGGGTGGCCTGGTTGCCGCCCGGAGCGGGTTGCTGCTGCTGCGCGACCAGGGCGGGCGCGGCCGGAAGTGCAAGCAATCCTTTGACGAAGCGCCGGCGTTTCATGGGAGGGAAATAATATCACGTAAACCAGCCGTCGTACATTATTCCCAACACCAACCTATGCTCTTGTTCGGAGTACAGGCTTTAGCCTGCTACGGGTGTGGTGCAGCCTGAAGGCTGAACTCCAAGCTCGCATGTCTTTGTTCGGAGTACAGGCTTTAGCCTGCTACGGGTGTGGTGCAGCCTGAAGGCTGAACTCCAAGCTCGCATGTCTTTGTTCGGAGTACAGGCTTTAGCCTGCACGGGTGTGGTGCAGCCTGAAGGCTGAACTCCAAGCTCGCACACGGGCTTTGCACGATCCTACACGAATTTCAGATTTTCTCCGGCAGGACGTACGGGTGCCGGTACTGCCGTGTCAGATAGCTGTTCGCGTCGTCGTCGCCAATGAACCTCTCGGAGTGCGGGTTGAAGGTGAGCTTCCTGCCTGTGCGATAGGAGATGTTCGCCAGGTGGGCAAGCGTGGTCGACATATGCCCTTCGAGAATGTCGCAGTGAAGATCCTGCCACCGCCTTGACCGCACGCAGTCGATGAAATTCTGGAAATGGCTCTCGGCGTCGGACGGCGTCTCGGCATCCTTGATGACGGGTCCGGGCTTGTAGACCCGCTTCGGGAAGCTTGCGTTCGTGACATGGTTGGAGATGCCTTCGGGAGTGATCTCCGGACTTCCCGGTATGAACTCGCCCCAGAATACTTCGTATCCGTTCGCAGAGCTCATGTACCCCTTGTTGGAGTAAAAGAAGTTGCCGGTGCTGCGGATGCCGCCGGTTTCATGGGTAAAAAGGTTCGAGAGCTCGACTTCGAGCAGGGTTCCATCCTGGTATTCGAAAGTTGCCACCTGGACATTCGGAGTTTCCTGATCGGAGTCCCAGGCGTAAACGCCTCCGGTGCAGTGGATCTTTATGGGATGGACGCGTTTGTCGAGTCCCCAGCGCGCTACATCGAGGTTGTGAACACCCGAGTTGCCGACGTCGGTGGTCGACGTGTCCCAGAAGAAGTGCCAGCCATAGTGGAATCGGTTGAGATTGAACGGGCGGTAAGGCGCGGGGCCGAGAAAGAGATCCCAATGAACGCCGGAGGGCACTTCCGAATCTTTGACCTTGCCTATGCTGGCGCGGCCTTTGAAGATTATGACCTTGGCGCGATAGATGTCGCCGAGGCGGCCTTCGTAGAGATACTTCATGGCCGCGCGCGTAGCCGGTTCGCTGCGCATGTCCAAGCCCGCCTGGACCACGCGATCGTACTTGCGCGCGGCCTCCACCATTTTGCGGCCTTCCTCGATCGTGTAAGAGACGGGCTTCTCCACGTAGACATCCTTGCCCGCCTGGCAAGCCCATATAGTCAGGAGCGCGTGCCAGTGGTCGGGGGTAGCGATTGACACGGCATGGATATCCTTGTTGTCGAGCAGCCTGCGAAAGTCGAACACGGTCTCCGGACGCGCGCCACTTTTTTCCTCGACATACCTGACAGCGCCCGGGAACAAGCGCTCGTCGACGTCGCAGAGCGCGGCGACGCGGACATTCTTCATGCCAGCGTAGGCCTGGTAGTGAGCTCTCCCTCGGTCGTGGAATCCGACCACCGCGACGTTCACTCGATCGTTCGGGCTGCCCGATGCAAACCCGCTGCGGAGAGCCGGTGCGGCGCCAACCGCTCCCGCAGTCAGCGCGGTCTTCTTCAAGAACTGTCGACGGCTCGTGGATGACATGACAACACCTCCTGCTGGTCTCATCCCATGATGAAAAGCGATTCATTTTTCAAGCTGAGCCGAAGATACTAACCTCGTCAGCAAAAGTAAACGGTGATCTCTTCGGCCGCCGACCTCCAGCCTGAGGTCGAGGATTTCAAAGCTGCGATCATGATCGGGTTCTGATCCCCGGGAATCTACCGCGCGCCCAGGTGGAAAAATTGGTTTGCCAATCGCAGTGGTTTCGCCATCCGCCGAATGTCTCAGCGAACAGCGATAGGGGCGACGGTCGATCCCGTGCCCCCCTGTACCTTCAGCGGCTGCACTATGAATGCGAACTCGTGGACACCCTTCGCCGCAAGCTCGTCGAGCTTCATGTTTTCCAGCAGGTGAATGCCGTTCACCACCAGCATGATCTGGTGGACGGGAAGCGAGACGTTCGGATCGGGGTTGGGAGACACCTCGACCGAAAAATTGTCAGCCCCGACCAGCATCGGGTCCTGCTTGGCCAGCCACTCGGCCGCGGCGACGCCGATGCCGGGACAGCCCTTGGCATACCGGGCGTTGTCCTTGCTCCAGAGCTTGCCCCAGCCGGTGTGGAGGATCGCGGCATCGCCGCTCTGCAGCTTTAGCTTCTGCCTCTCGAGCGCCCGCTCGAGGTCTTCGGCCGTGATCTCGTAGTTGTCGGGCAGGGTGTGCGCGCCCTTCAACGCGGCCACGTCTATCAGCACGCCGCGCGTGATGAGCGCGCCGACGTTCTCGACGCCGAGCTTTGCGAATCCGCTGCGCGTCGCCGTTTCTTCCACCTTGAAGCAGTTATACATGCTGCTGCCGATCGTTTGGTGCGCGAAGCCGTCGAGCTGCGTGCCCACCTGGCCGATCTCGCTGACGACGAGCTCCTCGTTGCTGCCCCGGCGGTTCGACTGAGGATTCATGAAGGTGCGTTTGGTATGCACGTCGAAGCGCCGCGTGCCAAAAAACGGCATCGAAGAGTTGAGCACATGGCCGAGCTCGATCACTTCGCCGGTGCGGATCAGCTTCACCGCTCGCAGCACGGTTTCCGGCTTCATGTGGTTGCCGGAGCCCCGCTGGTCGCCCGCGCCCCACTTCGAGGGACAACGTTGACTGTCGGCAGGCGGTTGCCACGACTGGGGGTGGACCGCAGTTCCTGCAACAGCGAACGCCAATGCGATGGTGGTGCGCCTTACATAGCCGGTAAACGGTCGCATAATTCCTCACTTTGCTCGGGTCATCCTTAGGGCTCGCGCAGAAATAAGTTCCCATTTTGGCGCGAGCGCCGGGCGGGCAGATGCGAGGCGCCGCGACGAAGGCGATGTCGGACATCGTCGAAGAGCGGCAACAAAGCCGATACGCGCCCTTCGCCGCCGCGCCCCTCTGGGCTGCGGCCCGCGGGCCCGCTGGCTTTGTTGCTCGCTCCTCACATACCGCCCCGGGTATAGCTCGTCGCTCGCGCTTCGCCAGCGGGCCTGGGGGCCTGCAGCAAAATGGGAAGTTATTTCTGCGCGAGCCCTTAGCACTTAACTTCCTTTTCATGAATCAGGCGACTCCGCCGGGAATTCATCAGCCTCACGAACCAATGAAAAACCTGTTCCTTTCGGCAGAGTCGAGGAGGATACTCGAAATCGACGGCCGCCGAAGTGCCATACGGTACAGCCTTACGATGCTTGAAAGAAAGCCCGATGGCGCCTGGGTTGTTGCCTGCGACGCGAACATGTTGACGGCGAAAACCTGGACTTTACCATGAATCGGCTGCCGCCCGACACGGCGATGCAACCGGCGATTAAAAGTGCGACTCGATTTCTACCGCGGATACGCGCAAGACACGGACAAATAACGCGTCCGACATGGAGTGCGGCGACTCTGTCGCCGCTTTCCTTTTGGCGCCGAGGCCATAGCGGCGACAAGTCGCCGCACTCAAAAAAGCCGTGATTGCTCATCTGCATCGCATCAAAGTGGCACCTGAAGCGAATAGCACTTCTAATTACACCGCAATCGGCGGGTGCAATTAGAAGAAGTGGGAGTCAATTCATGCCGCCGTTAACTGTCTCAGAACCTGTGGAGAATTTAATTCGTGTTAATTCGTGGAATTCGTGGCCATTAAAACCGCCGCGAATTCCAAGCACTTCACGAAAACGATCACTGCCACTTGGATGTCATTGGTTTGAAATACAGTTTTTCGCAGTCTCTCCGGCCGCGCTGCTTGACTCCCACTCTTAATTACACCCGCAACCGCAAGTGCGCCCACAAGCTCCATACTTGGCGTCGCGCGGCCGGCGCGAGGGGTAGCGGCGCCCAGGTCGTCCGTGTCGATGGTCATGAAATCAGGATCCTCGGTGGCCGGCGCGAAGGAGCCGGACGATGACTTCCCTTCTGGTGAGGAACGCAGCCTTGCTCGTCGCGATGGACGATGCGGGCAGCCGCTGGGAAGACGGCGGCATTTATGTAATCGAGAACGTGATACAGCAGCTCGGGCCGTCCGGCACGCTGCCTTTGGAGGCCGACCAGGTCATCGACGCGCGCGGCATGCTGATCATGCCGGGCATGGTCAATACGCACCACCATTTTTCCCAGACTCTGACACGCAGTCTCCCCGCGGCGCAGGATGCGAATCTGTTCCGGTGGCTCCGGACACACTATCCCGTCTGGGCCGGGTTGACGCCGGAGGCCATCTACACGAGCGGCAAGATCGCGATAGCCGAGCTGATGCTTTCGGGTTGCACAACGTCCAGCGATCACACATACGTCTGGCCCAACGGCGCCCGCATCGACAACGAAATCCAGGCTGCTGCCGAGATGGGATTCCGCTTTCACGCGGCTCGGGGCTCTATGTCCTTGGGCGAGTCGCAGGGGGGCCTGCCGCCGGACGCGCTGGTTGAAAATGAGGCCGCAATTCTCCGCGACTCCCGGCGCGTCATCGAGACGTATCATGACAACGGCCGCTATGCCATGGTCCGCGTTGTCCTGGCTCCGTGCTCCCCATTTTCCGTGTCGCCTTCGCTCATGAGAGAGAGTGTGCAGCTCGCGCGCGCGTATGGAGCGCATGCGCATACTCACCTGGCTGAAACGCGGGACGAAGCGGCCTACTGCGCGCAGAAGTTTGGCAGGACTCCGGTCGAATTCGCCGAAGAGCTTGGTTGGGTTGGGCCGGATGTGTGGCACGCGCACATGGTCCACCCTTCTCCAGATGAGATTGCGCGCCTGGGACGTACGCGCACCGGCGTGGCCCATTGCCCCACTTCGAACATGCGGCTGGGGTCGGGCATCGCGCCCGTGCGCTTGCTTGAAAAGGCCGGCGCGCGGATCGGCCTCGGGGTCGATGGCTCGGCCTCCAACGACGGCTCGCACATGCTGGCGGAAGCGCGGCAGGCCATGCTCTTGCAACGGGTGACAGGGGGCCCGGGAGCGCTGAGCGCCGAGCGGGCGCTGTACCTGGCGACGCGGGGCGGCGCCGAGGTGCTCGGCCGGAACGATATCGGATGCCTCGCGCCCGCCATGGCCGCCGATTTCATCGGCTACCGGCTCGACACCCTCGCTCTTGCCGGAGGCGCGGTGCATGATGCGCTCGCCGCGCTTGTTTTTTGCGAGCCGGCAAGCGTTGAGTTGAGTGTGATCAACGGGCGGGTGCGCATACAAGAGGGCAAATTGCTCGATATCGACCTTGCCGCGCTGATCGAGCGGCACAACGCGATCGCTCGCGCCCTGGTCCGCGGGTGACGGGGTCAGGTCTTGAAAATTTAATTTTGTCTACAAAGCAATCAAGAACCCTGTTGATTCTTGAGAGCAAAATTAAATTTTCAAGACCTGACCCCGTCAAAATTCGCTTGCCCGTTCAGGGTCATCTGGATAGAAATAATTCATGAGCTACTTTGTCAGTGCGTTCCTGTTCAATAAGGCAGGAGTGCCCCGCGCTTTTCTGATACTGGTCTTGGGTTTGACTGGACTTGTTCTGCTGCCTGCGCTCTGCTTTCGACCGGGCTTCGGACAACATCCCCCGGGCCTGCCGAGGGCGTTCGTGGACGGCACGGAGCCTGGCTGGCGGCCGCTGGTGCAGGAGGACTTCACCAACGTCAACTGCGATCCTGAGACCTGGACCTGGAAGAACGATCTCCTAAGCTGCACGGGCCAGCCGATCGGGGTGATGCGCACGCAGCGCACGGTCACCAACTTCGAACTGCTCGTGGAATGGCGGCATTTGCGTTCCGGCGGCAACTCGGGTGTCTTCGTGTGGGTGTCGGAAGAGGCGCTCAAGGAGATAAAACCCAACGAGCTGCCGAAGTACGGCATCGAGGTGCAGATCCTCGACCATGGCTTTGCCCAGCAGTATGAGCAGCGGACGGGGAAAAAAGGGGACTTTTTCACAACTAACGGTGATATTTTCGCCGTTGGCAAATCAAAGCTGAAGCCCTTCCCACCGACATCGCCCAACGGCTCGCGCAGCTTCCCACGCAAGCAGCTCAGCAAGGGTGTCGGCGAGTGGAACCACTACTACGTCCGGGCGATCAACGGCGAGGTGCGTCTGTGGGTCAACGGCGAGGAGGTCTCGGGCGGCACTGGCGCCGAACCGCGTACGGGCTACCTGTGCCTGGAATCGGAAGGCTCGCCGGTCGACTTCAGGAATCTCCGCATCCGTGAGCTGCCGTGATGGCTCGCACCAGGAAGCCGGTGACTTCCGAGGATGCGTTTTCTCGTGCGTTGAAGGACCGCCGGCAGATTTCCATAAGCGTAATTGGCCGCCGCAGCGGACGGACCATCACGTTGCCGGTCTGGTTTGTCCTTGCAGAGGACGCGCTGTGGCTGCTGCCGGTCTACGGTTCGCAGACCCAGTGGTATCGCAACCTCTTGATGAACCCGGCAATCACGATCAAAGCGGGAGCCGAGCGGCTGACACTGCGGTCCCGCACGCTCAAAGGAGCGCAAGCCGTTCGCAGAGTCATTCGATGGTTCCGCGAGAAATACACGCCGGAGATCATTGCGCGGTTGTACCCCGGCCCGCTGAATGTTGCCGTCAAAGTAAGCCTACGTCGCCGCGCCGGCGAGACAACATGACAGGATTTATCGGACAGGATTAGGGGATTTACCTGGAAGAGGATTTTTTCTTTCCAAGTAGTGCGGTTGATGGCTCTTCTGCGGGCAGGCAGGAGATTTTTCTTTCCAAGCAGTCGGGTTATGGCTTTGGGCGGGCTAATGCTGATTGTCGATCCGTAAAATCCGTGTGAATCCGTGTCCCATAACGGATTGCACGTCAACCGATTCGTTCCCGTATTTACGGGATTTAGTCAATCCTTGACCTGCTTTTCCAGGGGCGTGGTCGGATCGAGAAACCACCAGCAAATCGCACCGAACAAATACAGCACCGCCGTCACATAAAACGTGAGGTTCCAATCGCCGGTGCGCCCGACAATGTAGCCGAGTACTATGGGCGAGACAAAGCCTCCGAAATTTCCCATCATATTCATTGTCCCTGCGACTGTGCCGACGTATTTGTCGCCAACATCCATGCATGTGGTCCAGGAGGCAGGCATCGTGATGTCGTTAAAAAAACTGGCAGATGCGATGGCAACAACCGCAAGAATTGGCTCATGTAATCGAGTGGCCATCGTCATGCAACAAGCCGCGCCAGTGAAACCGATCACTCCGGTGAGACGGCGAGTGAGGCTCACGCCGCCGATCCAGTGTTGCACCCGCGGCGTCATCCAGCCTGCAAAAATTGAGCCGAACCCGCCGAGGAGCAAAGGCAGTCCGGCCAGCAGTGCGCTCCTTTTCACATCGAATCTGTGCACTTCGAGCAAATAAGTGGGAAACCAGGTGATGAAAAAATACCAGGAGTAGCTGCAGGCGAAATATTGGCTGCAGAGCAGCCAGATCGATTTCGACCGGGCCAGTTTCGACCAAGGCATCTTGAAGTGGCCCGAGTGGCCCGCGTCCACCGAAGACAGTAAGGCCAATTCCGCCTCGTTGACCCCCTTGTGGTCGCGCGGATGGTCGCGAAACCAATGGTAGAAAAGGACTGCCCACCCTACGCCGAGCGCGCCGAACAACAGGAAGGCCGTCCGCCAATGGACAAATCCAAGCACGAGGAACACCAGATACGGAGTGGCTGCGCCACCCCAGCGCGCGCTCATCCACATGATGCCCTGGGCGCGAATTCGCTCGCGGAGCGGCAGCCAGCTGTCGAAAGCCCTGGTCAGATTGGGAAAGCATCCGGCTTCGCCGGCGCCGAACAGGAAGCGCGTGATGACCAGCGAAAGCCAATTCCAGACCCAGCCCGTGGCTGCTGTGAAGAACGACCACCAGAGCACGACTCGCATGAGAACGCTTCGTGGCCCAATCTTGTCGCCCAGATAACCTGTGGGAATTTCAAACAAGGCATAGGCGAACGTGAATGCCCCGAACACCCAGCCCATCTCCTCCTTGGGCAAACGGAGGTCCCTCTGGATGTTGGGTGCCGCCTGCGAGATGCACACTCGGTCAATATACTGAATCACCGCCAACGTGATCGCGAACACGACGACCCAATATCTCGTTCTTGTTGGGCGTGCGCCCATGAAGGTTTTATCCGTAGGCTTGGCCAAGAGTTCTGTCAATGATTTCTGGCATGGCGTAGTTTACCCGGAATCCTGAGTGAGTTGAAAGAGAGTTCTTGAAAGCGGGAGCAATTAGAGGTCGGAGTCAATTCACGCCGCCGTGAACT
>WNGD01004414.1_pt1 | contig 14625 bp, 16 predicted proteins | sample 5400671 | NCBI WGS metagenome assembly WNGD01 (sample SAMN13153369, study PRJNA577476) | soil metagenome | isolation source: 40 cm soil or saprolite under grassland replicate 2 | place: USA:California | collected 2016-06-15 | reverse complement strand
CGTCGAGTTCGGGAACCACGACCGAGTGGCCGCGAAGGTCGTGGGCTGGGACATCTTCGACGATGTCGGCCTCGTCAAGGTCGATCCGTCCGCTCATGCGCTGAGCCCCGTTCCGCTCGGCGATTCGGCGGCAGTGCGCGTGGGCGAGCCTGTCGCGGGGATCGGCAGCCCATTCGGGAACGAGAACTCGCTCGCGGTCGGCGTCGTCTCGGCAACGGCCCGCTCGATCCGTTCGCTGACTTCCCACTACAACCTCGTCGACGCCATTCAGACCGACGCGCCGATCAACCACGGCAATTCCGGAGGCCCGCTGTTCGACGCCCGGGGACAGGTGGTCGGGATCACCGCCCAGATCCGCAGTTCCTCCGGAAACGCCGAGGGCGTCGGCTTCGCCGTTCCGATCAACTCGGCCAAGCGGTCGATGGCGCAGCTCGTTGCCACCGGGCGCGTGGTCTACGGGTACGTGGGGATCACGACGGAGGACCTGACACCCGCGCTCGCGCGGCGCTTCGGATATCACGCGCAGCAGGGCGCGGTGATCGACGCGGTGGTGAAGAACACGCCGGCCCAGGCGGCAGGTCTGCGCGGCGGAAACCGTGAGGAGCAGGTGCTCGGCACGCGCTTCACGCGTGGCGGAGACCTGATCGTTGCGATCGGCGGCTATACGGTCCGGAGCGCCGAGGATGTCGTCCGGATCGTCACAGGGCGCCTCGTTCCCGGCCAGGTGGCGCGCTTCACGATCTTGCGCGGCGGCAGCCGCCGAGAGGTGCCCGTGCGCCTCGCACAGCGCCCGGCCAACCCGCAATAGCACTTTTCCGGAGAAATCGAGAGGTTAGAGGCGCATTCCGGCGGGTAATGGACCCGGGTGGCCGTCGCCGGCAGCTCGGTACGCCTGACCATCCCTGCAAAACCCGAGTACATCACGCTCGGGCGTCTCGCGCTGACCGGGATCGCAAGGCTGCGCCCCGTCTCCGACGAGACGCTCAGCGACCTCAAGCTGGCCCTGACCGAGGCGTGCACGAACTCGGTCCGCCACGCCTACGCCAACGGCAAGGCAGGCTTCGTCGAGATCATCTACGAGCTCAGGCCCGACCGGTTCGTCGTCGAGGTCGCCGACAGCGGCTCCGGCTTCAGCGAGGCTGAGCCCGTCGAGGGGACAGAGGAGCTGACCGAAGGCGGGCTCGGGATCGCGATCATCCGGGCGGTCGCAGACGAACTCGAGATCGGCGAACGTACCGACGGCGGGGGCTCCAGGCTCCGTTTCGCGAAGTTCCTCGCCGACTAGCTCGTTATTCTCGGCGGCGGGGACGAACCCCGAGCCAGCCATGCTCCAACTCGTCAACGTCGGAACGAAGACCCTGGACGACTACGCGTCGCTTGCCTCGCGCGGCCTCATGGAGGAAATCCGCCTGCTCGCGGGCCCCCTGTCCGGGAAGCGCGTCCTCCACCTGTCGGCGACCGCTTTCGGGGGCGGGGTGGCGGAGATCAACTACGCGCTCGTCCCGCTGATGAAGGACGCGGGTCTCGATGTCGAGTGGCGGATCATTCGCGGCGCCGACGAGTTCTTCACCGTCACGAAGCTGATCCACAACGCGCTCCAGGGAGGTCCGCAAGGGCTGAGCTCGGAGCAGGAGGAGATCTTCCGCACCTACAACGTCTTGAACGCAGAGGAGATCGAGGACGCCTACGACTTCGTGATCGTCCACGACCCTCAACCGGCTGCGGTGATCGAGCACTTTCCGGCCTCGAGCGCCAACTGGATCTGGCGGTGTCACATCGATCTCTCGACGCCGAACGAGCGCGTGCTCGATTTCCTGCTCCCGTCGATCGCCCACTACGACGCCACGATCTTTCACCGCAGCGAGTACGTGCCGAAGTCGAGCGGCCTTCCGCCGGCCTACATCTGGCCCCCCGCGATCGACCCGCTGACGCCGAAGAACATGGCCCTCTCGCCCGAAGATGCCGCCTACGTCGTCGACCAATTCGGGATCGACGTCGAACGTCCGCTTTTGACCCAGGTCTCCCGTTTCGACCCCTGGAAGGATCCGCTCGGTGTGATCGACGCGTACCGCGAGGTAAAGCAGCGCTTTCCCGAGGTGCAGCTGGCGCTCGTCGGTTCGATGGCGCACGACGATCCGGAAGGCTGGGAGTACTACGACCAGACGGTCACCTACGCGGACGGCGATCCGGACATCTACATCCTCTCGAACCTGAACAACATCGGCTCGGTCGAGGTGAACGCGTTCCAGGTGCACTCCTCGGCTGTGATCCAGAAGTCGATCCGCGAGGGCTTCGGCCTGACGGTGACCGAGGCGCTCTGGAAGACCCGGCCGACGGTCGCGAGCCGCGTGGGTGGGATCGTCGCGCAGATCCAGGATGGCGAGACGGGTTGGCTCGTGGGCTCACCTCACGAGTGCGCCGAGGCCTGCATCCAGATCCTCCGCGACCCGGCCGAGGCCAGGGTGCACGCCCTGAAGGGCAAGGAGTACGTCCGACGCCACTTCCTGATGCCGCGGCTATTGCGCGACTGGCTGGTGCTCTTCAACCAGTTGCTCGGGCTCGACACTGCTGGAGCCGAGCTGGCCGTGGTCGCCGCCGCCTGAAGTTTCGCCGCGACCGGGCTGGATAGGCTTTGCCCTGTGTCACCAGGCCGCCGCAAGCTGATCGTCGTCTCCAATCGCGGGCCCATCACCTACGTCCGCGACAAGGGACGTCGTCTCTCGCGCCGTGGCGGAGGAGGCCTCGTCACCGCGCTCCGGAGTCTCGTTTCGCACCACGACGTCACGTGGATCGCGAGCGCGATGGGCGAGGAGGACCGGGCCGTCGCCGAGGAGGCGGGCGGCGAGGCGATCGAGGAGACCGCGCGAGACGGCTCGCCGTTCCGGCTCCGCCTCGTCGCGCACGACCCGGCTTGGTACGACTGGTTCTACAACGTCGTCTCGAATCCGATGCTCTGGTTCCTGCAGCACTACCTGTGGGAGCTCGCGCACACGCCTTCGATCGACCAGGGACTTCATCACGCCTGGAATGAGGGCTACACCCGGGTCAACGCAGGCTTCGCAGACGCCGTCCTGGCTGAGCTCGAGGCGGAGCCCGACGCGTGCGTCTTCTTCCACGACTACCACCTGTATCTCGCCCCGCGGCTGGTGCGCGAGCGGGCGCCCGACGCGACCCTCGCCCACTTCGTCCATATTCCCTGGCCGCAGACCGACTACTGGCACATCCTGCCCGAGGAGATCCGGCGGGCGATCCTCGACGGAGTGCTCGCAAACGACATTGTCGGGTTTCACACGCTGCGCTGGCGGATGAACTTCCTGCGCTCAGCGAGCGACCTCGTCGGCGCGGACTGTGACTTCAGCGAGGGCTCCGCGAGCTACCGCGACGGGCGCACCCTCGTCACGCACCATCCGATCTCGATCGACGCGGGCGAGTTCGACGAGCTGGCCGAGAGTCCAGGCGTGCTCGAGCACGAGCGTGAGCTCGTGGAGCGGCGGCCCGAGAAGCTGATCCTCCGCGTCGACCGCACCGATCCTTCGAAGAACGTCGTCCGCGGGTTTCGCGCGTTCGAGGCGTATCTGGAGGCGCATCCCGAGATGCACGGGCGGGTGGGAATGCTCGCCCTGCTCGATCCCTCGCGCCAGGACATTCCCGAGTATTCGGAGTACCTGGGCGCGATCCAGCGCACGGCGCGGGCGGTGAACGACCGTTTCCAGCGGAACGGCTGGATCCCAATCGACCTGCACATCGAAGACGCGTTCGAGCGTTCAGTGGCCGCGTACAAGCAGTACGACGTCCTGCTCGTCAACGCGATCTTCGACGGGCTGAACCTGATCTCGAAGGAAGGCCCGATCGTGAATACGCGCGACGGCGTCTTGATCCTCTCGGAAAACGCCGGCGCCTTCGACGAGCTCGGTGAGTGGGCGCTGTGCGTGAATCCCTTCGACATCGAGGGCCAGGCCGAGGCGATTCATCAGGCGCTGACGATGGCCAAGCCGGAGCGGCGTGAGCGGATCGAGGCGATCCGTGCCCAGGTGCGGGAACACGACCTCGAGGCGTGGATCGGCGCCCAGCTTGCCGATCTCGACCGCTGGTCGGCGCGGGTTACCTAGCCTCGGTACCTAAGATCACGCCTGTGAAGAACCTCTCGCACGTCGACGAGGCCGGTTCGGTGCGGATGGTGGACGTGGGCGGAAAGCCGGTTTCGCGGCGCCGGGCGATCGCGACCGCGACCGTCCGGATGGCTTCGGAGACCGCGCGGCAGCTGCGGGAGCTCCCAAAGGGGGACGCGCTTGCGACCGCTCAGGTCGCCGGAATCATGGCCGCCAAGCGGACGAGCGAGCTGATTCCGCTCTGTCATCCGCTGCCGCTCTCGAACGTCGAGGTTCGACTCGAGGTCGGCGGGGGCGCCGTCGAGATCACGGCAACCGCTGAGGCGACCGCGCAGACCGGAGTCGAGCTGGAGGCGCTCGTCGCTGCGTCGGTTGCCGCGTTGACCGTCTACGACATGGCGAAGGCGATCGACAAGGAAATGGTGATCGGCGAGGTGCGCCTCGTCGAGAAGACCAAGGAGCCGGTGTGAAGGCGGCTGTCCTCACGGTCTCTGACGGCGTCGCCGCCGGCGAGCGGAAGGACGAGAGCGGCGAGGTCCTGGCGGGATTGCTGGCAGACGAGGGGCATGAGGTCGAGCGCCGGGTCGTCCCCGACGAGCGGGACGCGATCGCCGCGGCGATCTCCGAGCTCGCCGAGGAGGCGTTGCTCGTTCTGACCACGGGCGGAACCGGGCTCGCGCCGCGCGACGTCACGCCCGGGGCGACACAGCAAGTGCTGGACCGCAGCGCGCCTGGGCTCGCCGAGGCGATTCGAGCGGATTCGATCCAGAAGACCCCGCACGGCCTGCTTTCACGCGGGGTTGCCGGTGTTCGCGGACGCACGCTCGTCGTCAACCTGGCCGGGTCGCCGGGCGCCTGCCGCGACGGGTTCGCGGTGCTCAAGCCGGCGCTTGCTCACGCCCTCGGCCTGCTCGCCGACGAGGCGACCGCGCATCAACAGACGTGATCGCTACCGCCGCCACCTACCCGCGGCGTTTCGCTTCGCTCGTGAAGTTCGAGCACACGCTCTTTGCGCTTCCGTTCGCCTACGTGGGCGCGTTCCTGGCGGTGGACGAGGTTCCGCGAGCCCGCGACCTCCTCTGGGTGACGGTCGCAATGGTCGGCGCGCGTTCCCTCGCCATGGGCCTGAACCGCCTCGTCGATGCGGGAATCGACGCGCGCAACCCGCGGACGGCCGGGCGAGAGCTTCCCAGCGGCCTGCTCGCGCCGGCTCAGGTCGTTCTCTTCTGCGCGGCCTCGCTTACTGTCTTCCTGCTGGCCGTCTACGAGCTCGATCCGGCCGTCCGCTACCTGTGGCCGATCCCGGTCGCCGGCTTTGTCGTCTACCCGTACCTGAAGCGGTGGACTTGGCTCTGCCATCTCTGGCTCGGAGTGGTGGACGGGCTCGCGCCTGTGGGAGCGTGGGCCGCGATCACGGGGCGTTTTCCGTGGCAGGTCTGGGTGCTGGGCGCCGCGGTCACGTGCTGGGTGGCGGGGTTCGACCTCTTCTACTCGTTGCTGGATGTCGAGATCGACCGCGCTCAGGGCCTGCAGTCGGTCGCCACGCGATTCGGTGAGCGCGCGGCTTTTGCGGGAGCGCGGCTTCTGCACGCCGCCACGGTCGCCTGCCTCGTCGCAGCGGGCCTGGGGCTTCGTGTCGAGGCGTTCTACTGGATTGGTACCGCGGCCGTGGCGGCGCTGCTGGCGTATGAGCATTCGCTCGTTCGTCCCGGCGACCTGCGGCGCCTGAACACCGCGTTCTTCACCATGAACGGCGTGATCAGCGTTGTCTTCTTCGCTTTCGTACTCGTGGATGTGCTCGTCTCGTGATCCGGGCTCGTGAGCTCTCGAAGCGGTACGGCGAGAAGCGCGTGCTGGACCGGGTCGACTTCGGCCTGCAACGCGGCGGCTTCCTGCTTGTGACAGGCCCGAACGGCTCCGGGAAGACGACGCTCCTGCGGCTGGTGGCGGGTCTCGCCGCGCCGACCGGCGGCGAGCTCGAGGTCGAGCCCTCTCGCGGGGCGATCGGTTTCCTCGGCCACGAGCCGCTCGTCTACCGGGAGTTGACGGCGCTGGAGAACCTCGAGCTCTATGGCCGGCTCTACCGCGTGTCCGAGCGGCGCGAGCGGATCGGGATGCTCCTCGAGCGCTTCGGCATTTGGCAGGCACGGAACGAACGGGCGGAAGCGCTCTCTCGCGGGATGCTCCAGAGGCTTGCGCTCTGCCGCACGCTTCTGCACGAGCCGGAGCTCGTGCTCCTGGACGAGCCGTTCAGCGGCCTTGACGCGGCAGGCGTGGCTGTGCTCGAGCGCGAGCTCGCGGAACTGCGCGAGACGAAGACTCTGCTCGTCGCGAGCCACGCGGCGGAGCGGCTCGCCGGGCTCGCCACCGACCGGCTGGCGCTCGCGTGAGGCGCTACTTCTCCGACGTCGCGGTCCTCGCCGGTAAGGACCTCCGCCTGGAGCTGCGGGCGCGGGACACGCTCCCGGCGATGCTCCTCTTCGTCGTCTCGATCCTCGTCGTCTTCCATTTCGCTCTGCCGCGCGGGTCGTCGCGCACCGCTTCGGTGGGCCTCTTGTGGGTGGCGCTCGTGTTCACCGCTCTCCTCGGGCTCGCACGGTCTTTCGTCGCCGAACGGGAGCAGGGGCTGCTCGACGGTCTCGTGCTTGCGCCCTGCGACCGGAGCGCGATCTGGCTCGCGAAGGGGATCGCGACCTTTGTCTTCCTCGCGCTGGCGGAGCTCGTGGCTCTGCCTGCGTTCGCGCTCTTCTTTGCTCCCCTGCGCGGGTCGACCATCGCCGGTGTCGCGCTTGCGAACGTCGGGATCAGCGCGGTGGGCACACTGCTGGCGGCGATCGCCGCCGCCGGTCGTGCGCGTGAGCTCCTGCTCCCGCTGCTCTTCTTGCCGCTCGCCGTTCCGATCGTGGTCGGCGGGGTGGGTGCAAGTGTGGTCGAGAACAGTGGGCGGTATCTCGGGCTGCTCGGCCTCTACGACGCGGTCTTCGCGTTGCTCGCCTGGGCCTCGTTCGAATACGTCGTCACGGAGTAGCAGGCGCAGCCGCCGGCTCAGTCCGGCGGGCGAGGCGGCGCTGCTCGCGCGCGTCCGGCCAGAGCGTGATCAGCGAGCCGGCCAGGAAGACCAACCCCGCGAGCCAGATCAGGTCGACAAGCGGGTTGACGATCACCTTCAGATAGACCGAGCCGTCCTTGTCGAACTGGTCGCCGATGACGAAGAGGTCTTCCGCGCGCAGCCAGTCGGTGCGGATCGAGACCTCGTTCGAGGTCTGCTGCTCGGCGAAGTAGCGGTTCTTGCCGGCCGCGAGCGTGCCGACGTAGTCTCCGCCGCGCCAGACCGCGAGGCGCGCACGAAGCTCCTCGTCATTCGGTCCGCGCCGCACGAACGAGCCCAGGTACTGGAGCTTGTAGCCGCGGATCTCCATCGTCTGGTTCGGGCGCAGGTGCCTGATCTTCGTCGCGCCGTACGCGCTGGAGCCCGCGACACCGATCGCAAGCAGGACGACGGCCGCGTGGACGACATAGCCCCCGTAGCGGCGCCGATTGCGCCCCACGAGCGAGGAGAACGCGGTCAGCCAACTCTCGGACCCAAGCGCCCTGCGCGCCCGCGTCCCCCGCGCGAACTCGAGCACGATCGCCGCGAGCACGAAGGCCGAGAAGGTGTACGCGACGAGGCCCGGAAGGCTCGAGCCTGCGCCGAGCGCGAGCAGGATCGCGCCGGCGAGCAGTGCCACAGCGGTCGGCCAGGCGAGACTCACCCCGAGCGCGCGGAGCGAGCTGCGCCGCCAGGCGACGAGTGGCCCGATCCCCATCAGAAGCAGCAGCGGTAAGCCGAATGCCTTCAGGAAGAAGTTGAAGTACGGGGGCCCGACCGTCACGGCCGTCCCGCGAACCGCCTCGGAGAGGATCGGAAAGGCGACGCCCCAGAGCACAGTCAGGGTGAAGGCGACGAGCAGCAGGTTGTTGTAGAGGAACGCGGCCTCACGAGAGGCGAGCGATTCCAGCTTCGTGCGCGCTCGCAGGAGCGGCAGGCGCAGGAAGATGAGCGTCACCGAGAAGGCGACGACCACCGTGATGAAACCGAGGAACCACGGCCCGATCGCCGACTGCGTGAAGCTGTGGATCGAGTTGATCACGCCGCTTCGAGTCAGGAACGTCCCGAAGAGGGAGAGGCAGAACGTGAGCGAGACGAGGATCACGTTCCAGACGCGCAGCATCCCCTTGCGCTCCTGGATCATCACCGAGTGCAGGAACGCCGTGGCCGCGAGCCAGGGCATCAGCGCCGCGTTCTCGACCGCATCCCAGGCGTAGTAGCCGCCCCAGCCCACCTCCTCGTAGGCCCACTTGGCTCCCAGCAGGATCCCGATCCCGAGCGCGGTCCAAGCGACGAGCGTCCAGCGCCGGGTGGCGATGATCCAGCGCTCGTCGGTGCGCTTCGAGAGAAGCGCCGCCGCCGCGAAAGCGAACGGGATCGTGAGGCCGACGTAGCCGAGGTAGAGAAGCGGCGGGTGGATCATCATGTACGGGTTCTGGAGGCTCGGGTTCAGCCCGACTCCGTCGGCGGGTGCCGTCTGCGTGTTGAACGGGCTCGCGACGAAGACGAGCAGGAGCGCGAAGAACGAGGCGACGCCGCCGACGATCGGGACCGTAAAAGGAAGGACGTCCCGGGTCAGGCGTCCGTTGAGCGCGACGGCGGCCGAGCCGATCGCCGTCAGCACGGTCAGCCAGAGCAGGAGCGAACCGGCCTGCCCGCCCCAGAATGCGGTGTAGATGTACGGGAAGGGCAGCGCGCGGCTGGAGTGGTCGGCGACGTACGAGAACGAGAAGTCGTGCGTGCGGAAGGCGTTTAGCAGCACAATCGCCGCGACTGCCGTAGTACCGAAGGCGGCGTAGAGCGCGTTTCGAGCGGACTCGAGCAGCCGCCGCCGGCCGCGCAAGGCCGCATAGCCCCCGACGAGCGCGGCGTAGAGGACGAGCGCGAGCGAGACGACGAGAGCGGCCCGGCCTAGGTACGGCACGCGCGCACTCTATCGCCGGAGCGACGAAGCGCTTCTGCGATCATTGCGGGGGTTTCCTCGTGCTGACGCGAGTGCGGACAATTCCTGTGGCGGCGGTTGCCGCGCTTGCGGCGGCGCTGGTCTCGACTGCGGTCGCCCTCGTCTTCTTCTACGCCCCGGTGGACTCGGACCAAGGTTTCTCCCAGAAGATCTTCTACTTCCACGTCCCAATCGCTCTGACTGCCTACGCCTGCTTCGGGTGGGGAGCGCTGAAGGCGTTCCTGCATCTGTGGAAGCGAACGCCGGGCGCCGATCTCGAGAGCTATGTCGCGATCCACCTGGGCGTCATCTTCGGCGTGCTGACGCTTCTGACCGGGTCGATCTGGGCCAAGATCTCGTGGGGCCACTGGTGGCTCTGGAGCGAGGACCAGCTCGTGCTCTTCCTCGTCCTGTTCATGTTCTACTCGGCCTACTTCATGCTTCGGTTCTCGATCCCGGACGGCCCGGGCCGCGCGAATATGAGCGCCGTCTACGCACTGTTCGGCGTCGTCTTGATCCCGGTCAGCTGGCTTGCGATTCACCTCTCGCAGCAGCTGATCCATCCGATCGTGTTCCGGCTCGACGGCCCGAACATGAGCGGGTCGATCTTCCTGACCTTCTGCGTCTCACTGGCGGCGCTCCTGGCCCTCGCGGGGGCGCTTTACCGGGTCGAGCTCGCCGGCAAGCGGCTGGACGCGCATTTGCGCGAGCTGCGGGAGCTCCTGGCGTGACAAACGGCGAGAAGTACGTCGCGGCGGCGTACCTCGTGGTGTTCCTGGCGGTACTCGTATACGTGGTGCTGATCGCGGCGAAGCTGGCGCGGCTCGAGCGCGAAGTGGCGGACCTCACTGACCGCGTCCGGGCCCGGCAGACCGGCGAAAGTGCACGCCGCGAGGAAGAAGTCGGGGTTTAGTGCCCCTCCAGCAAATCTCCACCGGCTCCTGGCCCGCGATCACGCGGCGCGCTGCGGCGTCCTCGGTCGCCCTCATAGCTTCGGCTATGGCGGCTCCCTGCGTCCTTGCAGCGCTTGGTGCTCACGAACCAGACATCCGCCAATATTCACTGAAGGGGCACTAAGTGCTCCTTCGCGTCGGCTCGCGCGGGAGCCGACTTGCACTGACCCAGGCGGAACTCGCCGCCGATCGGCTGCGCGAGCCGGGAGTGGAGCTTGCTCTGGTGCCGATCACGACCTCTGGCGACCGCGACCGGTCCAAGCCGTTCGGCGAGATCGGAGCGCGCGGAGTCTTCGTCAAGGAGCTCGAGGAGGCGCTCCTGCTAGGCCGGATCGATATCGCGATTCATTCCGCAAAGGACATGACCTCGACGGATTCGGAGGGTCTCGCGGTGGGCGCCTACCTGCCCCGCGACGATCCGCGCGACGCTCTGTGCGGTGCAGACGGGCTCAGGCCGGGGATGCGCGTCGGCACCGCGTCAGTGCGGAGACGCGCTCAGCTGCTCGTGCTCGAGCCGGAGCTTCGGATCGAGCCGTTGCGGGGCAACATCGACACGCGCTTGCGCAAGCGCGGGGAGCGCGGGCTCGATGCGGTCGTGCTGGCGGCCTGCGGCCTGGACCGGTTGGGCATGGCACGGGAGGTCGGCCTTCGCTTCGCGCCCGAGGACGTGCTGCCGGAAGCCGGGCAGGGCGCGGTTGCGCTGCAGGTCCGGCGCGGGGACGAGGAGCTCGTGATGGGAGCGGACGATGTGGAGACACGGCGGCGGGTGGAGGCCGAGCGCGCCGTCGTGGCCCGGATCGGCGGCGGCTGCCTGGCACCGGTTGCGGCGCACCACGACGGCGAGACGCTGACCGCGCTGATCGCAGACGAGGACGGCAAATGGATCGAGCGGCGAAGCGGTACCGATCCGGAAGCCCTGGCGGCTGAGCTGGAGAGCTTCGCAAGCGCGTGACGCTTTCGGCGCACAACTGCCACCTTCGGTCACAGCCCGGGCAGCTACCGTCTTCCACCCCGTGGGTGGGTGGGGGTTTGGGATGGGTTCACCCCGGCGAGTGATCGTGACCCGACCGATCCGCCAGGCCCGGCCGCTGGCCGACCGGCTCGAGGCGCTCGGCCACCACGTCGTCCTCTGCCCGCTGATCGAGATCGAATCGCTCGGCGACGAGCCTGTCGACGTCGAGGGGTACGACTGGATCGTGGTCACAAGCGCCAACGGAGCCGACGAGCTCGCGCGCCGCCGGCGCGGGGCGCTACCCAAGGTTGCGGCGATCGGCCCGGGCACGGCCGAGGCTCTTGCGCGCCACGGCGTCACGGCCGATCTGATTCCGCTCGTCTCGACCCAGGAGGGGCTCGCGACCGAGCTGCCTCGCCCCGCGGGGCGCGTGCTCGTTGCCGCCGCCGAGGGCGCACGTCGCTATCTCGCCGGCGAGCTCGACGCGGATTTCGTGGCGCTCTACCGCACCGTTCCGATCCGCCCCGAGCAGCCGCCGGACGGCGACCTCGTCGTTCTCGCCTCCGCCTCGGCAGCTCAGGCTTTCGCGGCGCTCGAGCTCGATCTCCCCTCGGTCTCGATCGGCCCGGAGACGACCCGCGCTGCGGAGTCCGCAGGGCTCAGCGTCGTCGCCGAGGCGGAGCAGCACAACCTCGACGGCCTCGTTGCGGCGGTCGAGCGCGCCGCCGGTTAGGCTCGCGCCCGTGTTGATCACGTTCCTGACGGACTTCGGCCTTCAGGACGACTTCGTCGGAACCTGCCACGGCGTGATGAAACGGATCGCACCCGGGGTCGAGATCATCGACATCACTCACGGGATTCCTCCCCAGCAGGTGCTCCAGGGATCGCTCGTGCTCGCGAACACGCTTCCGTACATGCCCGAAGGCGTCCACCTGGCCGTCGTCGATCCCGGGGTGGGCGGACACCGCCGGCCGCTCGTTCTCCGAAGCGGAGACGGGCGCCTCCTCGTGGGCCCGGACAACGGCTTGCTCGTGCCGGCCGCGGAGCGGCTCGGCGGTATCGACGCAGCGCACGAGCTCGCCAACCCCGAGTACGCCCTCGACTCGGTCTCGAGGACTTTCCACGGCCGGGACTTGTTCTCTCCGGCGGCGGCGCATCTCGCTCTCGGGGTCGATCCGGCCGAGCTGGGCCCGCCCATCGACCCCGGTGCGCTTGCTCGGATCGACGTTCCGGAGCCGGAGGTTGGCACCCATCGGATCCGGGCGACGATTCTCTACGTCGACCGTTTTGGGAACGTGCAGTTGAACCTGAGTCGTAAGGATCTCGAGCACGCCGGCGTCGAGCCTGGGACGAAGATCGAGCTCGAGCTACCGCTGGAGCGCTATTACGCCGTCGCGGCGCGCACCTTCGCAGATGCCCCGCCGGGCGAGATTCTCCTCTACGAGGACGCCTACCGGAACGTTGCGCTCGCGATCAACGGTGGGAACGCCGCCGAGATGTTCGCGGTCGAGGCCGGCCAGGACGTGCGCATCCACCTGCGGCTCCCGTGAGCAACGGGCGCCCGCTCATGGTGCGGCTCGGCCGGCGCTTCGCGCGGATCACTACGGACGCGGTCGTTCGCCGTCCCATCCTCTGGCGTCTGTTTCGAAAGCCGCTTCGCTTCCAGTTCGAGCAGCTCGCGCCACGCTGGGACACGATGCGCGGACCGGATCATCTGGCCGCCTATGAGGCCGCATTGAGCGAAGTCGAGCCGCCTCGTAAAGCGCTCGATCTCGGCACCGGGACGGGCGACGGAGCCTTCGCGATTGCGCGCCGCTTTCCGGACGCCGACGTGATCGGAGTGGATCTCTCGCCGGCGATGATCGAGGTGGCGCGGAGCAAGATCCCGCCCGAGCTCGCGGGCCGAGTGCACTTCCAGCAGGGCGACGCCTCGCGTCTTCCTTACGACGACGCCTCCTTCAATCTCGTCGGCCTGGCCAACATGATCCCCTTCTTCGACGAGCTTGCTCGAGTGCTGGCACCCGGTGGCGGTGCGCTCGTCGCCTTCTCGAGTGGGTCGGAGACACCGATTTACGTCGCTACGGAGCGGCTACGCCGCGAGCTCGAGCCTCGCGGCTTCACGGATTTTGCAGAGTTTTCCGCTGGCAGCGGCACTGCGCTTCTTGCCCGCAAGGGCAAGCGCGACTAGTGTTTCGGGCCACAAGGGCGTTCGCGGCACGGTAGCACCGGCCCGGACGTCCTTTTTCTTGTCCTTACGCCGGAACAGCCGAGGAGAGGTTCGTGATGGGCGTCTACGACTCGATCGAAGACGTCGAGCAGGCGGTCCAGAAGCTCCGCGAAAAAGGCGCTTCGATCGACGGCATCTCGATCATCGGCCAGGGTCTGCAGAGCGAGACCAAGGTCAGCGGTTTCGTGACGACGGGCGATGTCGTGAAGGAAGGGCGTGGGAACAGGCGCGTTCTTCGGCGGGCCCACGGTGAGCCCACGGCGTCGTCGAGGGGCGACCCAAGACAGCCAGGTAGCTCCGAAGCATTGGCCCGGGAAGGCGACCCGTCGCGCGGGAGCCGAAAATGGGTCAGCAGTGTGTTGGCTACTCTGCAACCCGCATCACTACGCCTAGGCCGGCGTGCGGAGCGCGGTCAGGCGCTCCACGAGAGCCTCGACGAGCTGGCTCTTCATCAGCACCGCATCGGCGCCGGCTTCCCGCACGGCCTTGTGCAGCGCCGGAGCCTCGTCGCCCGTCAAGGCGATCAGGCAGAGGCTCTTGTGGTCGTGTCGCAGGCGGGCGACGGCACTCACGCCGTCCAGCAGCGGCATGTGCAGGTCGATCACGACCGCGTCCGGCTCCAGCTCGTCGGTGAGCTCGATCGCGCCGAGCCCGTCGGAGGCCGAGCCGACGACCGCCAGCTCCGGCTGCTCGTCGATCAGACTGCGGAGCGACGAGACAAAACCTTCGTCGTCATCCGCGAGCAGAACGCGGATCGCGTAGCGATCTGGCCGCACGCGGACCAACGCTAGCCTTGCCCGGGTGCAGGTGCAAGCTGATGCGCGTCCGGTGGCCGTTATCGGGGCGAGCCTCGACCTCGGTGCGGGCCGGCGCGGCGTCGACATGGGGCCATCGGCGATCCGGTATGCGGGTCTCGCGGCCAAGATCGAGAGCCTCGGGCACCGCTGCCTGGACTGGGGGAACGTCGAGGGCGCCGTGGCTGAAGCGACCTCCGTCGGCGACGAGCGGCTGCGCTTTCTCCCAGCGATCAAGGAGGCCTGCGAGCGCGTGGCGGAATGTGTCGCGAGGGCGGTCGAGAGCGACTACTTCCCGCTGGTTCTCGGCGGAGACCACTCGGTTGCGATCGGGACGCTCGGTGGTCTTGCACGCGTCTACGGGCTCGGCGGCGCGCTCTGGATCGACGCGCACGCCGACCTGAACCGGCCCGAGACTACGCCGACGGGCAACGTGCACGGGATGCCGCTCGCGGCGGCGCTTGGTCTCGCAGGGCCCGAATTCGAGAGCGAGGCCTGGCGGTTGCCTGCGGTCACGCCGGACCGGGTTGCTCTGGTCGCTACCCGCTCGGTCGACCCCG
>WNGD01004723.1_pt1 | contig 14627 bp, 12 predicted proteins | sample 5400671 | NCBI WGS metagenome assembly WNGD01 (sample SAMN13153369, study PRJNA577476) | soil metagenome | isolation source: 40 cm soil or saprolite under grassland replicate 2 | place: USA:California | collected 2016-06-15 | reverse complement strand
GCGCTGGAGCTCTCCGAGGCAGCACTGGATCAGCATGCGGCGGGTGTTCTTCAGGAGCGCCTTCGCGGGCATTTCGCCGACCATCGTGTCGCGTGCGATGTTCCATGCGCGACTCGGCGGCGTGAAACTGCGGGTGATCCTGCCTCGGAGCCAGACGGCGCCCGGTTACCTCACGGGCATCAGCAACTCCGTGACTGCGTAGCTCCGCGGGTGCGCCCGGGCGACCGGGCGCACCCGCGCTCACGCCGCATAGAGAACCTCGCCGGACTCGACCGCGCGCAGCTCGCCTGCCGCAGTCTCGATCTCGATTCGCCCGTCGCGGAGGATCTGGACCGCGGTCGCCGGCGCGCCGTCGAGCGTGATCCTGCGCCCGCGGAGGAAGTCGCGCGCGCCGAGCTCGCCGTAGACGCTGTCGAGGCCCCCTTCTCTCCACGCGTCGTACATGCGCTCGAGCTCGAGGAGAAGCGCGCCAAGGAGCGGGGCTCGTTCGTGACGTGTCCCGGTCAGCGTCAGGAGCGAGCCGGCGGGAGTGGGGGTGTCCGAAGGAAGCTGCTCCCGAGTCTGGTTGACGTTGACGCCGATTCCGAGCACGACTGTCCTGTCGGAGAGCTCGGCCAGGATTCCGGCCACCTTCCTGCGGTTGAGCATGACGTCGTTCGGCCACTTGATCTGGCTCGTGAGGCCGGTTGTCCGGTCGATCACCTGGGCGACCGCGACGGCCGCGACGAGCGAGAGCTCCGGCGCGTTCCGCTCGGGCGGAGGCTGGAGGAGAACGGAGGCCAGAACGGACGTCCCGGACGGCTCGACCCACGGACGCCCGAGCCGTCCTCGACCGCGGGTCTGATGGTCCGTCACGGCAACGGCTCCCTCCGACAGTCCCGAGCCGAGCAAGAGGAGCTGGGTCGACTCGCATTCCGGCTCGTAGAGGTACGGCTTCCCGAAACGGCCCCGAAGGTGCGGCTCCACCGCCTCGCTCGTGAGCGAGGCGGTGGTCGGAGTGCTCACCGCGCGGCGGGCCGCACGCCGGTGCCCACGGGCTCGACTCGCACCGCGCTGACCTTGAACTCGGGCGTTCCGATCAGGGAGTCGCCCACGTCGTGCGTGAGCCAGTTCACCTTCTGCTCGGCGAAGTGCAGGGCCATCCAGACGAGGCCCGGGTAGACGCGCTCCGTGATGTGGGCGCGCGCCTCGAGTACTCCGCGCCGCGACACGAGCTGCGCCAATTCACCTTCGCCGAGCCCGAGCGCCGAGGCATCCTCGGCTGAGATCTCGAAGAAGGGATCCTCCTGCTTGTCGGTGATTCCGGACTCGCGCATCGTCATCGTCGCGGAGTTGTAGTGGTAGAGCGTCCGGCCGGTGGAGAGGACGAGCGGGTATTCGGAGTCCGGCTCCTCGATCGGGCGCTGGTACTCGACGGGGAAGAACTTGGCGCGCCCTCCAGCGCGCGCGGGGCGCGGAGCGTGGAGGAACCTGGTGGGCTCGCCGCCGATCTCGGTCACCGGCCACTGGATCCCGTTCTCCTCGAGCCGGTCGTAGCGGACGCCGTACCAGTTCGGCGCGAGATCGGCGAGCTCGTTCCAGACGGATTCGGCGTCCGGATACTCAGGCCAGCTCGCGCCTAGCGCTTTCGCCATGAGCAGGACGATCTCCCGATCGCCCTTGGCCTCTCCGGGGAGCGGAGCCGCCTCGCGCACGCGGCTGATGCGGCGCTCGGTGTTGGTGAACGTGCCGTCCTTCTCGGCGAAGGACGACGCGGGGAAGACGACGTCCGCGTGCTTGCGGGTCATGTCGTGCAGGAAGATGTCCTGTGAGATCAGCATCTCGAGCTTCCCGAGCCCTTCTTCGACGTGGTGGGCGTTCGGCTCGGTCTGCGCAGGGTTCTCACCGATCAGGTAGAGCGCGCGAATGCGGCCGTCGTGGAGGCCGCTCATCATCTGATCGAGCCGATATCCCGTCGTCTCCGGCAGCTCCGCGCCGCCCCAGGCCTCCGAGAACTTGCGCCGGATTTCGAGATCCTCGATGGGCTGGTAGCCCGGGAAGTACATCGGGTTGGCGCCGGAGTCGTTCAGTCCCTGGACGTTGTTCTGGCCCCGCAGGGCGTTCAGGCCCGTCGACTCGTACCCGAGATGCCCGGTCATGAGGACGAGGTTCGAGAGCGACCAGATGTTGTCGACTCCGCATGCGTGCTCGGTGATCCCGAGCGTGTAGAAGACCGCCGCGTGGCGCTCCGTCGCGTATTCGCGCGCGGTTGCTCGAATCGCGTCTGCGGGGACGCCCGTGACCTTCTCGGCATCCTCCGGCGAGTAGCGCATGACGATCTCGCGCACGGCGTCGAAGTCCTCGGTGAGCTCGCGGATGTAGTCCTCGTCTTGGAGGCCCTCGGCGAGGATCGTGTGCATCATCGCGTTCAGCAGCCACACGTCAGTCCCTGGGCGCAGTTGCAGGTGGCGCTTCGCGATCTTCGTCAGCCAGATCCGGCGGGGATCGGCGACCACGAGGGTGGCGCCGTTTCGGACTGCTTTCTTGATCCGGAGCGCGAGCACCGGATGTGCCTCGGTCGTGTTCGAGCCGATGACGAACAGGAAACGCGCGTTCTCGATCTCCGGGATCGAGTTGGTGCTTGCTCCTCTGCCCAACGACCTGACCAGGCCGTAAAGAGTCGGACCGTGTCAGGTCGACTCGCAGGAGTGGACGGAGTTCGTTCCGACCACTGCCCGGGCGAGCTTCTGGGTCAGGTAGTTCTCCTCGTTCGTCAGGCGGGCGGAGGAGAGGAAGCCGACCGCCTGCGGCCCGTGCTCGGCGATGACCTTCTGGAGGCCGGTCGCAGCCGTCTCGAGCGCGTGCTCCCAGGTCGTCGGGTGGAGGTCTCCGTCCTCGCCGCGGACGAGAGGCTGCGTGAGGCGGTCCGGATGGTGCACGAAGTTGAAGGCGAAGCGCCCCTTGACGCAGAGGTTCCCTTCGTTCGGGAGGTACTCCGGCTTCGATGTGACCTTGACGATGTGCTTCGTCTGCGGGTCGAGATTCAGGTCGATCTGGCAACCGACGCCGCAGAACGTGCACGTCGTCCTCACCTGCTCGAGCGAGCGCTCGGGCCGAGTCGTTCCTTCCTCGAACTTCTCGTAGATCGCGCCGGTCGGGCAGACGGAGAGGCAGCCACCGCAGAGCTCGCACTCGGTGTCGAGCCAGGAGAGCTCCCAGGTGGGAACGATCCGCGCATGCCCCCCTCGGCCCTCGAGCGAGAGTGCCGAGCACTGCATGACCTCCTGCGTGTAGCGAACGCAGCGGTTGCAGAGGATGCACGCGTCCGGGTCGTAGCCCATGAGCTGGTTGCGGTCGTCGTACTCCTTCCGCTTCGCGTCCGGCAGGACAACGGGGGCCTCGGCGCCGAGCTCGTTCGCGAGGTCGAGCAGCTCGTTCGGGCGTCCGCCCGGGGAGGCGTTCAGATGCTCGGAGAGGAGCATCTCGGTCAAGGTCTTGCGGAAGTCGGTCATCGGCCCGTTCGTCGAGACGACCATCCCTTCGGTCACTCGGGTCGCACATGCGGGAAGAGGGCGCGGCGCGCCCTCCACCTCGACGACGCACATGCGGCAGCCGCCGTAGGGGTCCAGCTTGTCGTCGTGACAGAGCGTCGGGATGAAGGTGCCGTGCCGGGCGGCCGCGTGCACGAGCAGCTCACCCTCGGAAGCGGTCACCGCCCGGCCGTCGAGCGTGAACTCGACCATCCCGGTCACTGTACCGCTCACCTCGGTGTCAGACACCGGAGCCTGTCAAGAGGGCTGAGACTTGCAAGATCGCGCCGATCTTTCCACAGCACACGCCTGTGAGCCATATGCGGCTACGTTCGCGAAGTGGGGCGAGCAGCGCGTGAATTTACGTCCGGGAGCATCTACCACGTCTTCTCGCGCGGAAGCAATCGTCAGGCGATATTCCTCTTCGACGCGGACCGGATCGATTTTCTTTCGTGTCTCGAGCGTGTCCTCTCGCGGCACCGAATTCTTTGTCTGAGCTATTGCCTCTTGCCGAACCACTACCACCTCCTGCTCCAATGTCTCGACGACAGTCTCTCCGGCGCGATGAAGGCCCTGAACGGTCGTTACTCACTGCGTTTCAACCAGCGCTACACACGCGACGCTCACCTCTTCAAGAATCGATTCGGGGCCGTCGAACAGGAGACGGAGTCTCAGCTTCTTTGGACCCTTCGATATATCGCCACGAACCCTGTCGAGGCAGGACTCTGCGCTCGGCCACATGAATGGCCGTGGAGCAGCTACCGCGCATCCGTCGGCCTTTCGGAGCCGCCTCCGTTTCTCGCCCTTCGCATGATGCTCTCGTTCTTGTCGGACGAGCCCGAATCCGGGGTGGCGCGCTACCGGGAACTCGTTGAGGATTCGTTACTGCCTGGCGGTGTCTGACACCGGGGTTGGGTCCGCCGCGAGCGCACCGAACAGATCGGGCCACCACTGCATCGCGTTGCGCACCGGGAACGGCGATGCCTGGCCGAGCCCGCAGATCGAGGTCTTCTCCATCGCCAGGAGCCACTCGTCGACCTTCTCGCGCGACATCGGCGCCTCGCCGCTCCCGAGCTCGACGAAGAGATGGTGGAGAGCGCGGTTTCCGATGCGGCACGGCGTGCACTTCTGGCACGACTCCTCGGCGAAAAAGCGCATCGTCTCCGCGAGCAGGCGAAGCGGCGAGTAGCTCGAGGGAAAGACCTGCACCGCGGCCGAGCCCACTCCTGCGCCGTACTCGCGGAGAGCGTCACGTGTCAGCGGCACGTCGAGCGCTTTTGGCGGCAAGATGCCGCTCGCCGCCCCGCCGGGGACGACTGCACCCGTCTCGCCCGCGAAGCCGCCGGCGTGCTCCTCGATGAGCTCTCGCGTCGTGATCCCGTTCGGCGCCTCGTAGCATCCCGGCCTCGAGACGGCACCCGAGACCGACCACAGCCTGGAGCCGTTCGCCCCCCGCGTTCCGAGGTCGGCCCACCACTTGCCGCCCTGCACGAGGATCGCCGGGAGGTGCGCAAGCGTCTCGACGTTGTTGATCAACGTAGGCCGCCCGAGATAGCCGACCTGAGCGGGGAAAGGTGGACGCAGCCGCGGCATCGCGCGACGCCCCTCCATCGACTCCAGCATCGCCGTCTCCTCGCCTGCGATGTACGCGCCCGCTCCGATGACCAGCTCGAGCGAGCATCCTTCGAGCAGACCTGCAGCCCGAAACTCCTCGATGGCGCGCTGGAGGCGTTGGCGTGAGGTCGCATACTCCTCGCGCAGGTAGACGAAGCCCTCCGTGGCTTCGGCGAAGCGCATGGCGACGACGATCGCCTCGACCAGGAGATGCGGCCGGAGCTCCATCACGTAGCGGTCCTTGATCGTCCCCGGCTCGCCTTCGTCGGCATTCACAACCACGTACCGCGGCCCCTGCTCGTTTCGCACCGCCTCCCACTTCACCCCCGTCGGGAATCCCGCGCCGCCGTAGCCCGTAAGCCCCGAGGCCTTGAGCTCCTCGACGATCCGCTCGGGCGAGGGCAGCTCGCGCAGGAGCGCGAGGCCCCCTTGCGCGGCATAGTCTGCGAGCTTCTCGTCGGCTCGACCGAGGCCGATCGCCGGCCCGTCGTTCGTCGAGTGGGTGACGTCGGGGACGATCGTCTCCCCCTCGGTCATCACCGGAGCGAGGTCGCAGTGGCCGAGGCAGGCCACCTCGAGGGCGCCTGGATGCCGCTCGAGCAGCGTGCGCGCACCCATGCAGTCGCAGATCGGGCCGGTGCAGACGCGCGTCGCGCTCGGTGGCACCTGCAGGAAGGAATAGAAGGAGACGACCTCGTGGACCTCTCCCCGGCGAATGTTCATGTGGTCGGCGAGCGCGTCGGAGAGCTCGGGCGTGATCGGGCCGACCTCCCGCCTGATTCGACCGAGGTTGTCCAGCAACCGCGTTCGCTCGGGCGGAAGCTCGGGCAGCAACGCAACGAGTCCGAGCGCGTCCACGTCCGCGAGTCTAAATCTCAGTCTTCGGCCGGCGGTCGACGGAGTCGTTTCGTCCTCGAGTGTCGCTTCTTGGAACTCAGACGCCGTTCCCTCGCAGCAGCCGTCGGCCGGGTCGCGACACGGCGACGCGGCACCGCGAGCGCCGCGCGGAGCTTCTCGACCAGCCGCTCGAGGGCGAGCTCGCGATTACGGAGCTGGCTCCGCTCGTCCTGAGCGACCGCCCGCAGCAGAGGTCCTGCTCGCGCAACCACGCGGCGCTTCTGAGCCTCGGTGAGCGCGGCCGACGCCTCGACGTCGAAGACGGCCTCGACTCGCGTCGACGACTTCTGTGCATGCTGCCCACCCGGTCCGCTCGACCGCGAGGCTCTCATCTCGAGCTCGGAAAGCGGGAGCAAGACGGAGCGCGTGACCCGAATAGACTCACGCTCCATGGCTTGCATTCTGCTCGACATCGACGGCGTGCTCCACGTCTCGGGAGAGCCCATTCCAGGGGCCGTCGACGCCATTGCCGATCTCCGGAAAGCGGGTCACAACCTCCGCTTCGTGTCGAACAACTCGACCCGACCGCGTTCCCGGCTCGCAGCAGAGCTGCGGGAAATGGGATTCCCGGTCGAAGATCGGGAGCTCCAGACAACGCCGGGCGCCGCGGCCCGCGAGCTGAGCGGAAAGCGCGTCCTCGCGCTGGTGATGGAGGCGATCGTTCCCGACCTCGAGGGCCTGGAGCTCGTCGGACACGACGCGGAGGCCGTCCTCATCGGCGGCTGCGACGAGACGCTCGAGCCGAACCAGGTCTTCAGCTACATGAACCTCGGACGCGCGTTCTCGGAGATCCAGGCGGGGGCTTCCTTCTTCTGCTTGCACAAGAACAAGTGGTGGCAGACGAGTCGCGGGCCGATGCTCGACGCCGGAGCCTTCGTCGCCGGGCTCGAGTACGCCACGGGCGTGGACGCGACGGTGCTCGGCAAACCGAGCCCCTCCTATTTCGCGGCCGCACTCGATGCTCTGGACGCCGTGCCAGAGCTCACCTGGCTCGTCACGGACGACGTCGAGCAGGACGTCCGTGGCGCGAGCCTCTTCGGCATGCGCACCGTTCTGGTGCGCACCGGGAAGTTCCGTCCCGAGACGCTCGAGCTCGCGGAGTCCTCGCCCGACATCGTCGTCTCCTCGCTCGCGCAGTTCCCCGCACTGCTCGAGGAGGACCTGACCGGCGGCTGGCACTCGTGAAAGTCGGGATCGACGTCATCGAGATCGAGCGAGTCCGGCGCGCGCTTCGCCGGGTCGGTTTTCGCGACCGCTGCTTCACGACGGCCGAGCAGGCCTACTGCGACTCTCGGCCCCATCCGGCACAGAGCTACGCCGCCCGTTTCGCGGGCAAGGAGGCGGTCGGCAAGGCGCTCGGCTGCGGTGTTCGCTTCACGTGGCGAGAGGTGGAGATCGTGGGCCGACCGAGGCCCGGCGTCCGACTGTCCGGCCGCACTGCCGCCTTCGCCGAGCGGGTGGCCGCGGGCGCGATCGACCTCTCGTTGACGCACTCGCGCGAGATCGCGGCTGCCGTGTGCGTCGTCAGCCCGCGCGGCTGAGGTTGTTCGAGCAGCTCTACACCGCAGCCGAGATGCGCGCCGTGGAGGAGCGCTATCCCGACTACCCGAGCTCCGTCCCCGAGCTCATGGAGCGCGCGGGGGCGGCCGTGGCGCGGGAGGCGATGCTCGCGTTTCCGGACGCTCGCCGGTTCGGATGCGTCTGCGGGGGGGGCTCGAACGGCGGTGACGGACGCGTCGCAGCCCGAGTGCTCCGCGAGGCGGGCCTCGTCGCCGAGGAAACGGAGGACGTAGACGGGTACGACGTCCTCGTCGACGCGCTCTTCGGGACCGGCTTTCACGGCGCGCCCCGGCCGGATGCGGCGTCGCTGATCGAGCGGGTCAACGCCGCAGGCGTTCCCGTCGTCTCGGTCGACCTCCCCTCGGGCGTGGATGCCTCCACGGGTGAGGTCGCAGGAGCCGTCGTCCGCGCCGACCTCACGGTCACGTTTCATTCTTTGAAGGTGGGCCTCGTCATCGCACCGGGCCGATTCCAGGCCGGCCGCGTCGTCGTTGCCGACATCGGCCTCGAACGGGCGCCGACAGAGAGCCGACGCGCCGCTCCTGCCCTCCTCTCGCTCGTTCCCCGGCGGAAACCGGGGGACACGAAGTACACGTCGGGCTCGGTTCTCATCGTAGGGGGCCAGCCAGGAATGACCGGTGCGGCATGCCTCTCGGCACGGGCGGCACTGCGCGCCGATGCCGGGTATGTGACACTCGCCGTTCCCGCGGAGTCATTACCGATAGTCGAGACGATGGTTCTCGAGCCGGTGAAGATCGGCTGGCGTGACGCCGACGCGGTAGAGGAGATCTCCCGCGCCGCCGAGCGCGCGGGCGCTGTCGCGATCGGGCCGGGGCTCGGCCGCTCGGACGAGCGGCGGGCATTGGTCCGGGAGCTTCTCCGGCGACTCGACGTCCCCGCGGTCGTCGACGCGGACGCGCTCTTCGAGCTCGACCCCGTCGAGCGGGACGCGCCAACCGTGCTCACGCCGCATGCGGGCGAGCTCGCCCGGCTGCTCGACACCGACTCGGGGTGGGTCGATGCGCATCGCCTGGAAGCAGCGCAACGGGCGGCGGACCGTTTCGACGCCGTGGTCCTGCTCAAGGGCCCGGACACGATCGTCGCGGAGCCCGGAAAGGGAGTGATCGTCAGCGACCTCGGCCCGCCGTCACTTGCGACTGCGGGCACGGGAGACGTGTTGACGGGAATCGTCGCGGCGTTTCTGGCCAAGGGCATGGAGGGGCAACTCGCAGCCGTCGCTGCGGCGGTCGCGCACGGAGTGGCCGCAAGACTCTTGCCTCAGCAGGCGGGTCTCGTCGCGAGCGACCTGCTCGAGACGCTTCCCGTTGCCCTGGAGTCAGAAGTCGCGAATACTCGAGAATGAGCGCCGTGGAGCGCTCGAGCTTCACGATCGATCTCGGTGCAGTCCGGCGCAACGCGGCGACGTTGCTCCGCGCCGCCGGAGAAGCCGAGCTCTGGGCCGTCGTCAAGGCCGAGGGGTACGGCCACGGAGCGGCCGACGTCTCCCGGGCGGCGCTCGACGCCGGTGCCTCGGCTCTGTGTGTCGCGACACTCCCCGAGGCACTCCACCTGCGTGCGGCGCTGCACGAGGCCCGGATCATCGTCATGTGCCCGGTGAGCGATCGAGAGGTGGGTGAGGCGCGCGCCGCGCACCTGGAGCTCGTGGCGGCCGACGGTCGGGTGCCTGAGGGGCTGCGCGTGCACCTGAAGCTCGACACGGGCATGGGGCGGTGGGGGCTCTCCGAGCTGCCGGCGCCGACACATGACGTCGTGGGCGTGATGAGTCACCTCGCTGTCGCGGAGTCGGACCCGGACTTCACCCGCACGCAGATCGAGCGCTTTCGCGCGGCAACGGCAGGGCTGGCCGGAATCACGCATCACATCGCGAACAGCGCTGCGACCCTCCGCTACCCGGAAGCGGCCTTCGACGCCGTGCGTTGCGGGATCGCGCTCTACGGCATCTCGCCTTTCGGGACAGATCCGGGTGCAGACGGCCTCGAGCCCGCCCTCCGCTGGGACTCCTCGCTCGCGCTCGTGAAGCGGCTGGCGCCGGGTGAGAGCACGGGCTACGGGCGCCGGTTCGTCGCCGAGCAGCCGACCTGGATCGGCATCGTCCCGGTCGGGTATGCGGACGGGTTCCGCCGGGACATGACTGGAACAGAGGTCCTGGTCGCCGGCGAGCGGCGTCGTGTCGTCGGCACGATCTCGATGGACGCGCTTGCGGTCGAGCTCGACCGCAAGCTCCCCGTCGGCACGCCTGTCACGCTCGTCGGAGACGGCGTCCTGATCGAGGAGCACGCGCGGGTCGCCGAGACGATCGGGTACGAGATCGCCACCGGCCTCAACACGCGGTCAGGGCGCGCACGGCGGGTCGCCAGGAATGGATGACACGAGGGTCAGCGAGGTGCTCGCGGGCGAGGAGGCGTGGGTCGTCGGCGGGGCGGTGCGGGACGCCCTCCTCGGGCGGCCGGTCCTGGACCTCGACGTCGCCTGCAGCGACCCGCGCGAGGCCGCCCACCGGTATGCGCAGCGCTTCGGCGGGGCCGTCTTTCCGCTCTCCGACCAGCACGGGGCATGGCGCGTGGCGACCGGCTCCGAAGAGACGGTCGACTTCACTCCGCTGCCCGACGGGATCGAGGCGGACCTCGCGACGCGCGACTTCACGTTCAACGCGATTGCGGTTCCGGTCGGTGGAGGGGGCCTGTGCGATCCGCATGACGGTCGCGCCGACCTCGAGGGAGGAATCGTTCGCGCCGTCTCCGACTCCGTCTTCAGCGACGATCCGTTGCGTCTGCTGCGTGCCGTGCGGCTCGAGGACGAGCTCGGCTTCCGTATGGACGAGCGGACGGAAGCGCTGGTCCGCGAATCGGCTGATCTCGCGGGCCTGCCCGCTGGAGAGCGGATCCTCGGCGAGCTTCGCCGCCTCTCAGCGGACGGCTATCGGCGGCTGCACGAGCTCGGGATCTTGGCGGCGCTCGGCGGCTCTCTCGACGGGGCGATCGACGCGGTGGACGACGCCGACTTCCGGCTCGTGGCGGCCTTTCGCGAAGACCTTCGACGATTGCCGGTCTCGAACGGGTTGCGACGGTACGCGAGCACGCTCTTAGGGGCGAACCCGCCGCGGGACGACTCGCGACGCGCGATCCATCGCTTTCGCCGTTCGACCGAGCCCTGGGCCCTGGACGCCCTCGCGTTCGTCGGCCGTCCCGAGCTCACCGGCTCGGTGGAGGATGCGCGTCGGCGAGATCCTCCCGAGCCGCTCGTCCGGGGAGACGAGCTGGGGCTTCCTCCCGGCCCGGAGATCGGACGTATGCTCGCGATCATCGACGAGGAGCGGGCTGTGGGGACGATCTCGACACGCGAGGAGGCGCTCGCGCTCGCGCGCTCGCTGGCGGCCGCATCGTGAGCGTCGCCCTTCGGCTGGCACTCCAGGAACAGCGAGCCGCGGAGCTCTCGACCAAGGTTCGCCGCCTGCTCGGCCCGTTCACCGGCACCGAGCTGGCGCTCGACTCCGGCTGTGGGACCGGGGCTCTCGCGGCCGCGCTCGCCCCGCTCGTCGGCGAGGTCGTTGGCACCGACACGAATCTCGGCTACCTCGAGGCTGCCCGAGAGCTTGGCCTCGAGAACGCGGAGTTCCTCGAGGCGGACTCGACCCGGCTCCCGTTCGAGTACGGCCGTTTCGACATCTCGGGCTGCGTGCGCGTGCTGCATCACGTTCGTCGTCCCGAGCTCGCCGTGTCCGAGCTCGCACGCGTGACCAGGCACAACGGGCGCGTCCTCATCGCCGATCAGCTGGGGTCGGTCGACCCGCTGCGGACCCCGGAGCTCGATCGCTTCGAGCGCCTGCGAGACCCGACGCACCAACGGCTCCTTCCGGACGCCGACATCCGCGGCTACCTCGACGCGAACGACCTGGTGCTCACGTCCTTCGAGGTCGTCCACGAGCGGGTCGACCTCGAGGAGCGGCTCGCGCTCGCGGACGTTCCGGAAGAGCAACGTGTCCGCGTCCGAGGTCTTGCGCCAGGCCCGGTCTACGAGATCGAGGTCGGCTGGTACGTCGCGCGAAAGCCGCCACCGTAGCCTGAACCGACTTCCGCGCGAGAGGCCCTCGGGACCTCTCGCGCGGAGCGGTGCATGATCGAGCTCGGGCGGCTACTTCTTCTTCGAGTAGATACCGGTGCCAGATGTTTGCGTGGCCACATTCGTGTGATCGCACGTCGAGGTGTCGTTGTCCGCTGGCACGCAGCCGTATACCGGGTTCGGCTTGTGATTCGGATCGCTCTGATACTGGTCGTCCGAGTACACGATCGACGCGAAGCCCGACTTCGGCGACGCCTCGACCCCGAAGTCGTCGTAGAGATCGCGATTGCCCGTACAGAGCGCGCCGCCCTCGCACACGCCGCCGTGGTGGACGACGGGGTTGACGGTCGTATAGACGAAACCCGGAGCCGAGGAGGCGGCGCTGAGGCTTTGTGCCATGACCACCTTCCACGCCACGCTCGCGGGCGCCTGCTCTGGATTTCCGGAATAGCCGGTGGCCTGGTAGTAGACGAGGTCGATCTTGCCGGCGTCGCCGGCCGCTAGCCACGGCATGACGGCCGTGTCGTTGCCCTGTGACACCTGCACGGGTGCGCTGAAGGTCTGCCCGTGGTCGGTCGAGTACTGGTAGAAGACGCCGTGGTTGTCCGAGTACGCGACGTAGACGGCTCCGCCGCTGTCGACCGCGACGTTCACGAACTGGTTGTCGTACTTCGCGCCGATGTCCGGGTTGACGTGCACGGCGTAGTCGTGCCAGGTGAGACCTCCGTCCGACGAGACCGCCATGCCGACGTTGTGGAGGAACGCGGACGGATTCGGTGCGTCCTCGATGTTCTCGTACGCGAATACCGTGTACAGGTACGAGGGGTTGGACGGATCGAACACGAGATTGCCCGTGCGGCTCCCTCCTTGCGATGCGGCGAGACCGACATCCGACGTGTCGTAGGCGTTCGCGAGCTGAGGGAACGTCTGCCCGGCGTCGGAGCTGCATTGCACGTGCAGTCCGACGTTCGGCAGGAGAATCCCCGGCGCGGTCAGGTAGGAGATGCAAACCTTCGACGCGCCTGTTGCCGCCACCCAGGGTCGGTCGTCTATCGGGAGAGCCGTCGCCGGGTTGAGGCGCCACGTCGCGCCGTTGTCCGTCGACGACGAGACGTCGACGTTTGCCAGTGTGAGGGAGACGACGTATGCGTTGTAGTTCCCGAGCGCGTTCTGCGCCGTCGCGACCGCGACGTCCGTGTCGCCGCCGCCGGGCTCCAACCCTGTCTCCTGTCCGACGGAGTCCGAGCCGACGGAGACGTCGTTCGGCGAGGGCGTCGACGCGTAGTGCCCGCCGCCGTCCGCCGACGTCCAGGCGAGCGTGCCGCCGCCGAGGCCGTTCTCCGAGGACGCGTAGAAGCGTCCGTTCGGTGCGACGGCGATCGCGGGCTCGGCCGCGCCGTTGTAGCAGAGCGTGGAGCCTGGACAGACGGTCCTGGCCGGATTAGGCGGCGTCGCCGCCAGCGTGAAGTCGGTGAACTGGCTGCTGCCCGTCGGCTTCGCAGCTGAGGCGCCGCCGACGAGCGCCAGCGCCGCGGAGGCGAGAAGGACTCCAGAGAGCAATCTCGTCATCTCGAACGCCCTTTCTGTACTGGGGTGTATGCCCTCTTCGATCGGCGAGGTCGAGTTGGGGGCTACATGGCGGGCATGCCCTAGCTCAGTCCTGAACCCAGGGGTGGTAGCCGAACCGCCCGCCGAGTTGCGCGACCACACCGGGAACCAGCGCCTGCGCGATCGAGACCAGCCGATACGGGAACCAGGGAATCGTCACCTCGCGCCTGTTCCGCTCGACAGCCTTGACGATCGTCTTTGCCACGGCGTCCGCCTCGATCACGAACCGGCGCATGAGCGGATTCTTGAGGGTCGAGCGAGGCGTGAACCCCTCGGTCTCCACGAAACCGGGGAGAACCGAGTGCACGTAGATGCGCTCACGCCGAAGCGTGGCGGCGAGCGAGCGGGAGAACGCGAGCTGTGCGTGCTTCGCCGCTGCATAGGGCCCTGCCGGCGCGAATGCGATCGTTCCGGCGACGGAGACGACGTTCACGATGTGGGCACTTCCACCGTTTTCCGCCGCTGCACGGAGGCCGGGCAGGAAAGCCCGAGCACACCAGACTCCGCCGAGGTAGTTCGTCCGCAGCACGCGCTCGACCGTGTCGGGCTCGACCGACACGAACGTGCCGCGTCCGGGGACTCCTGCGTTGTTGACGAGCAGCTCGATTCGAGGATGACGAGCGAGGACGCGCGCCGCGACGTCGTCGACCTGCGCTCGATCCATGACGTCACAGACCTCCCACTCACCACGGATCTCCGAAGCGAGTGCCTCGATCCGCTCCTGGCGGCGCGCGAGCAGGACGCAGTGCCAGCCGCGCCGGGCGAGCTCGCGGGCGGTCGCCTCGCCGATCCCTGCGGAGGCACCCGTCACGACCGCTACCCGCTCGTCCGGCATTGCCGCGTGACCCTACATCGGTGCGCCGACTAGGATCGCCGCGTGGCAGGCAGATTCGAGGGGAAGCAGGCGCTCGTCCTGGGAGTCGCGAACCGACGCTCGATCGCGTGGGCCATCGCGCGCCGGCTCGCGGAGGAGGGCGCGCAGCTCGCCTTCACGTATCAGGGCGAGCGGATCGAGAAGAGTGTCCGTGAGCTCGCCGAGAGCGTCTCGAGCCCGCTCGTGACCGAGTGCGACGTGCGCTCCGACGACGACGTCGCTCGTGTCTTCTCCGAGGTCGGCGGCGTATTCGGAGGCGGGCTGGACCTCCTCGTCCACTCGGTCGCGTTCGCGGCCGCCGAGGACCTCGAGGGCCGCTTCACGGACACGCCTCGCGACCGCTTCTGGCTTGCGCTCGACGTGAGCGCCTACTCACTCGTGATCTGCGCGCGCGCCGCCGAGCCGCTCATGGAGGCGCGCGGTGGTGGCGGGGTCCTGACGATGACCTACCTCGGCGGCGAGCGCGCGGTTCCGCACTACAACGT
>WNGD01009286.1_pt1 | contig 14629 bp, 14 predicted proteins | sample 5400671 | NCBI WGS metagenome assembly WNGD01 (sample SAMN13153369, study PRJNA577476) | soil metagenome | isolation source: 40 cm soil or saprolite under grassland replicate 2 | place: USA:California | collected 2016-06-15 | reverse complement strand
GGGGATTGCCAGGAGCATTGGCGCGGCGGTTAAGCTTAAGCGTTATTGGTATCGGCTGGCTGGTTCTTGGCCTGCTGGCATCGCGTACCCTGCTCGCACTCTTTCAGCCTGTGGTGTTATTCAGCGTACCACCTTCCATTCTGGAACTGCTGCTGGATATGCTGCTGGTGGTGGCAGGGACCGTATTGCTGGTGATGAGCAACGCTGACCTGTTAGGGTCTCTGGTAACAATTCTGCTGCGCCGGGTGCGCGGCCTGGCTCCGGTAAGCCGCACGAGCATGGTCTATCCATTCACGTATCGCTTTCGCACCGGAGTCACGGTGACACTGCTGAGCCTGGTTGTATTTCTGGTGCTGCTGCTGATTACGATCAACCTGGGAGCAATACAGGAGGCGCAAGCGGTGACGAACGTTGGAGGGTACCAATTGGAGGCGACGGTCTTTGGCTCACAGCTTCACACATATCCTGATCTTGCTGCGCAACTGCGAGCTATACAGGGGCACCGCCTGCTCGGACAGGATTTCACGTCGGTCGGCTTGTTGCGTTTGATGTATGATTTTCCCCAGGCGGGTGCGCCTGTCCCATTACAGCTTGACTTACCAGGACAGCCAAGCTACAGTATGAGACAACCTCCGCAAGTGGCAGATGTTGCATTCCTTTCTGATGTGACCCTGCCGCTTTATGCGCGAGCGCGCGGCTTCGCGTCGGATCAGCAGGTCTGGAAAGCGGTGCGCAATCAACCGGGGGATATTGTATTGCAGTACGATTCCTCTATCACTGGCCTGCCTGGTAGCAGTGACTTCACACCATTCAGCGCGAACATCCCGGACAGTTCAGCGCCATCGGCGCACTATCACCGTGTGACGGTTATTGGTCTGATGCCGGCCAGCGCACCCTGGCGTGTGCTGCTCTCCCTGGGTACTGCTGAGGGTATTGCGCATCCGCCTTATATCCAGTTCATCAACGACTACCTTTTTCAACTGCGCCCGGGTGTCAGTGAAGCACACGCGGCGCAGGATCTGAATCACGAACTGCAGGCCAGCCTGCGGGGAATCGCTGTACAGTCGCTTGACCAGGGAAGCCTGAACGGAGTGACGGCAGTGCTCACGCTGCTGCTGAGCGGCGAACTGGACCTGGGATTGCTGTTCGGTGCGCTGGCTATTGGGGTAATCACGGCGAGGGCCGTAGTGGAGCGCCGCCAGCAGATCGGCATGCTGCGCGCGCTCGGCTTCTCGCGCACCCTGATCCTGCGTTCGTTCTTGCTGGAGGCCGGTTTTATCATTCTGCTCAGTCTGCTGATCGGCGCTTCGTTGGCCCTAGGTCTGGCTGCGCAGGTTGCTCGCGCAACCTATCAGGATTTTCCGTTCCCTGTTATTCCGGTCGTTCTGATCCTGCTAGGCAGTTTTCTGGCTGCTCTCATCAGTACCGCCTTGCCAGCATGGCAGGCCGCACGCCTGCGGCCCGCTGAGGCACTGCGATACGAGTAGGTATGTTCCGTACAGAGTATAAGGAGAAGATGATGCCAAACGAAATTATGCATGATAGCTTCCTACCGGATGGCGAAGCGTCTCCTCTAGGAAATCGACCGGTTCGTCATTCCCGGAAACGCCTGCTGCCACTGCTCCTGCTGCTGTTAGGAGTTGTTATCCTGGCGGGCGGCGGCATTGGCCTGGTGAGTCTGCTTAACGCGCATCAGCCGACAGCATCCGGGATATCTGCTTCGGCCAGTAAGGTCGGCCAGCAAAGCTTACCGCAGGGTTGCACACCTGCGCGAATCCCGCTCAACGTGGTAGCCCAGGATGCTGCTAATGGGTTGCATTTGACCGTTGACCGGGTGAAAGCGCAGGTGCATGCTGGTAAAACCTTTGCCCAGATCGCGACAGCAAGAGGGATCACAGCGCAGCAGTTGCGCGCGCTTGAGATTCATGCCTTGCAGCAAGCCAACAACTACTGGCTTGGGCTTGGCTGCATCACCCGGCAGGATGTGACAAACAATATGCAACGTGATGTAGGTGATGCGGCGTACATGGACTCGGAGTTCACGGACGCATTCCGGTAGCAGTCGTCTCGTTTATGTCCGATCTCTCCATTGGGGAGTATTATCCTAATCTTAACACTAGAAGAATTGGATCAACTGCCGTACTACTGTTCCCTGTGCCAGGCGATCAAAGCCTTCATTAATCTCGTCCAGTGTGATGGACGGGCTGAGGAGTTCGTCCACCGGCAATTTGCCCGCCAGGTACAGGTTGATCAGGCGTGGAATATCGCGGAGTGGTACGGCTGACCCCATAAAGGAGCCCTGGATCGTTTTCTCTAGTGCGACGAGGGAGAGAGCCTGGATCGCAAGCTGCTGTTTAGGATGTGCTATCCCGATACTGATCGTTTTCCCACCGCGCCGTGTGGCCTTGTAAGCTTGTGCCAGCACATTCGCATTGCCGACCGCTTCAAAGGCATACTCAGCACCCCCGCCCGTGACGTCGCGCACGGCAGCCACCGGGTCACCTTCGGTCGCATTCACGGTGACATCGGCTCCCAGACGTTTGGCCAATGCAAACTTGGCAGGAAGCGCGTCCACGGCGACAAGAGGCGAGGCTCCCACGAGCTTAGCCCCCATCAAGGCACTCAAGCCCACCCCGCCCAGCCCAAAGATGACGACGGGCTCGCCTGGACGCACCTGGGCCGTGTTCATGACGGCACCCACACCGGTCAGAATGGCACAGCCAAAGAGGGCCGCTTTGTCCAGGGGAATCGTTTTCTCAATGGGAATCAGCGACTTCTGTGCCGCCACGGTGTACTGTGAGTAGGCTGAGACCCCCAGGTAATGAAAGATGGGCTGTCCGCCCGGCTGACGAAAACGCACCCCTCCATCCAACAGCGTACCGGCGTTGTTGGCTTTGGTTCCATTTTCACACAGGGCTGGTCTGCCAATCGCACAGTAGAGGCAATGACCGCAAGTGGGCACGAAGGAAAACACGACATGATCGTCCGGCTTCACGCTCATGACACCAGGCCCCAGCTCGCGCACAATCCCACTGGCTTCATGGCCCAGAATCATCGGCAACTGACGGGGGATCGTCCCATTGATTGTGGAAAGGTCAGAGTGGCAGAGGCCTGCGCTCACGATTTCCACCAGCGCCTCGCCCTGGCCAGGCGGCTCCAGTTCCACCTCCTCGATCACCAGAGGCCGTGTCTCAGCGTAAGGCTGGGGCTTCTCCATTTCATAGATCACAGCAGCGCGCGTGCGCATTGTTATCCTCCTTTGGGAATACACAGTCGATATACCCTTTTCATCATAGCGCATGCTCCCCTGATTAGCAATCATCCCGGTCACAAAGCAGCCTCATGGAAATAACGCTGGAGTGCGGATGTTCTTAAAAGGAGCTCTTTACGGTAGTATACGCTCCCGCGTTTATTGATGCTTGTTGCAAAGAAATTTCCTTTCTTCCAGGCACGCCTCGTACCTGATACGTGTGGCTTCGGTAAATATCGTCGCGGAATAGGTGTCGGCGTGGCATGGACCGTTCATAATATGCCCTTGCTCTTCTTTGGTGATGTTGCTACAATTTCGTAGTATTAACAATGTTTGTCTTACAAGCCGAGAGGAGCTACAGATGACAGGTATATTGGACGGAAAAGTTGTTGTAATTACTGGTGCGGGTTCGGGAATTGGCAGAGCTATCGCCCAGGGCCTGGCTAGCGAGGGCGCGCGCATAGCGGCGGCCGATGTAGCGGTCGAAAGTGGCCAGAAGACGGTTGACCTCATTAAGGACGCAGGAGGGGAAGCGATCTTCATCAAATGTGATGTCTCGCATGCAGAGGAGATCGAAGAGCTCATTAACAATGTAGTCAGGCATTATGGGCGGCTGGACTGTGCCGTCAATAACGCCGGGATTGCAGGAGTGCAAGCTACCACCGTTGACTATCCCCTGGAGGTCTGGCAGCAGGTGATCAGCATCAACCTGACGGCCCCCTGGCTTTGTATGAAATACGAAATTGCTCAAATGTTGAAGCAGGGCAAAGGTGCTATCGTGAATATAGCCTCTATTTTAGGAGTGACAGGCACAGCCCTCGCTGGAGCCTATGTTGCAGCCAAACATGGACTCATCGGCGCGACCAAAACGGCAGCCCTGGAGTATGCAACTCAGGGAATTCGCATCAACGCCGTATGTCCGGGCTATATCGAGACACCAATGCTGGAGAATTCCGAGGTTGGAACGAATCCCCAAATCCGCCAGGCAGTTGCCTCGCTGCACCCCATAGGGCGCATGGGCAAACCGGAGGAGATCGCCGCCATGGTGCTCTGGCTGTGTACAGATGCTGCCTCCTTTGTGACGGGAGCTACCATGCTCGTTGACGGTGGGTATACTGCTCAATAAGAGTCAACACAATGTGTCGTCAATTTTGAAGGTGGGGAAGTTTCTGGACTGTGTTGAAAAAACCAGGAGTCAAATGATAGAGAATGGGGCTATCCAAGCATAAATTGCGACCATCGATTGCTCTTGCTGATGCGGGGAGGTGCAGGAAAAGGGTGGTAAAACTAGCCATGGACCACGATCCTATCGAACCGTAAACTGGGTAATCATGCCCAGGGTGAACTGGGGTTTCCCGGTTCGCCGATCGGGGAGAAAGCTCAGCACCGCGTAGTTGCCCGGCTCCAGGTGAATCTTGATCCAGCCTGATCCAGAAGCTTCCAGGGCTGCCATGCCTCCGGTTTCTTCGAAAGGCGGTGGACCAGAGGGCGACTGAAAGAATGATGCGATGTCCTGGATTCCTTTCCCTGCGGCAAGTTTGACGATATTCATCTCATGAGGCTCAGAACCCCAGTTTGTCACCTGCAAGGTGAGCGCGCGGGCCTGGGTGATGATAGCCGGGAGTGTATACCCTGAGTCCGTCATCATGACTTTGCCGTCTGGCTGCGGCAGACTACCCCGCTCTTGAGCGGAAGCCTCCGCGACGGTGAAGAAGTGGATCATTCCCTTGTTGACATGCGGGACTCCGTCTGGTCCGACGACGAGGCAGAGCAGCACATACCGCCCTGCCGATAGGGTCAAGATCGTCTCCTGTCCATATCCGGGTGAGACGATGTCGGGACCGCCAACGAATGTTAGCAAGGAGAATGCCGCCGCCTGGTTTCTTCTCGTGACCAGTTCGTCGAGCACTTTGTCTTGTGTGATTCCTGGTTTCAGACGAGCGATCTGTGTTTGGTGGGGCTGCGTGCCATTATCAACCATTGCGAAATCGACCAGCCCCGCCTGGACAGTGATCGTCTCCGGCATGATGTAGCCGTAATCGATGGCAGTAATCGCTACCGTCGGAATGGACGATGGGCTGGTGGGGGTCGGCCGGGTTGCACCTGCATTGGAAGCGGGGGTATTTGCGCAGCCCGCGAGGAGCCCGAGCGAGATCAGGCACAAGAAGAAGAGCGCAGCGTATGGACGCTGGGTGTGTTTGGAGCTTCTCTCTCTCATAAACATTTCTGTATCCTTCTGGAGGAATTTCTTCCTCTGTCTCTGTGACTAACAGTGACTATTGCTGCCTCGACGCCACTGCTGACGAGGCGTGGGGTGGTCTCTCGTAACGGCCACCGCGACGCCGAGCTGGTAGAGCAGAGTCAGGGGCAGGGTGGTAAGCACGAGGAAGGTCCCGGCCAGGATCAAGCCGGCGGACGTGATGACCCCACCTGTGCGCGCGACGGCAAAGGGAACGCCAGTCTCAAGACCACGCCGTCGTCCTTCCTCGCGCACCCGTGACATCAGGAAGATGGTGTAGTCTGCACCCAGTGCCACAAGAAAAATGAAGGTGTAGAGCGGAATCGCGTAATAGAAACCATCAGCTCTCTGAATGCGTTGGAAAAAGAAGGAGCACGCGCCAATAGCCGCCAGAAAATTGAGCGTGACCGCTGCCAGCAGGTACAACGGCGCGATGAGGCTGCGCAGCAGTAACGCCAGCACGAGGAAGACCAGGACGAGCACGGCAGGCACGATCAGCAAGGTGTCGCGCAGGTTCGAGATGAGCGTATCGGCAAGCTCCGAGGTCTGCCCGGCAAGATGGAAGGTGGCGCTACCGAGTCCGTTGGCCGCCAGGGCCCGGGTCAGCGTAGCACGCAGCAAAGGAAGACGATCGATAGCTGCCAACGAGTACGGGTCGTCCTTCAAGGCAACGGACAATTGCACGGTGGTGTTATCCGGCGAGACATACTGTGTACTGGCGGCATAGGCACCAACCGTTGCAAAAAACTGCGGGCCGTAGTGCGGGCAGGGAGAACCGTTGCAGGGAGGGAGTGACTTCCCGGTTCGGATGGCGTCGCGCACGTTGGCGGGCAGCGCAGCGATACTGGCCTGCAGGGTGGCGGGATCAAGTGTCGGGGTACTTCCATCAGGCCGCGTAGGTCCTTGTACCGTTGCAATGCCGGGGAGCTGTTGCAACGTAGCGGTTACCGCATCAAGCTGGGCCAGGTGGCCGTAAGCATCGGGGGTTGCTCCCTGCAGTTGGATCAGCACCGTGGTCGGCGCGAGCGCGCCAGGAGAGAAATGCTGCTGTAAGATCTCGTAGCCGCGCGTGGAGTCGCCTGCCACACGAAAGCTTTTGAGCGTGTTCAAGCTCGGCTGGGAGCCGATGTTGCCCAGCGCGAGTACGACCAGGAAGATCGTACTCCCCACCACCGCCAGCACACGATGCCGCACGGTCCATTGTCCAAGCCGCCCCCAGATGCCACGTGGTGAACGCACGAACGTGGAAGGGGCCTGCTCGGGCTGATAACGCGGCACAAACGGCCAGTAGGCTGCGCGGCCAAGCCAGACGAGCAGTGCGGGAACCAGGGTGAGGCCGACCAGGAGCATCACGATGACGGTAATCACCAGCGCTGGCCCGAGTGAGGTATACAGGCCAAGCGCGGCAAAGAGTAGCGTACACATCGCCAGGATGACGGTTCCCGCGCTGGAAGTGATCGCTTCCCCCACCGCACACATGGTCTGCTGCATCGCGAGGTGCTTGTCTTGCACCCGCTCCAGCTCTTCGTGGAAACGCGAGACAATAAAGATGCTATAGTCGGTCCCGGCACCAAAGAGCAAGACCGTGGCGATCGCCGCCGACATCTGCGCGACGGAAAGCCCCGCCCTCGCACTCAAACCGAGCAGGCTGGTGATCACCACGTTGGCCAGGCCGACGGCAAGCAGAGGCAGGAGCGCGAGCAGAGGAGAGCGGTAGAGGAGCATGAGCAAGACAAAGACCAGTCCGACGGTTGCCAGGAGCAGCTTGAGATCAACCGAGCCAAAGACGCCGAGCAGGTCGGCAACGATGCCTGCAGGACCGGTCAGATTCGCTTGCAGGGAGGAGTGCGCAGTCGTGTCCGCGAGGTAGTGCCGGATGGTAGTAATCGCATGCAATTGGCCTGGCGAGAGCGCTTGCGAAGTCGGTGATGCTCCTTTCAGGCTGAGGATGATGATCATCGTCGTGCCATCTGCTGAGAGCAGCTGGCTGGTGGCCTGGGGCACAGTGAACACCGAGAGCGCCTCGCCAACCAGGGACGGCTTCTGATCGGAGGTCAACCAATCGCTGACCTGGTGTATGCGAATACGGTCATCCACGTTCAGTCCCGTGGGATCGTGAAACACGATGATCGCCGGGAGTCCGCGGCTCGTGGGGAACTCCTTGAGGAGAAGGCGAGTGGCCACCTGAGAATCGGCGGTAGAGGGGAGACGCTGATTGGCGCTCGTATCGTACAGGCTTGCAAGGTTGGGAGCCGCCGCCTTGAGAGCAAGGGCGATGACCAGCCAGAGCGCGATCACCACGAACTTTCCCCGTTTCGACGAGGAGAAATCCGTGATTCTGTGGAGCAGTGTAGTGAACATCTCTATTCTCCTTCTCTACTTGAGAGAGCAACTATGGCATATGCACATAGGTAAGTTTGTCCCTTTGTAGCGGTTTACGGGGATGAGCAGATTATCGCCCGATGAGCGACTGGATGGTTCCACTATTGAGGGCCACATGGCCGAGAACGAAGGCGACGATCCCGATCATGACCCAGAAGTGCCAGCGCCTCACCACTCGCCGCTTGGAGAGCTTGGGCCAGCGTAATTGTCGCCCCAGCATCACCTGCCCAAAGATCAAAAACAAGGCCACCGTAGCCAGATCCAGCCCAAGCGCATTGGTCCGTCCGGCAAGGCCGGCACTCATCGGAACCCAGAAGTGGATGAGCACGATTCCAGCAATACTGTACCCCAGCCAGTAATGGAACCGCATGCGTTTCAGAAAGGGCTGAACCGGGCCGAGAATCCCGCTGTGCAGCAGGAATGGATAGATGATCGTGGCGACCAGTAGCACGATCATGACCCAACCAGTCGCGCTCGTAATGGCGTAGGATAGTATGGCTTTTGCCTCCTCAACGAACGGTGACCACTCCCGTCAGGATCACGATCTGATCGGCGTGGACTATTCCTTCGTTATCGACCGACCCGCTCACCTGGAGGATGGCTTCTTAATGAACATCCTGGCGACTTCCCATGGTCAGTGACCGGTTCGGGTCCCATTGGATGCTCACGCTGCTTCCCGTGGACGAATACGAGCCATCGCTGTTTTCCTTCAAGATAAGCCCATTCATACGGTTGTTCGCCGCGGTGGAGGTGATCTGGCACACAAACTTAGCGAGCAATCCCGGCCTTACTGCGGCAGATTGCGCATGTGTGCCGACGTTTGTTGGAGGTCCAGCGAGCTGCGAGATCATGGTGTTTCGCACGATGTACAAAGGGACAAGAATAGCTGCCACAACAGCCAGGATGAGTAAGCCCAGCAGAAGTGGACGGATAGCGGATGGTGTAGATGACCGATTGCCTCTTTTAGAAGCTTCTTTCATAGCGATTGCCTCCTTTTCAGAGTGTGATTCGTCTTTTTCTTCCCACTTTTGGCAACAAGAATCTATTCTATCAACATGTCGTCCTGTTGACAGGTTATCAGTAGATAGAGAAGGAAAAAGACTCTCAGTAATTCCAAGCGAATGTGGACTCTTCTGCCCGGGCTCTACGCTCTCTTGAGTTTAGTTCAGTTGCACACCCAGGAAACGCTAAGGGGATTCGTGCTCTTGATTGATCTCCTTCGCTAATGTATGTTGCATGGGCACCTCCGGCGTGTTTGTCCAACCAGTTTCGCGCAAGTAGGCTAATGAACGGTCAATCCAGTCAAGCTCGGCATCAATCAGACTGAGCAGGTGGTCGCCCGCGATATGTTCGAGAGGGTTGTTCTCCGTGAGGGGAGCCAGCTCCGCAGCCACGATCACACGGCGCTCTGCAACGATGCGGCGACGTTCCTCCAGCAAGTGGAGGCCATCGGCAGTTGGCATGCCTGCGAGAAAGACAACGGCGGTGTCGACTCCCGTATGGGCAGGCTCGTAGGTCAACAGGACCTCGCGCAGTAATGTTTTGAACCGGGCGCGGCCCTGGTCGGTCAGTTCGTAGATCACTCGTTCACCGCGAGCCCCACGAGTCCCTGGCTCAGCCTGCACCTTCAGATAGCCCTCGGCGGCGAGGCGGTCGAGTAAGTAATACAGATTCCCTTTCTTGAGATCGGCGTATAACTCTCCGTGAGCGCGCACAATCCGGTGCAATTCGTAGCCATGCAATGGCCTGCGCAACAATAGACCTAGCAGCAAAAGAATTTTATGCATGTAACGTTGACTCCAAAGTCAGTACTGACTATACGTGAATTATATCATAAACAGGTGGAGAAATGCAATACTCCAAAGTCAGTACTGACTAATTTTAAAAATCCGTATCCAAGCTGAACGGGACACTGCGCGCAAAAGCCGTCTTCTCGGTTGTCGAAACAGTAATCTATGCCACAAAACAACGACTTTTCTTCTCTTCCCACGATTGTTCGCTCTCATGCAAGTAATCCATTTCAAGGGAACGCTCCTCACTTACCGACATTCATCAAGGAACGCTTGGAAGCAACGGTTTGGCAACGGTGCATGTCCTACACTCTTTTCAAGATGAACAACAACGTCAACATCCTAGCAGAACACATCGTTGCTCTGCGGCGAATATGCGAGAGGGAGTGCATGAGCATGGATACGCCGAACGTGCGTCCTCGTTCTCATCTGTTTACGGTACGTGTATGGGAAGAAGAGATAGGGGCTCATCAGACCGAGTGGCGAGGCAAGGTACAATTGTTCACCAGCGGGGAAGTGTGTTATTTTCGAGAATGGGCAGCGCTTGTGCCTCTTCTTCTCATGATGTTGTCAGAGTCAGAGCCTGATCCAGACAGCAATCGTAAGAGGCAGAAATAGTACAATTATTCGCTGGCTGCAAGTGATCGGCGCCCTGCTAGGCGTCTTTTGCCTCTATCTGCAATTCGCCCAGCCCTTTGTCATTGAAAGCCTGGCCAATCCCAGGGGAGATCCCCATGGCGGGTATGGTCACTTTATCGGGAGTGTGCTCATCATTGCCATCACCATGGTCGCCTGTGTCGCCTGCGTCTGATAGCAACCCTTGGAGCCATAGGAGGTGCGGTCGCGATTGAGATCGGGAGCGGCGCGCCGAGTCGCGATATTGTTATCTTCGCCGCGTCACTCCTGGTCACTACTATCCTTGTCACGACCGGGATCCGCTGGCTGCAAGCGCTCGGCCTCCTATCAGGCATCTACATCTTCTACTTGTTCTTCGCTCAGCCTTTTGTCATTCAAAGTCTGGCTCAACCAAAGACAGACCCTCAAGGAGGGTATGGGCACTTTGTCGGAGATGTGATTCCTTTTGGCATTATTATGCTAGCCTTTATTGCCAGCGTCGGAACGGTGTTGCAAAACTATCACCGGATCAGCCGGAAGAATCCACACTGGCTTGCACCTGCCGTGAGTACCATCGCCGGGATAGTCGCCGGCGCTCTTTTCATCGGAGCGTTAGCGCCATCTCCCGCGCCCGCCGCCGTAGCTGCGTTGCAAACTCCGCGGATAGTAGCGGGGCAGGGTGTACCCACTTCCGTGAACATGGGCATGGCAGGTGCGCCTATCTCCGTGACGCAGTTGCAAGCTCCAGCAACGGCAGCCCACGTAGATCATTTCACCCTCACCGTTCAGCCTGGGCAGCTCACCCTCGGCTCAGGCATCACAGTGCCAGCCTGGACCTTCGACGGGACTGCTCCTGGACCGACATTGCGTGTACGGCGAGGTGACGAGATCGTTGTCACTTTAGTCAATCACCTCTCTTTTGGTGTAACCATTCACTGGCATGGCGTGCGCGTTCCCAACTCCGCCGATGGGGTGGCAGGCGTCACCCAGGACGCGGTGAAACCAGGCCAAACATATGTCTACCGCTTCATTGCCCTGGATGCTGGTACCTATTGGTATCATTCGCACCAGTTCAGCTTTGAAGAGACCACTAACGGCCTCTACGGCATGCTGATTGTGGACCCTGCGACACCAACACTCCACGCGGATGTCGATTATAGCGTTGCGCTCCATGTATGGGATGGACCGAACAATCAAACGGTTTATACGATGAATACCACCGGCGGGACGCTCAACCAGATAGCCCGCTCGGGTCAGTGGGTGCGCCTGCGCATCGTCAATACCGCTGAGACACCGTCAGGAAATCCGCAACTCGTCACACTCGTTGGCGCGCCATTTCAGGTGGTTTCACTGGATGGGCACGATCTGAATGGTCCGCAATGGCTCAATGGCACGCCATTGCCCATAGGGTCGGCCCAGCGCTACGACCTCTACTTTCAAATGCCCTCGCATGGCTCCGTCGCACTGGTGACTGCCGATGATAGTCAAAGCTACGTGCGTGCTCCTGCCCTGGTCATGGGTCAGGGGTCGGTGCCCACAAGGCTTCCCGCGATTACGAAGTGGTTCGATCTCACGACGTATGGAACGCCAGCACCTGATCCAATCACACTTCAGAGTCATTTCGATGCAACGTATAACATCGTGCTTGGGAACCAGCTTGGGACCTCGCTTGGACGCATGGGTATGACCTACACGATGAACGGGAAGGTCTTTCCCAATACCGGCATGATTATGGTTAAGAAAGGGCAACTCATCAAGCTCCATTTCGACAACCAGACGAACCTGTATCATCCGATGCACCTGCACGGGCACGTCTTTACGGTCCTTGATCAGAATGGGAAGCCACTCACAGGAAGCCCTGTACGGCAGGACACGGTCCTGGTTCCACCTCACGCAACCTACGATGTCGCTTTCGTCGCGAATAATCCGGGGATCTGGATGCTCCATTGCCACAATTTCCTACATGCAAACTGGGGCATGGATATGATGGTGATGTACGACGTCTCTACACCATATGCTGTTGGAAGTGCGTCGGGTAACTTCCCCGATTAACGCACAGAGTTCTGCTTGCATCTGAAGCAAAAGGAGACGATTAGAGATAGCCCATCTGCTCAGCGAGAGGCACTGCCTGTTGGATGAGATCTCGCGCCTCCTCCTGTTGTCCAGCATTCCATGCTTGCAGCGCCGATTCAAGGAGTGTACTTACCTGTTCAGGAGGAGGTTGCTGCGAGGTATCAAGCAGCATATGTACATAGTTCATTGCATCGGCGAGTCTCTCTTTAACTAGCGCAACGCCTATGAGAGGCCATACACCTATCCATTGAAACGGGTTGACAATTCGCTGGGGTTGCCTCTCCTCTAATGAAGCCCGACCATAGTCCTCGGCCTCGATCAGGTTGCCATCGCGCCATGCTATCCACGCTCGATGCCCTTTGATAATAGCGATATTCTTCGCTTCTGGTACAGCCAGCGCACGAGAGATGACGCCTCGAACCTCTTCGACCTGTCCAAGTCGCCTGAATACGAGCGGTAAAAAATGTCAGGCAGCGGACGAACAGCGAGGTGTGCCCGATCTGTTCCGCTATGTACATAGCCGCGCTCATCTCTTGCTCCGCCCCAGCAAGATGACCTGACCAAAGAAGGCGATTTCCCAGAATAAAATGCGCAAATCCTATCAAACCTTTGCTGCCTGTTTGCTGGAGTGCAGCCAGGGACTCGCGGCAATATGAAACCGTTTCTTCCGATGCCGTATAGCGATCACGCATGGCATCTCGTGCTACCACCGCCTGAAAGAATTGGCCGCGCTGCTCTGCTGTGCTATGCTGCTCCACTATAGCTTGAGCCTTCTCGATCACGGCGGTCATTTCGTCCACAGAACCACGCAGGGGCAGTAGTTGGTCAATCTGAAGATTGATCCACTCTTGCAACCACTCTTTACTCGACTTAACCACTGCTTGCTCTAAGAGGTGTTCAGCTTCCTGGAATGTCTGTTGAGCATTGATATGATAGGTATCCAGGGGATTTCCCCCCATCAGGGCGACCAGGTTTCTATTCGCCTGCTGTCTGCCAGGGCGTATTACCGGGTGTCGAAGTTGGCGAGGCAATGTCTTGCAAGGATGTGACAGAATGGAGTTAACGATTACGGCACAAAAATATTTATGCTTATCTCCCTGTAGTCTCGATCATGGATAGATGCTGCGCGACCTCTTGTGAGGAGAACACATCAATATGTCATCTGAAACTCCGAAAACCACCACTGAAATCGGGCGTGGCGATGCCAGTACCATTCGTGCAGCTGATGATGTACTTAGCGGAAAGAGCAAGAAAGGGGTCATTCGTCGCCTGCTGCCTTTTCTCGGCCCAGCATTTATCGCCAGCGTGGCTTATATCGACCCGGGGAACTTCGCGACGAATATTCAAGCGGGCGCGAGCTTTGGTTATTTGCTGCTCTGGGTTATTGTAGTAAGTAACCTGATGGCTATGCTCATCCAAATGCTTTCGGCCAAGCTCGGTATTGCCACGGGCCTCAATCTTGCCGAGTTGTGTCGTGAGCATTTTCCACAACTCATTGTCTGGGGTATGTGGATACTGGCGGAAATCGTGGCTATAGCAACAGACCTGGCTGAGTTTGTGGGAGCAGCCCTTGGTTTCCAGTTACTGTTCCATATCCCACTGCTGTGGGGTGGTATCTTGACAGCTTTCGTGACGTTTGCCATCCTGGGTTTGGAGCGTTACGGCTTCCGGGCAATGGAGGCAGTAATCACAGCTATGGTCGGAGTGATTGCATTATGCTACGTAATTGAGACGATCCTTGACCGGCCCGCGTGGGGAGTTATCGCATATCACGCCGTTGTCCCGCAATTTAACGGTACTGAGAGCATCCTGTTGGCCGCGGGAATTCTCGGCGCGACAGTAATGCCGCACGTCATCTTCCTACACTCAGCTCTGACGCAAGGGCGCATTGTAACTCGCTCGCCGCGTCTGCTCAAGAAGTTAGCTCGTTTTGAGAGGATTGACATCGTCATTGCGATGAGCCTGGCAGGATGTGTCAATGCGGCCATGTTGATTATGGCAGCTTCGACATTCTATAGCGCAGGCCTGAGCCAAATCGGCACGATAGAAGAGGCTTACAGGACGCTTACCCCTTTACTGGGACAGGCCGCAAGCTGGGTGTTTGCCATTTCGCTGATAGCATCTGGTCTGTCATCCACAACGGTTGGTACGATGGCGGGTCAGATTATTATGCAGGGCTTTCTGCGCCGGAGTATCCCGGTATGGATAAGGCGCAGCATTACTATGCTGCCATCGCTGATTGTCATCATAATTGGACTGGAGCCAACACGAACGCTCGTC
>WNGD01004027.1_pt1 | contig 14629 bp, 5 predicted proteins | sample 5400671 | NCBI WGS metagenome assembly WNGD01 (sample SAMN13153369, study PRJNA577476) | soil metagenome | isolation source: 40 cm soil or saprolite under grassland replicate 2 | place: USA:California | collected 2016-06-15 | reverse complement strand
CGGCGGCGCGTTGTTAGAGCTCGGAAAGATTTTGGCTGCCGCCGGCGACGCAGAGGCCGCATCCCTGTGGGATCGAATCTCGTCCGATTCTCCGCAGCAGGAACAGGCGGAGCCTCTGAAACAGGCCCTCGAGTTCCACACCGTTTGCGGCCAGAATGGAGGATTGGAGGCCTGCGCGACCCGCGCGGCGGCAGAACCCAAGAATCTGGAGGCGCGGTATGCTCACGGCTGCTGCCTGGCAGCCGGTGGCGACTATCGCGGAGCTCTGGAAGAGTTTCTGTTTGTAGTGACGCGCAACAGGAACTTCAGGGAGGAGGCGGCCAGAAAAGCGATGCTCACCGTGTTCGTTCTTGCCGGCGAGCGCAGCGGTCTTGCGGAAGAATATCGAAAGCGCCTGGCAATGGTCCTCTTTTGATTGACGATTGACGATTGAAGCCAGGCAATTCTCCGGCGCCCTCGTCGCATGGCCGCCTCGGACATGGCTGCGGATAACACTCCTGAGGCGAGAATTCTTTGCAGTTCTTTGCGTCTTCGCGTCTTTGTGGTGAAAGCGGTTACGCCATTGTTACCGCTAAGACGCAAAGACGCGAAGAATCGCTAAGAAGATGTGCACTCGGGATCTACGTGGTGGGAAACAGCGAAGGGATGGCGTCAAGGGCCTCCGGGTTTTCCACCGACGAGAGATCGCCCGGGTCCTGTCCCAGATAACGGCGCTTGATTGCTCCGCGCACGATCTTCGCGGAGCGCGTCTTCGGGAGCGCGCTCACAATGTACACTTTGCGGGGACGAAGCGTCTTGCCCAGAGACTCCACGACTTTGTCCGAGAGCTGCCCGGTCAGCGCATCCGCCGTTTCGAATCCCGGCTTCAGGACGACGAAGCAGACTACTGTCTCTCCCCTGACCTCGTCGGGAACACCGATGGCTGCGGCTTCCGACACTGCAGGATGCGAGATCAGGGCGGCTTCGATCTCGGCGGGGCCCGTGCGTTTTCCGGCGACCTTGATGGTGTCGTCCGCTCGCCCCAGGATGTACCAGAAGCCGTCTTCGTCGACGCGCGCCCAGTCGCCGTGGTACCAGGTTCCCGGCCAGCGTGAAAAGTAGGTTTCCAGATACCTCTGAGGATCGTTCAAGAACCCGCGCGTCATCGACGGCGCCGGCTTCTTGCACACGAGATAACCCACGGCGCCGCGCACCGGCTTCCCGTCCTCATCGCAGACATCCACGTCCATTCCCAGACCGGGGCCTTGAAACGAGCACGGCTTTAAAGGCGCGAGCGGAGTACAGGCGACCAGGCAACCCATCAGCTCGGAGCCTCCGGAGATATTGATTACAGGACAACGCTCGCCGCCCGCCTTGCGAAAGTACCAGAGATAGGACTCGGGGTCCCAAGGCTCTCCGGTCGAGCCGAGGATGCGCAGACTGGAGAGATCGTGCCGGTCTACCCACTGCTCGCCCGCCCGCAAGAGGAGCCGGATGGCCGTGGGCGAGATCCCAAGATGCGTCAGCCGGTGCCGCTCCACGATTTGCCAGAGGCGATCGGGGTTGGGCCAATTGGGCGCTCCTTCAAATAAGAAGACGGTTGCGCCCAGGAAAGTCACTCCGATGATTTCCCAGGGACCCATCATCCAACCGAGATCGGTCAGCCAGAAAAAGCGATCTCGCTCCTGGACATCCATGAAGTAAGCCAGCTCTCGCGGCACTTGAGCGATTACTCCTCCATGTGTGTGCAGCGTTCCTTTCGGACGGCCGGTTGTTCCGGATGTGTAAATATTCAGACACAGGTCCTCTGAATTGAGGCGCTCGGTCGGTGCTCGCGAGGGATAGCTTTCCACAAGCTCATCCCACCAGGCGTCCCTGCCGGCTTGCCAGCTCACGCTCGCACCCGTTCGCCGGAACACGACACAGGTTTTCACCGACGGCGCCGATCGCAGCGCCTGATCCGCCAGCTCTTTGAGCTGCAGCGGCTTTCCCCTGCGGACCGAGGCGTCTGCCGTAAAGAGCAATTTCGCTCCGGCATCTCGCAGCCGGACCGCAACAGCGTCCGGGCCGAAACCTGAAAAGATCGGCACGGCGATGCTGCCGATCTTCCAAACTGCAAGAAGCGCAACGACAGTCTCCGGCAGCATGGGCATGTAAATTCCCACGCTGTCGCCTGTTCCGACACCCCGGTCCCGCATAGCGTTCGCCATTCGGCAAACCGCGGCGTCAAGCTCCCCGTAGGTCATCTCGCGGGTTTCGCCGCCGTCGCCTTCCCAGATAAGAGCAAGCTGGTCCCGGCGGGAACTGCTGTGCCTGTCGAGGCAGTTGTGCACCAGGTTGATTTTTCCGGACTCAAACCAGCGGCACCAGGGAAACCCGCGCGAGCTGTCCAGGACCCGCGTGTAGGGCTCGTACCACTCCACACCCAGATCTTTCATGGAGGCGTCCCAGAACCATTCGCTGTCGCGGACGGAGCGCGCCAGAAGCTCCTGGTAGTCCCCGGCCCCGCACCGGTCCATGAAACGGCGCAGATTCGACTTCGTGACGTAGTCTCCATGGGGACGCCAGATGATCTCGTCTTTCATGTCAATCCATACCTTTAAACCTGGCGCGGGATAGCCGCAACCCAAAAATCTTCCTGATGATTCTTCGCGTCTTTTCGTCTTGGCGGTGAATGCGGCGTAACCTCCTTCACCACAAAGACGCGAAGACGCAAAGAGTCGCAAAGAATTTGGCGCCGGAGAGCAAAGAATTTGCGTGTGGGCCACAGACTCTGCACTTGATCAGCCCAAGCGACAGAATCTATGATCAAGTCTGCGGATCAGAAACGTGCTTCCATGAGAGATCGACGGAGATACTTTTACTGGATTTTGCTTCTGGCGCTCCCGGCCTTCGCGGCGGACGCCGGCATTTTGGGAAAGCCTTACACGACGTGGACGCTGGAAGAAGCCGTCGAAGTTCTGAATCAATCTCCGTGGGCCAGGCAAGAGACTTTCACCCGTGTAATAGGGGGGATCGGCAGCGGTATTCTCGGAGAAAAGGAAATCTACAGCACGTTCTTTGTGCGCTTCCTCTCGGCGCGACCGGTCCGGCAGGCCTACGCGCGAGTCAAGCAGATTAAGGCGGGCTACGACCAGATGGACAGAGCCGCCAAACGAAAATTCGATGCCGCCCTGAACCCCGGTCTCAAGATGGATGTAAGCAACTGGATCGTCGTCGCCGTGAGCTTTCGATCCAATGACCCCAGTCTCGAGCTTCAAATAACGCAGTTCCTCCAGGGCCAGACTACGGAGACGATGAAAGCCAGGGCCTTCATCTCCACGCCTCGATTCCACCAGGTCAAGCTCTCCGCATATTTCGCCCCGCAGGATGATGTCGTAGGCGCGAAGTTTGTTTTTCCACGCAGGATCCAGGGCGTTCCTGTAGTTATCCCGGAAGATCAGGTCGTCAGCTTCGAGCTCGACGTCCCTTCGTTTGAACAAGATCTGAGAGCCAACTTCTTCGTCACCAGGATGGTGGTCAAGGGCGAGCCGCTATTATGAATGGCTGCACGACCGCATTGCGCGGCCTGCTTCTATTCTCCTTGTTTCCCGGGGTCCCGCTCGTTTGCGAAGCAGCCACCTTGAGCGGCAACGCTCAGGACGCCCAAGGCAAGCCGGTCGCGTCGCTGATAGTTTTCATCGTGGACCGGCAAACCAACAACAGGATCCCTGTAGCCACAAACCAAAAGGGAAACTTCACGGCAGAGCTTCCCAAGGGTCACTATGTCGTTTACGCCGAGCAAGAGAACAGGACCACGTTCCTCGTCTTCCTGTCGCTCGACAGCAAAGAGCGGCGTCACTTGCGGATCCAGGTGACCGAGAAGGGCGTCCGGGCGATGGAGCTTACCGCGCCCCGGGAAGAAACCGGCGCCCCCGATCCGCCGATCGAGGCAGATCCATCGCTGGCGACAATTCGAGATTACAGGGTTCAGGAAACCGAGCCTGCCCGGACGAACGTTCCCGGACCTCGCTCCATTGCGGAGATCGTCAATCCCTTTTCGGCCAAGAGAATCGGCCGCTTCCACGGCTCTCTCTACGAGTTCCTCCGCAACGACAACTTCGATGCGCGCAACTTCTTCGACCCGGTCGGGGAGCCTCTGCCCGAGTACAAGAGAAACCAGTTCGGCGTCACCTTCGGCGCGCTGCTAAGCAGCAAGTTGAACCTGCTGGGCACCTACGAGGGCCTCCGAATCATCCAGGGATCCACGCTTGTGTCGCATGTGCCGGACCCTGCCATGAAGCGCGGCGACTTTAGCGCTCTGGCAACACAACTGCGGGACCCGGTCAGCGGTCTGCCTCTGGAAGCCAACCGGATTCCGGAATCCAGAATCCATCCGGTGGCAAAGCGTCTTCTCCCCCTCATACCGGATCCTAACCAGCCGGACCCGGATCGGAACTACGTGAACAACAAACCTGTCGTTCGCAATCGAGACTCCTTCTCCTTGAGGTTCGATTCCCAACTCAGCGACGCGTCCAAGATTTTTGTCCGCTACGAGCTTTCCGATGCCGACGACTCCTCGGCTAACTTCCTGCCGGCCTTTGGATCCATCCGGAAAGGACGGGATCAAGCGGCCTCGGTCTCGTTTACGCGCAAGCTGACCAACCGGCTTCTAGGCTCGTTGCGACTCGATTTCAGCCGCAATGAAGATGTCCTTCGTTCTGTAAATGCAGGAAAGGCGGACCTCCTCGGCTCCCTGGGAATATCCGGTTTGTCGGTGGCAGACCCGCAGGACGAAGGCTACCCGGATTTCCGGTTTTCCGGTTACGCCTCCTTCGGAGATGCGGTCTTTCCTATTACCGGCGTGAACAACAGGATGTCCTGGGATGTCGCGCTGACCTATGCTCCAGAAGACCACTCGATCCGCATCGGCGGAGGGTTCGCGGCGCATCAGACCAACAACAACCGTTCGGACGGCCTGCGCAAGGGGAGATTCGCATTCGACGGCTACTACAGCGGCGATGCGTTTGCCGACTTTCTTTTCGGTTTTCCGGATACGGCTTCGAGGGGAGTGGGGTCGGACCGCGCCGACCTGAGGCGGAAGTCATGGTATCTGTTTGTCAGCGACGAGTGGAAGATCAGTCCGAACCTCAGCCTCAACACGGGGCTCAGCTACAACTACGCCTCCCCTTACAGGTCTGTGGGCAACAACGTTTCGGGCTTCTTTCCCCTTCTGTTTGAACCGCCCCTGGACGGGGAAATCGTTATCGCGGGAAGCGAGCGGGCCCACCAGTTGGGACTGAATGGCGCAGGGAAGGGCGGACTGGTCTTCCCTGACCGCAACGATTGGGGACCGAGCCTGGGTTTCGCCTATAGCCCCTTCGGCCGCAACCGCCTGGTGCTCCGAAGCTCGTACTCGACGTTTTATTCTCCCGTGGGTGCGGGATTCTTCGTGAATAATCTGGCACGCAATTTCCCTTTCTACTTTGTCGAGACCGCGCAGTCTTCCGTGGACAGAGCGGGGCTCAATTTGGCCACTCCCTTTGAATCGAATGTGGCCGCCGAACTGGGTGTGCGCGGGATTGATCCCCACCTTCGGACTCCTTACATACAGAGCTGGCACCTCATCGCGCAGAACGAGTCATTCCAGCATTGGAATTTTTCGGCTTCTTACCAGGGGAGCAAGGGGACTCACATTGCGCAGACCCTCGCGGCTAATGTTCCGCTCCCGGGTCCCGGAGACATTCAGCCTCGCCGCCCCAATCCGAACTTCGGGCGTTTCGCAATCCTGACGGCCAGCGGTTCGTACACCGCCCACGCCTTGCGTCTGTCTGCCGAGCGGCGACTGGTGGAAGGTCTGGCATTGAAGTCGGAGTTCGCCTGGAACCGGACATTGAATGATCTTTACCGCAGCTTTCCCTCGAACCCGCGGAATCTCCGCGCCGAGCGCGGTCCGGCAGATTCCATCCCGGCAAGAGAACTGTTCCTCAGTTACATCTTCGACCTGCCGTTTGGGAAAGACGGCAAGTTCAGTCGTGACTCGCCAGGGTGGGTGCAGAAAATCGCAGGAGGTTGGCGCCTCTCGGGCATTACGCGCGTCCAGACGGGCGTTCCCTACAATGTGCTGCTCCCAGGCGATCCCGGAAACGACGGCGTCGCCAGCGACCGGCCGGACCGGCTCGGTCCCGGCACGTTGGATCCGTCCAAGCGCAGCGTGAACCAATGGTTTGCGGTCTCAGATTTCGCTGCGCCCCAGGCCTACGCCTTCGGGAATTCGGGAAGAAACATACTCGCCGGGCCCAGGTATCATAACTGGGATGTGAGTGTCATCCGCCAGGCCCGGCTTTCGAATGGGCATTTGTTTGAGTTTCGACTCGAGCTCTTTAATGCCTTCAATCACGTCAACTTCGAACAACCGTATGCCGTCTTCGGGACTTCCCTCTTCGGCAAGATCTTCGGCGCCCGGAGAGCCCGGGAAATAGAAGTCGCCCTCCGCTACAGCTTTTGAGAATTCATTCCCTGCCGCCACGGATTTGCACCAACTGAAAAAAAGGCCACGAATTTCACGAATTACAAAAAAATAGGCTAGGACGAGGATCCCTATGTCAGGGCTTACAGCAACAACCCACTCTTCATGACCTTTGTCAGTGCGGAAATTTTCCCTGGATTCCCACTCTCGCGGTACCCCGGCTCGTCCGGCTTCGTGTGTCCTTCTCTTGAGCCTGTGTAAGATACCGACACGAACCCCAGACTGGCACGGCTGTTGCAACGGATACTACAGATTGTCAAAACATTTGTAACTCAACGCCGCTGTAGACAATCCTCCCACAACGCATCGGCTCCTATTGGAAAACGGAGGTATCAGATGAACCGACGGAAAGTTCTCACGATCGTAGCCTGCATCATACTCATTGCAGGTATCATCGTTAACGCACACTATGCTTCAGCAGACACGAGGAACAAGAAGACCGTTGTGACGACGAATCAACCCCTGCGCGTTCCCGGGGCTACCTTGCCCCCAGGGAAGTATGTTTTCAAACTGGTTGATTCTGTATCCGACCGGAACATCGTGCAGGTCTTGAACGAAGACGAAACGCAGATTCATGCAACGATCCTGGCTTTACCCAACCGTCGACTCAAACCCGCGGGGGACAATCAATTCGCGCTCTGGGAAACACCCAAGGGCTCCCCGCGGGCATTAAAGGCGTGGTTCTATCCGGGGGACACTTTCGGCCAAGAGTTCGTCTACTCAAAGAGCGAAACCGCCCAGATTGCCGCCCAGGTCAAGGAGGAGGCGCCCAGCATTTCCGATACGAAGATGAAGGAAGTCCCCAGCACCGCGGCCGAAACGGCTTCCGTTCAGCCGGTCAACGAGCCCTCCGCCCCAGAAAAGGATCCCGTCGAGTCCCCTGAGCCTGAAAGCGCTGCTATCCAGCCGAGCACGGATCCGGTTCAGAGCACGCTGGACACCGCACAACCGCCGGCAACGGTTCAAGAGTCTGCGACGACTCAAGAGTCTGCATCATTGCCTAAAACAGGCAGCCCCTATCCACTCTTGGGGCTCGTCGGTCTTCTGGCGTTGGGAGCGGCTTACAGTTTCCGCACACTGAGGAATTGGTCCTCCTAAAAGCTTCATGCGCGAGGGAGCGGAAAGCCGGCCCTGGCCCTGCTCCTTCGTCGCAAGCTGTGACCACACCGAGCTGTGCTGGAGACGACCTAGGACCTACTTGGTGGCCGCCAAGCCCAGAGACTTTTTGGCCACATAGGGAGCAACGTCGTACGGCTGATGCGCAACGACTATGAAGATCCGAATTCATCTTAAGACCTGGCCGAAGGAAACTTTCCACGCAATTCTGCGGACAGCGGAACGTCTTTGCATGGTGATAGGCCTGGCGGCTCTAGCCGCTTATGGTGTCATGCTTGCCCATTCGAAGGTGTTCCAGATCTATGACAGGTGGACTTTCCGGGGAACTCTCAACGGCGAGAACAGTCCCGCGAAGGACATTCTAGAAATCCCTTCAGTTATAGGCCGGCTGGAAATCCCTGCAATTGATCTCTCCGTAATGGTCCTGCGAGGAACCAATGAATGGACGCTCAACCGGGCGGCAGGACACATAGAAGGAACGGCCCTCCCCTGGCAGCAGGGGAATTTTGCGATTGCCGGGCATCGGGACGGTATGTTCCGGCCACTGAAAGGAATATCCCGAAACGACCTTATCCGGCTGACCACGTTCAAGGGAACCTACCAGTATCGCGTGGACAAGATTCAGATTGTCGAGCCCACAGACATCAGGGTTCTGGCGCCTTCTCCAAAGCCGGAAATCACGCTTGTCACCTGTTACCCGTTCTACTTCATCGGGGATGCTCCAAAGCGTTTTGTCGTGACGGCACACCGGGTCGAAGAGAATGATTCAGAACCCCGAGCGACTTCCTTACCGGCGCTTCCACGATGAAAACCTGCGGCAATTCGCCTTCCCACGCGTTCAAAACCGTTGGAAGAGCTGAAAAAAACGGCCACGAATTACATAGGACAGCATAGCCGCAGCCAAAAGTAAAATCACACGCCACTGCGCTCTTTGGAGTGCGGCAGCTTGCTGCCGCTTTGGTGCGGATCGAAATGTTCCATCGCCCTTAAAGCGCAAGCAAGCTTGCTCACTCCAAAGAAGACACGCAAAATCTTGTAAGGAAAACACGAACGAATTGCACGAAAAAAACAGGCCAGCGCTGGACCCCCGATTTCGGGTTTGCGGATTAAATTCGTTTAATTCGTGAAATTCGTGGCAAGTTTTTCTCTGTCAATGTAGTCTCCAGGGTTCCTCCCGGTCAAACCGTCTCTTCTTTGCAAGGGACTCCTCTTGTGGCATACTCCGCTCACACATTTAGGGTTTCTATCCGGCAGGCGACGTCCAAGGAGGATTTTCTTGACGATTCCTGGTTACGAGCTCATCGAGGAGCTCACGCGTAATGACTGGCACGCTCTCCAGCGCGGCCGGAGCCTGAAGGACAAAAGGCCGGTCCTCCTGAAGGTCCCGCACCGGCAACCGCCAAACCACACCGACATCGAGTTGCTCGAGAGGGAGTTCCAGATCCTGAAGGACCTCTCCGTTGCGGGTGTCCTGCGTCCGTACGAGATGTTTCGGATGAATGGGCGCTGCTGTCTTGTGCTCGAAGATCGCGGCGGGGCGCCGCTCCACTCCTTGCGCGGCAGCCGGCGACCGAGTCTCGCCTTCTTTTTCAGAATTGCCGTTCAGCTTTGCACTATCCTGGCCGAATTGCATCGGCGCAAGGTCGCACACAGAGGCCTCAACCCCAAGGGCATTCTCGTATTCCCTGCCACGGGGGAGGTGACTCTCGCCGATCTGGGTCTGGCGGCCAGGTCCTCCGCCGATTTCCAGGCACTGATGCCTGTCCATCTCATGAGGGGCATGCTGCCGTATATTTCGCCGGAACAGACCGGCCGCATGAACCGCGCGATTGACTATCGCACTGATTTCTACTCCCTCGGCGTCATCCTGTACGAGTTCCTGACCGGAGCGCCTCCCTTCACGTCGGGCGACACCCTGGAGATCATTCACGGTCACATCGCCAAGACGCCTCCCTCCCCCAGCCATCTTGACGCGACGATCCCCGAACCCCTTTCTCAGATTGTCATGAAACTGCTCGCCAAAACTGCCGAGGAGCGCTACCAGAGCGCGCTCGGACTCAGAGAAGACCTCCAGCACTGCGAGCAGGAGTGGAATTCTCGCGCTTCCATCGCCGCGTTTACTCTCGGGCGGCGCGACGTTTCCGACCGCTTCCTGATTCCCCAGAAACTGTACGGACGAGAGACGGAGTTATCCCAATTGCTTCAGGCCTTCGAAGGCGTTTGCGAGGGATCCACCGCCATGATGCTTGTGGCCGGTTACAGCGGGATAGGAAAAACGTCTCTCATTCAGGAGCTTTACAAGCCTATCGTTCGTCAAAAAGGCTACTTCATTTCCGGGAAGTTCGACCAGGTCGTGCGCAACATCCCTTTGGGCGCCTTGATTCAAGCGTTGCGGGCGCTCGTTCAGCAGTTACTCACCGAAAGCGAGCAACGGCTAAGCCTCTGGCGCGCCCGGCTCTCAGAAGCTCTCGGCAGCACCGGCGGCGGCGTGGTGGCCGAGGTGGTCCCCGAGATTGCGCTGATCCTGGGCGAGCAGACACCGCCGCCCCCGTTGGGACCAATCGAGGCGCAGAACAGATTTCAGCTCGTATTCCAAAACCTGCTCACGGCACTGGCGCGCCGGGACCATCCGCTCGTCATTTTTCTGGACGACCTGCAATGGGCCGACGCGGCCACACTGGGTCTGCTGAGACCGCTCCTCACCAGCTCCGACATCGGGCACCTTTTCTTGATGGGCGCCTACCGTGACAATGAAGTCGATGCCAGTCATCCGTTGACGAGAACGCTAAGCGCGCTGGAATCGGCCGGCGCTCCGATACAGCGCCTCTTCCTGAATGCGCTGGGACTTCGAGATCTTACTCTCCTGATCGGCGACAGCCTCCATCGAAAACTCGAGGAGGCCGAGCCTCTCGCCCGTCTGGTTCTGCAGAAAACTGATGGAAACCCTTTCTTCGTGCAGCAGTTCTTGAAGGCGTTGCGTCAGGAAGGGCTGCTCGAGTTCGACTACGACCGCGGCTTCTGGATTTTTCAGATGGACGCCATTGTAGGAGCGGCAATGACGGACAACGTCATCGACCTCATGACGCGGAAGATCCAGCGCCTCTCGCCCAAGACTCAGCGCGCCCTGACGCTCGCCTCTTGCATTGGAAACCCTTTCGACCTGTCCACGCTTGCCATCGTCAGCCAGCAATCACGCGACGCGGCCGCAAACGATCTCCAGCAAGTTTTCGATGAGCAACTGCTCTTGCCAGCTGCACCGTCGTACGATGCGTCTCCAGAGCAGTCCGAGGACGTCGCCCATCCCATCCCCGCATACTCATTTCTGCATGACCGTGTTCAGCAAGCGGCCTACGCCTTGATCCCGGACGGAGAAAAACAGCTCATCCACGGTACTGTCGGCCGTCTGCTCCTGGAGCGGTCCGATCCCGCCGTCCTGGACGAGAAGCTTTTTGACATCGTCCACCACTTGAACCGCGGCGCGGGTTTGATTACGGACGATGCCGAGCGCCTTCAATTGGCGCGGCTGAACCTGAACGCCGGCCGGAAGGCGAAGTTCTCGACCGCCTACGAGGCCGCCCTGACCTATCTCAAAGCAGGAAGGGATCTCCTCACGGAAGACTCGTGGAATTCCGATTATCAGCTCATGTTCGACCTCCAGATTGAGGCTGCCGAATGCGCGTACCTGTGCGGCCATTTCAACGAGGCGCAGCGCTGCTTCGACCATATCCTTCAACGAGCTCGAACGCGATTGGACAAGGCTCAGGTCTGCAATCTGAAAGTCGTCCAGTACGAGAACATGTCTCGCTACGCTCTCGCCGTTCAGGCCGGCAAGGAGGGCCTTGAGCTCTTCGGTGTTACGTTTCCCGATTCCGAGGCCGGCAAGGAATCCGCGCTCGAGGCCGAGCTGAACGGCATCCGGAGCATCCTCGGCAACCGGACCGTTGATTCCCTGGTCGATCTGCCTGTGATGGCGGATCCGGAGATCCGGTTGGTGATGGGAATCCTCACCGCCCTATGGGCGCCTGCCTATATCTTGGGAGATCAGGCTCTCACCCGCCTTATCTCCGCAACGATGGTCCGCCTTTCACTGACGCACGGAAACATCGAGGAGTCCGCGTACGGTTATGTGACTCACGCGATCACAGTGGGTCCCGTCAGAGGAGACTACGAGTCTGCGTACCGGTTCGGGAGGCTTGCGTTGAGCGTCAATGAACGCCTCAACGATCGCAAGCGGCGAGCCAAAGTCCATCAGCAATTCAACGCCCATGTCAACCTCTGGCGGCGGCCGATGCGGACTTGCATCCCGCATGCGCGCGAAGCCTGCCGCAGCGGCCTGGAGACCGGCGATTTCACTTACGCAAACTACGGGGCCTTCACCGAGACCTGGCCCGCGTTCCTCACCAGCCGGGACCTGGCCCTCTTTGTCCGCGATTATTCGCCGAACCTGCAACTGATCAAGAAGCTCAAGATGGACAGCTTCGTGGACGCTCAAAAGGTCATTCTGAATTGGGCGCGGGCCCTCCAGGGCCTGACCTCGTCCGCGCTCCAACTTACCGCCGAGGACTTTGACGAGGATGCCTATGTCCGGGCTTACAGCAACAACCCTTTCTTCATGACCTTCCTTTACGTGGTCAAGCTTCATCTCAGTGTCCTGTTCGAAGAATACGAGAAGGCCTACGAAAACGCTCGAAACGCCCGCCAGGTAATACACTCTCTCGGTGGAACGATCTGGCCGGTTCTGCTGGACTTTCTCTACGGCGTCACGCTGGCCGCACGCTGCTCCCATGCCGGCCATGCGGAACGCCGGGATTCGGAGCAAGAACTTCAGCGGCTGGCGAAATCTCTGGCTTTCCTCGCAGAGAATTGTCCGGAGAATTTCCGTTGCTATTCCCTGCTGCTTGGAGCCGAGCTGGAGCGTGTCTGCGGGCATGAGGTCGCGGCCATGGATACGTACCAGGAAGCGCTTCGGTATGCGCGCGAGACGCAAAACCTTCCCAACGAGGCCATCGCAAACGAGCTTTATGCCCGATATTGGCTGCAGCAAAGCAACGAAGAAATCGCTGCGCTCTACCTTCGCCGGGCCCGCCGTCTTTACCAGGAGTGGGGCGCCGCGGCTAAAGTGAAGGCTTTGGAGGAAAAGTATCCGAATTTATTGGCACGGGACCTGCTCGACTCGGAGCTCACGGCTTTCCCTGCTGGTTCAGGGTGTGATCGAGACGAAGACGAAAGTGGCCGTAGGGGCGCCCCTGCGCCGGCAGATCGGGCGGCCACACAGGGCCGACCCTACGGCGGGACATCGCCAGGAGAGCCGTCGGTTGCCGGGATTGAAAGAGATCCGCAACCTTCTCCCCTCGACATTTCTACCGTTTCAAAAGCTGCCCACGCCATCGCCGTCGAAATCGTCCTCGAAGATCTCTTGCGCAAACTCATGAAGATCGCTCTGGAAAACGCCGGCGCGCAAAGAGGGTTCTTCCTGAGAGAGGAGAATGGAGCGCTCAGGATAGAGGCCGAAGGGGCTGTGGACCGCGACGAGGTGAGGGTGCTCGAGGCGACTCGACTCGAGGAACGATCGGATCTTTTTTCTCAGGCCGTCGTCCACTACGTTCGCAAAACCGGAGAGAGCATCGTTCTGGGCAATGCCCCGGTTGATGAGAGGTTTTCGGGGGACCCCTACATCTGCTCGGCGCGGCCCAAATCGATCCTTTGCGTGCCGGTAGTTCACCAGGGAAAGTTCGGGGGGATTCTGTACCTCGAGAACAACCTGACGACGGACGCCTTCACAGCCGACCGCATCAGGATCATGCACATACTCTCGTCTCAAGCCGCCATCTCTCTCACAAACGCCCGTCTCTACGCAGAGATGAAGCAGGAGGTCGCCCTCCGGCGCCGGGCCGAAGAGGAGCTTCGCGCGGCGCTCGCAGAGGTCGAAACGCTCAAGAACCGGCTTCGCGCTGAAAATATCTACCTGCAGGAGGAAATCCGGCGCGAGCACAACTTCGAAGAGATCGTGGGAAGCAGCCCTGCCCTGCTGGACCTGCTGGGTCAGGTGGAAAGGGTGGCCCCGACCGACTCTACGGTTCTGATCTACGGCGAAACAGGAACCGGCAAAGAGCTTATAGCCCGCGCCATCCATGCCCGCAGCGCCCGGAGAGATCGGCCGCTCGTGAAGGTCAATTGCGGCGCCATATCCGCGGGCCTGGTCGAAAGCGAGCTCTTCGGTCACGTCAAAGGAGCTTTCACCGGCGCTATCACTGCTCGCACGGGGCGTTTCGAGCTGGCTAACGGAGGCACCCTGTTTCTGGACGAAGTCTCGGAGCTCCCGCTGGAAACCCAGGTCAAGCTCCTGCGCGTCCTGCAAGAACAGGAATTCGAGCCCGTGGGGAGCAGCCGCACCCTTCGAGTGGATGTGCGCATTATCGCTGCCAGCAATCGCGACCTTGCCCAGGCGGTCGCGGCAGGGCAGCTCCGTGCCGACCTGTACTACCGCCTTAACGTGTTTCCTCTCACGATCCCGCCGCTTCGGGAACGCCAGTCGGACATTCCCCAACTCGTGACGTTTTTCCTGACCCGTTTTGCGAAGCGGATCGGAAAGAAGATTGACAAGGTTGCTCAGGACACTATGGACCTCCTCGCCAGTTATTCCTGGCCCGGCAATATTCGAGAGCTCCAAAATGTTTTGCAGCGCGCGGCAGTATTGTCCACCGGACCGGTTCTCAAGCTCGAACGTGTGCTATTTCCCACACTTTCCGCTTCCCCGTCCCTTTCCCCTTCGGCCATGTCCGCGGAACCCCCTGGGACCCATGCCGTGGCCCAGGAGGTCGCCGTGCAGGCGGACCACGCCTCAAGCGCACCAGGTTCCGGCACCCTCGAGGATGTCGAGCGCCACCACATTCTTTCAGTCCTCGAGAAATCAGCGTGGGTCATCGAAGGCCCCAGAGGCGCCGCAAAGATTCTCAACCTCCACCCCAACACACTCCGCAGCAGGATGAAGAAACTCGGCATCCACCGCCGAGTAACCAGTCAAAC
>WNGD01004025.1_pt1 | contig 14630 bp, 12 predicted proteins | sample 5400671 | NCBI WGS metagenome assembly WNGD01 (sample SAMN13153369, study PRJNA577476) | soil metagenome | isolation source: 40 cm soil or saprolite under grassland replicate 2 | place: USA:California | collected 2016-06-15 | reverse complement strand
AATCCTCCGTGGCCGCATCCCAATTCGAGCGTCCGCGCCGGCGGCAGGCGGTATTTGAGCACAGTTCTCATCCAATGCATACAGCGCTCGTTCAGATCGTTGCGCGCCCGCTCCGCCAAGCTTGGATACCCGTCCTGGACTACGAACGATTCGTAGTAGCGACGCCCATAAAAATCGCTGGCATCGTTGATTACATCGAATCTCTCCGCCGGCGGCCAGTTTTTGAGCACGAGGGTCTGGCAGTTTTCGCAACAGAAGTATTCAGGTGAAAAATCGGTGAGATCGGTCTGTCCGCACCAGCAGGGATGAGTGGAATTCATCGTGAAGAAATATGTCGCCAAAACCGGCTTGACAGCGAGGTCCGGTCGCCGAGCGCCTCTTCGCGGTTAAGCGTAACCACTGAGCCACGCGAACCTGGCATGTCTCCCGGCAAGCGTCAAGCGTCTCGAGGATGCACGGCCGTTTATTGGTTGTCCGTTTGTCGACACACGACCGGCTCTGCGCGCATGTAACGAATCTGGGAGTTCAAGCACGGATCCATTATCCTATGGCGGTTCATCAACAACCTGCACAGAGAAACTGGAGACGGATTCCGTCGGGAGTGCGAAACGCCGAGATTGACCGACTCGTTTCCAGAACGTAATCTTTTGCAGCATAAGGGAGCGGATCGGGCATCGTGGAATCGGGAGATTAGGACATTTCTATTCGTGGTGCCGGTAATTACGGGAACGAACCTCTGATTTTTCCATTTTCATCGCTAAAGGAACTCGATAGTTATGTTTCGGCGTATAGCTCTGCTCAAAAGCCTTCGGGTCAGCCCATCTAACCACGTCGCGCGGCAAGTTAATGAACCACGTATCCGAGAGTTTTCGAGTGTGACTAAAGAACGAAGAAAGGCGGATCGAGCGTCCAGTTTCTCATCACTTCGTCGACAACGCGATGATGGCCACGATTTGTTCCTCGCTCGCGCGCCCTCTCGACGCTCGAACACGCTCTAAAACAGAGTATTTTGTCGAAGTAAGCAGTCGAATCCTTAGAGCGAGTTAGCTCCCAAGAAAATTAGTTCAGATGGGTAGACCGCTAGTCTCAATTCTCTTACCGTCTCTCAACGCTTGTCAGTTTCTCGACGCACGCATCGAGTCTCTTCTAACCCAATCGTTCTCCAATTGGGAGGCGATCGTCCTCGATAGCCATTCCAGCGATGGTAGTTGGGAGTTTTTTAAATCGATCGCATCCACTGATTCCCGTTTTCGGCTCTACCAGGTTCCACGGGATGGGCTTTACGCCGCACTTAACCGGGGCATGCAGCTCGCAAGTGGCGAATTCCTGCACATTGCCACTTGCGACGACACAATGGCTCCGGCGTTTCTCACTGATATGCTAAAGGCATACGCCCAATGTCCTGGGGCGGGCATTGCTGTATGCGACCTATTGTTTATCGATCGCAACGGAGATGAGCTTTCGCCTGCGGATTTGATTGGCCATTTGACGGTGCGCGCGACTAAGGATTTGTTGAGTTTGGATACCGTTCGCACTTCTGTCCCGGGAGAAATATGCCGTCATCTCAATTACCGGCCTGCCCCTCACGATTGCCTGCTGCACTTTGCCGGACGCAGTGTTTATTGTTCTCTAACGCAACTGGTTGTTCGCATGTCGTCCGTAAAAGCAGTGGCACCGTTTGAAACCAAGATAGGTTCTATTGCTGACTACGAGTGGTTGCTCCGTCTCACCGCTCACGCCGGTTCGGTGCATTTGCCAAGAAAACTGGCAATGTGGCGCTATCATGGAAATCAGCTCAGCCTCCATCGAGATGATTCGCGCCTGGGTTCCATGAGGGTGATGGGCAAGCGCACCCTGCGGGGAATTTGCGAGCGCCAGCCGCGCCTGTTGACTCGGAATGACTGCGAGGCACTCCTGTTACCTTACAAAATTCTAATGGCGCGTTCGGCGATTGGCCGCGTTTGTCGCTGGTTCGAAGCCGCCATTAGACTCTTGTGGATGGTTTTTGACAGGCCTGCCGCCACTTGGCGCGGACTTCGTCGAGCGAAATTTAGATTCGGCACGCGGCGATACTCTTTGCTTCCAATGATCTTGCAAGGTATAGGGCTCGCCCCCAAACGAGCTCAATGTCATTCGGTAAACGTTATGATGGGCCCGCCACGGAAGCAAAGCGCGGCATTGGGCAATTGCGCGCTGTAGTGAAGGTGCAGCGCGACCGAATTATCGCGAGTTATGTCCCCAGCGCGCCGCGCCGCCGGGTTTCCGCCTGTCGCGTGCACGAGGACGTTCAGGCTCCTGGAACGGCGGGAACTGAGGCGTGCCGCGGCACGGGTTGCAAATGCTTGAGAAGCTTCTCGATGTAATCCGAACACGGCTACTTACTTCACGGCTTCGCAGGACGGGCCGTGTGCTAGTGCTGAAGAAACGTGCTACGTAGACGAGGGACCCAATAAATGAAGCGAGCTGAGCGCTGATCAACCAGACATGATGAGCGCTGATCAACGAGACATGACCAGCGCGAGCGATGAACAAATCAGGTCGGCCACGAATGGCAAAACCGCAGCCAAGATTGAAAAGGAGTTGCAAATGTTCGAGAAGCCTCTCGATGTAATCCGACCACAAACGAAACTTTCTGGCTCGCGCTTCTACACATAATCGTGCATAAGTTGCCTGATCTCTGAGCAATTTTTTAATTCCGGCGGCAATCGCATGCTCGCTTGTTTGATCGACAATCAAACATCCACCACCGCGGGCAACTTCTCCAAGCGCGCCGTTTCCGCCACAGACGCACGGTTTGCCATGCCAAAGACTCTCGAGAATCGGAAGACCGAACCCCTCCATCAGGGAAGGATAAACGGTAAACAAGCATTCTCGATAGGCCTGATGGAGCGTGCGATCGTCCACATGTTTAAGCCAGCGAATGGGTCGCCCGAGTGACTGGAGCCGCCAGGCTTCAAGCGCCACTCTCCTTCCCCAATTCGTGCTCGAACCAATGAGTTGAAGTTCGAATTTGACGCCGCTGTCCCATAGTTCTTTGGCCGCATCAAAGAGTCGTATGTGGTTCTTGCGCGCATTAAAGGAGGATACGTAGAGGATAACTGGCCGCGCGCTATGCGCGGCGGAGCGTTCATTCTCATCAAATTCCAACGGCCAATGCGCCACGAAGGTTTCTACTCGGGCAGTCACGTCATTTCGCTTCCAGAATTCAAAGAGATCGGCGCGTGATTGGTTTGAAACGCAGATCACGAGATCAAACGCCGCGAGCGACTTGATGTAATTCCGAAACTTTTTCATTCGACGCTCCGATAAAAAGGACAATCGCAGGTCCGCAGCATCGTGGAAGATCGCAACAGACCGCGCTCCGGTTCGTCGTGCCATTTCCGGCAACTTCTGCATTCGGCGATCAGTAAACGTGGCCGGCACGAAAAGTACATCGTCATCTTGCAATAGGGTAAACATGTCGACGCTGCCGTTGCGGAGCAGACGCAGGAATTCGTGCGGCAAATCTTCCCTTGCATGAGGATGGCTTATCGAACGATTGTAACGCCGAAACGGCGTTCTCAGGTACTCCATTTCGCGTGAGTCGAGGCGCTGATAAAAATTACCCAGCCTGTTCCAGCAGAAAGGTGTAACCGGGACCCGTGCCGCCAGCTCTGCGAAAAGCTGGCGAGTCATGCGCTGTATACCGCTATTTCGGACAGACTGGCACGAGCTCGTGACGTCAATCAAGATGTTCATTCACTTATTGAGAAGATGCGTTCTTATCGAATTACCCCTTATAGCACGCGATCATGGCAAGCGAGACCCTCACGCCACTTCAGGCCCAGAAGAAATTTCTCGCAGCATACTTCTCACTTCGAGTGAGTCCAATGCTTTCGAGAACATCTCCATTCGCTGAAGAAACATCGGAAGCAACGACCGCTTTACGTTGTGCGGCAAGAAGCGAAACGCGCGGATGGCTCGCACAGTAGCGACGGGGCGTTGGATCGACATGAGAAAGATACGGAAAGTCGCTTCCAGCCAACAGAAAACTCGCTTCGGCGTCGTGTTCGCAAGATAGCCAATCGAAAAAATTCCCAGCTGCCGTCGGTCGAGTGACTGTCGAGGACGATGGCTTCCCAATCGCGGAACGTTTGCGCCAAAAGCGAGTCGATTCGTGGTTCGAGAAATTGCCGGGCATTTTAGCACGGCAACAGAATGGAAACCCTTAGCGCCGGCGCCATTTATTTCAACTGAAAGGCAGCAAATTACGGACCTACTGAGAATTGCGAGTCCGCGGACCAGCAACGCCGGATTGGCTGAATTCGTCGAGCAAATCAAACAGGCCATTGGCGAAGTCGCTTCCCGTAGAACGCCGCGCCCGTTCTTTCCCGCCAGCAGTTAAGCTTTCGCGCTTCGCGCTATCGCTGTGAACAGATTTGAGTGCTTCTGCAGTTTCGAACTCGTTCGCCGGATTTACGGCATGGCTGCGTCTCCTAACTCTTGTTTTGCGCCGGGTATATCGGCAGCAATCACAGGACAACCCCAATGCGAATGCTTCCAACGGCGGTAAATTCAGGGGTCCGAAAAAACTCGGATAACAAAGAACGAAAGCGTTTTGATACAAGGCCCGCAAAGCCGGACGCGAGACGTGGCCGAGAAAAAATACCTGATCGTCCAGCTGCAGCGTTTGCACCAGTTGCCGGATATAACTTTCGTTCCCTTGATCGGAACCGGTGAAGACAACGGGCAGGCGCAAATTGTACTTCTGTTTGAGGTGCAGGATCGCGCGTAGGATGCGCACGTGATTCTTATGGCTCCAAAACTGCGCCGGATAAAAGATGTAATTGGGCGGCAATCTGAATTGGGCCAGCATCGACGTGTCTTGCGCGCCGTCTTCGAGCGCGAAACGCGGCGTCGGGTGAGGAAGAATGCGGATCCGTTCATCAGGTATGCCATAAAACATTTGCACCTCTTTCTTCCCTGTATCCGTGGCGGTAACAACGTCGGCAGCCCGTTTTAAAACTTGGGAAAAGAAATTCTCCCGGCGTTGCCATTCGTCGCCCGAACCGACCTCAGGGAAAAATGGCTGCAGACAGTGCTGCAAATCCCAAACTAACACGAGGAATGGAACATCTAGGATAGCGATTCCCGGACTAACATTTACAAAGAAGTCTATCCTTCGCGCACCAAGCTATTGCTAATCCACTCATTTTCCCATCAATAGGTCGGTCTGGGAACCGAGTTCGCAGTTCGAGAATACTTCGCAGTTTCGCATACAGTTGCTTTGCCGAAAATGGACGTTTGCGCGGCGTCTCCTTTAAGTTCGGTGTTTTGCCGGTCGCTTTGTCACCGTCCAAGTCTTCAAAAACTACAAACTCATGTTTTGAGGTTGGCGCACGTTCGAGCAGCCGCTCAAAGATTTCATGTTCGAAGGTGTAACCCAGCCGATAACTTCAGGGGCGACCGGCCGGAATAAGCCGACTCTCATGGATGATGTCAGTTGAAGTTACTAGTTACGGCGATCACCGCGCAATGACGTCTGCCTCGATCGGCTCGATCATTAGTTGATCGGAGACAAATGTCTCTGCCACCCTTGTGGTAAGTTGTAATCCCAGTACGCCGCTGACAGTTGGCAGCGCGCGGCTCCGCCGTTAATCTCGCGGGCTATGGAGAACATCCTGCCAATCTTAATCGCGGATGCGCCCGAGGCTTTGATCGAATTGTGTGGCGTCAACTTACTCGAACGTTTGCTCCGCATTTTGCAACGACTCGGATTTCGCAGCGCGATTGTTTTTTCGACAACACCGGAAATCGTTGAGGCTGAATTAGCGAAGCGTTCGTGGGCCCGTGAACAAGTAATTATCGATCTTGTCCCGTGCGCAATTGGACCGCTGACTGCGCAACTGCTTTTGGAACAAAGCCCGTCGGAACGTTTCTTAATAGTGCCAGCAAATATTTATTGTGACGCACGTCTGCTTGCCGCGCTCTGCGCGAAAGATTCATCCGCCGCGCTTGTCGATTCCAATCCACCGGAATTCGCGCGGTCTTTAATCCGAAATCCGTGCGGGCCGGCATTGGTTATAAGGGATTTTCTTTCTGCGTTTTTGCCCACAGCGCCGTTTTTTGAGGAACTCAAACACAAGATCAACAACGGCAAGACCGACATCATAGACGCGGCGGAGGAGGAGGATTACATCGTCGGCATGCGTCGGCGCGTGCGCCCAGTCTGTTTTCCGGCGCCGCCCGAGCAGAGCCGTCGCCTGGCTGAGCGTATCATTCTCGATTCCGCCCAAAAGGGAACGCTCGACTTGCCGGCTTATTTCCACGCACCGATAGAAACAGGAATCATCTCACTTCTTTGTAAAACGCGAATCACGCCGAACCAAATCACGATTGCAGGTCTCATCATCGGATGCAGCGCGACCGCTGCGTTTGCGCTTGGTCGTGTCGGGCTCGGAATCCTCGCTGCTCTAATATTTGGTATCGTCGATGGACTGGACGGAAAGCAGTCGCGCGTCAAAATCGAAATGACCGAGCGCGGCAAGTGGGAACATCATCTCGATTATTGGATCGAGAATTCGTGGTGGGCGGCTATCGCTTTTCATTTGTGGCAAAGCGGTCAATTTTCGAACGTGTTCTATGTTTTCGCTTTGCTAATTGGATCGCATTTATTGGACGAATTCGCAAAACGCCGGGTGAAGATGGCGAAAGGCCGCCTGCTAGATGACGTTACGCCATTCGACCGTGCTTTCCGGCTGATCGCGGCTCGAAGAAACGTTTACGTTTGGATGCTGGCGTGTGGTTTTTTGTTAAACGCTTTTCCGCAAAGTTACGCGATCATCTGCGGATGGGCCGCTTTTAGTGCTGCCGTTCATCTCGTGCGTTCCATCTGGATTTGTGATAGCGTTGTGCGTCGCTTTGTCGGCATCCGGAGTTAAGGAACGACGAAACATTGATGGAATGCGCTTGGCGCGCGCGACGATTTCCTTGCCGAGGACGTGAACCGGTTTTTCCACGAGGAGCGAAGCACTCACTCCGCAATAAACACCGCAACCTTTCTGGCACGATTTCTTGCGGTAGTTTGCGTAGAGATCATCCAAAGTGACGTCCATGATGTGCTTATCCGTGTGCACCATGCTGCAGATCCAGAATTTTCCTTGCGCGGAGACGAAGAATAATTTGTAGCCGGCCATGCACGTCCACTCGACATGCTCGCCTCGGAGGAGACTGCGTTGGTAATCAAGGATGGCCTCGCTGGTGTGAATCTTTTCCCCGCGACGTTTTCGTTCGATCATCGAATCGATGAAGCGTTCCAGTTCTTCACGCGGCCCGCGATCAACGCGAAACCGATGTAATGGGTCCGCATGCACCAGGCGAACTTCGGTGGGAATTCCGCGCGACAAACCGGTCTCGAGCACTGCCCGTGATTCGGGCAACGTGTCGGCACAAATCACTCCGGTGATATGCAGGCTGATTTTTGAATCACGAAAATAATCAAGCTTCGGCAAGATCGTCTTGAACGATTTTTTTGTAATTGGACTCGGTGTCATCCGGTCAACGCTGATCTGCATGACCTGCAAGCCGGCATCTTCCAGTTCTGCGAGAAGCTTACGAGTGAGAAGAAACCCGTTTGTGGTCAGGCTGGTGGCAAAGCCCAGTTCGCGGCAGTAGCGAACGAGTTCGACAATATTGGGGTGAACGAGCGGCTCGCCGCCAACGAGAGCAATCCGCATGGTGCCAAGCTCACGAATTTTACGTATCCATTTTTTCAAATCGTCGAGGCTCGGATGCGGCCGGCTGTTGTCGTACTCAGTGCAATAGGCACAATCGAGATTACAACGATCCGTCACGTAAAGACTGCATTGGAGCGGTTTGCGGTCGACGAGACGCTTGCCCGATTCCAAGATGTTATAGCCGGAAAATTCACGGCCGATTTTATCGAGAAGCTTCATGCAGTTTGGTCGGAACGGACCCTCAGTGTAGCGACAATCTCCTCTCGACGCAATAAAGGCTGCGCCACCCATTGATGCGTCACCAAAACGCTTGGCGAATAAATTTTGGCGCCTCCAGGTACTCGATTGTAGCATCGAGAACAACATGAGCGCGAATGTTAGTTTTAAGCCTGGTTACATCGAGCATATTTCGGCGAAAGGTGAATCACGCGCTCTTTCTCATGACATATAACATTGAAATCGCCCAAGGCCGTGACCGGCTTCGCGAGGAGGCAGTGAGCACGACCGAAGGTGTGCTCGACGTTCCCCCGCCGGCAGTGGATGCACCCGCCCGCGTTGACGAAACCGGGGTGGAGCTAAAACGCGGCGCCTTTTTGAACACGATCGCGATGTTGGCGTCGAATTTCCGCGGCATTTTCACATTTCTTGTCGCGCGGATGCTCGGGCCGGCGGCCCTCGGCATATTCTCCGTCGCCTGGTCGACCACTGACATCATCAGCAAGATCGGTGTTCTTGGCCTCGACAATGCGATCACCACGTTCATCGCGCGCTCGGAAGCTGTCGGCAACCGCGCGCGAAGCCGGGCGCTGTTTCAAATCGCTATAGTACTGGGGGTCGCGCAGTCCATTGTCACTGCTGTCATTGTCATAGTAGCGCTCCGGTTGTTTAACGATCGTCTTCACGTACAGCCGCAAATGGTTTCGGCGCTTGCACTGGTTCTCTGTGCGATGCCCGGTCTGGCATTGTATCGCATCAGCACTGCCGTCTCGCGCGGAATGAAGGTGATGCAGCACGATATCTACTCGCGCGGGATGACCGAGCCAATTGCGACGACACTGGCGTTCCTGCTTGCACTCGGTGTCGGGTTCGGGGCGTCCTCACCGGAAGTTGCTGCAATCATCGGGACAGCAGCGTCAGGATTGATTGCGCTCGTGCTCGCCTCAACGTTGTTTCGCCAGATTCCGGCACACGCTGACGTTGCGTCACCTCTCGGTGAAGCACGGTCGCTAATCGCGTATGCGGCTCCCATCAGCATCTATCAACTGATTAACGCGTTCATTGCCCGGTTGGACCTTCTCATGCTTGGCTACTTCGCTGGGCGCGCGCCCGGTGTGACGCTTGCAACGGTTGGTGTTTACAGTGCAGTCATTGGCACCGCGAACGGCCTGCGGAAAGTTAATCAGGCTTTCAACCCGATTTTTGCGCCTGTAGTGGCCGGCATGACTGCGACGGGAGATCACGAAATCGCGGCCGCGACTTACGCGCGGCTCGCTCAATGGATGCTCTGGATCCTATTGCCGCTCGTAGCAGTGTTGTCGCTCGCAGGCAGCACGATACTGCTCATCTATGGTCCAGCATTTTGGCAAGGCGGCGTTTGGCTCGGCATCGTCGCGCTCGCAAGTGCTATCAATGCATTTGTCGCATTGGGCGAAACCGTAATCATGGTGCAACGGCCGCATTTGAATCTCCTGCATTCGTCGATCACATGCACAGTCGCCGCCGCGGGGCTTCTCTTCTTGATCCCGCGGTTCGGTGTGATGGGCGCAGCGTTTGGCATTCTTTTGCCGTATCTCGTTCAAGGAACGCTACGCTACGTGACACTCCGATGGGTCTTTCACTGGAAGGATTCGTGGAGAGACATTCGCCCACCGCTGGTCGCCGCAGGAGTCGCGCTGGTTCCCGCCATCGTTTGCCGCATATTCCTGGGCGGAATTGTCGGACAAGTCTCCAGCGCTGCGGTGTTCCTAGCGGTCTTCGGCATTCAGTGGTGGCGACACCACATTCATCGCAAGGACGAACGCCGTTAGTCCGAAACGAAAACGTCCCAAGTGTCGCCGAAGAATGCGATCGATTCGTTATTTTGGTATTGCCGCCCCTGCGGCACATCGTGCAGCGTTAAGGTCCGCCGTTGTCGCAACACGCTGCGCATCATGGCCGATGCTGGCACAACATACCTTTTCACGCCACGGCGACTGAGCCAGCCGCTGATCCAGATATCATCCATGTAAAACGCTCCACTGGGAGCCTTGGAGTAATCCCAAACCGATTCGTTGAAAAACCTTGGCTGGATAAAGTAACTGCCACACCCTGTAATAACCGCTGCAGGCCGAGGTTGGCGAAGCTCGCTTGCACGAATCATTTTGGCATCACGCCAATCCATACTTTGCGGCATTGCGGCACCGCGGAAACAAAGCGCCGCGTCCGGTAATTGCTTGCTGTAGTGAAGATAAGTTTCGAGTGCATCGCGTGGATAAACGCGGTCGTCGTCCACCACCATGATCAAACTGCTTCCTCTCCCGGCTGCCAGTTCCTCCTGAATCACTGGGATAAATTTGGTCGCCGGTCCCCAATCCTCGCGGCAACGCAAAACACGCACCCGCGGTAAGCGGGAAATATATTTCGGCACGACATAAGGCCTCCGCTCGCGAACCGAAAATTCGGGGATGGCCAGCACAATCTCATCCAGCGGCCACGTTTGCTTTAGAAGGGATCGAATCGTCGGCATCAAATTGTTGATCCGGTCGGGCACGGTCGAAAGTGAAGCAATGACACGGCGACAATCTGGTGTCCGGCTGCTTGCCAAAGTTTCACGGATGAAACGGACTTGTCGCCGACGTTTTCTAGCGACAGGAAGCAGACGCTTAAGACCCAGCGCGCTCAAGATGGCAAGAACAATCGAAATCAGCAGCAGCATTGCGACAAGATCGACCTCCTCAGGTCGGACGAGTCTTTAACACGACTCGCACAATGATGAGATTGCTGCGCAGGAGCCCTTGCATCCGGGCGATAGTTAAAATAGGAATCAATGCGGTAGCAACACGCAATGCGTCGTCCGACGCAAAACCATTTTCCAAATTGTGAGAAAAGTTTTTCTTACCGGCGCGAGTTCTGGCATAGGTCTGGCCATTGCGGAACTGCTCGTCGCTCGAGGTCACGAAGTGTGGGGCACGTCACGCAACCTGGAGCGCATTCCGAAGATGCCGCGGTTGCATCCGATGGGCCTCGACCTCGGCGATCCGCGCTCTGTTGAGGAGGCATTCAACGTCGCGCTCGCGGAGGCTGGTCAATTTGACGTTTTGATCAACAACGCCGGTAGCGGACATTTTGGTCCGGCCGAAAATCTTTCCGAAAAAGAAATCGCAAACCAGTTTCAAATTCTCGTTTTCGGACACGCGCAGTTAATGCGCCTCGCATTGCGCATGATGCAGGTACGAGGAGAAGGTTTAATCATTAATATCACATCGCTGGCTGGCCGTCTTCCAGTTCCGTTCATGGCGGCTTACAACGCCGCGAAGGCGGCCATGGCATCATTCACCATGTCGATCCAGCTGGAGTTGCCCGATTCACGGGTGCGCATTGTCGATCTCCAACCCGGCGATATTTGCACGGACTTCAATGATGCCGTGACGAAAAGCGACCAGCGCGAGCCGCGATATGAGGCAAGTCTCGCCAAAACTTGGAACACAGTCGAACGCAACATGAAGAAAGCGCCGAAGCCCGATCTGGTTGCGCGACGTGTCTGCGAACTTATCGATCAGACGAATCCGCCGCCGCGCATGACCGTCGGCGACGGATTTCAAACACAAATCGCGCCGTTGATTTTTAGATTTCTTCCCCAACGCGTCAGGATCTGGGGTCTTAAGAGATATTACGGCATATGATTGCGCTCTCCGATGCAGTGATCTTAATGGCCGGGTCGGGTTCGCGTCTACGCGGCTCCGACGAAACTTTCTTGAAGCCGTTCGTCCCGGTGCTTGGCCGTCCATTGATTTGTTACACGATCGATGCGCTGATCCACGCGGGAATCAAGAAGGCCAGTTTTATCGTTGGCTACCAAAGCGCTCGGATGATCGAGGCGGTCAAACAGTTGGTTCCGCCTGCGCTGGAGTCCTGCTTCATCGAGAATCGCGATTGGCAAAAACAAAACGGCGTCTCACTCCTCACCGCGGCCAATCAGGTGACGTCGCCGTTTCTTTTAACGATGAGCGACCATTTATTTGACCGATCAATTGTCGATCTTCTGGTCCGTGACGGCGCCGTCCTTGACCAACTCAATGTCGCGATCGACCGAAAGCTGGATTCAATTTTCGATGTCGATGACGCGATGAAAGTTCAGACTCAAGGGGGCCAAATTCTGAAGATCGGAAAAGACTTGCCGGTTTACGATGGAATCGATACCGGTCTTTTTGCCTGCCCGCTAGACATCTTCGGTTACCTCGAGCGAGCAAAACGCGACGGAGATTGCAGCCTTGCTGATGGAGTGCGATCGATGGCTTCGCAGGGCAAAGCCCGCGCTGTCGACATTGGAGATGCCTGGTGGCAGGACATCGACACGCCCGAGATGCTAGCCTGCGCCGAGACGCAATTACGTCGGCGGCTCGCGCGTGACGACATCGCGATGGCCAATGCTGGATCTGATCGCGGCAATCGCGCTGAGAATTAGGCTTGCGCCGGCAACAATCATCCAAAGATGAAGGATCCACTCAGCCAGGCCGAGTGACGCAAGTATCAGAAAAACGAAGACAGCCATGTCGCGTTTGGTCAGTTGAAAGAGCCACCACACAAATCGTTCGCCGAGATTGAGTAAACCGGAATGCCCGATCATTCCACGGTGTCTCGCGTAAAGCGATTCATGCAACGTGGACGAGACCACCAAAATTTCGCTCCTGCCACCTCGTAGAAGCCATTCGTTGGCCGTAATCAGAACGGCACAGACAACTCCTTCGCTCAAACGATGAAGCCCGAATCCAAGAGCGAGAACGTAGAGAAGACTTGCCAGAAAATCGCACAAGTGATCCAAACGTTCGCCGGATTTCGATTCCAAATTCTTCGCGCGCGCAATTTCGCCGTCGCAGCCGTCAAGAATACTGAACGCTTGAAAAATGGCCGCGCCGATCACGATGCTGACGTAATCGCCGCGCACGAAAAATACACAGGCGATTAACGGCAAGACAAAGATCGATATCGTCCAGGCGCTGGGATAGATCGGAAACTCGAGCAGAAAACACGTTATGCGCTGCGAAATCGGCCGATTCAGAAACCGCGAAACGAAACCGTCCTGAGGCTTGCTCATTACGTCAGTGTCCTTTTGAAAATTCGATATGTCTTGTAGCGCTCCGCTCCGATCGCTTCGAGGAAACGATTGATCACAAAATTATCTTCCAGCGTCAGACTGAGTTCTCCCGTGAATCCACGTTTGATCATTGCGTCTTCGACGATCCGCAGCACCAGCATTTCGGCAATGCCGGTACGGCGGTATTTTTCGATCACGCCAAGCGCGATGAGCCGTGCGGTTCGCGTGCGGCTCTTGTAATAAAGAAGTTTCATAAGGCCGATTGGCAATCCGAAAGTCGCAAGCCGGCCATTGATATGACGCAGGGCGACGTTGATGTCCGGCACACATAGGATGAAGCCGGCCGGCTCGCCGCCGATTTCCGCGATGAGCGCGAACTCCGGAATGATGAGCTGCTTGAGCTCGTGCGCCATGAACTCGATCTCCGATTCCGTGAACGGCACGAAACCCCAGTTCTTTTCCCATGCTTGATTGTAAATCTGGCGAAGCCGCCTGCTTTCCTCGCGAATATTCTTGAGATTTCCAGCCCGGATCGTGACGGGACAACGCTTCCGGAAACGTTCGGCCAATGGTCGCAAACGCGCCGCCGCTTTTTCCGGATCGGCAAACCACCAGGCGTACCAATCTTTCGCTTTTGCAAAGCCGGAGCTCTCGATCAGCTCCCGGTAATACGGTGGATTATGTGCGGTCAAGATGGTCGGCGGAAACCGGAATCCATCGATCAACAGGCCGCAGACGTAATTCGTTGAATAATCGATCGGTCCCATGATTTGATCGCGGCCTTTCTTTCGCAGCCAATCGGCCGCAGCCTCAAAGAGCGCGGTGGCGACGTTGCAATCGTCAATGCACTCGAAGAGGCCAAAACAGCCGATATTCGAGTGATGGAGCGAATTGTAGTTCGGATCATCGCTCGCCATGATTCGCCCAACGATTTCGCCGTTCTGTCTCGCGAGAAATAATGCGGCGTCACCATGCTTATAAAACGGATGTCGATCGCGATTGAGAAATGTCTTCCGTTCGATAATTAATGGCGGCACCCATGCCGGATCGTCGACGTAAATTCGCCACTGAAATTTGATGAAGGCATCGCGGTCCCGGCGCGACCTGACTTCTGAGACTTCGAGCTCGGACACGAGTGCGGTGGCAGTCTACACCGAATTTTGCCATGTCACCGCGGCTTCCTCCAACGATTCGGCCATGTTTTCCTGGCGGAGAATAAGATAAACGAGCAGCAAATTAAGCAGGGTGAGTTCGAACCAGAAGTACCAAATCGGCTGACCGATCAACAGGAGAGCGAACAACACCAGCATCCGCGTGTTTGTCATCAACAGTCCCCAGCACTTGAACATTGGGCCGGCCAAATTTCGATAACGCGTTCTTAGCCAGTTCGGGATTTCGCTGTGAAAGAGTTGACCGGCTGTATCGCGCAGTCGTTTCAGATGCGGCGAGAACATTTCCTGTTGCCGCGTAAAATTCAGATACAGCGCGATCAAAAATTTATGCCACGGCTCGCGTCGCCAGCTTAGCTCTCGAAAATTCGAGCGCAGGGTCGAAGAGGAATCCAATCTCATTGGCGATCGGTTCGTCACAAAATAAAGATACGTGGTGCGATAATAATCCGC
>WNGD01004024.1_pt1 | contig 14631 bp, 10 predicted proteins | sample 5400671 | NCBI WGS metagenome assembly WNGD01 (sample SAMN13153369, study PRJNA577476) | soil metagenome | isolation source: 40 cm soil or saprolite under grassland replicate 2 | place: USA:California | collected 2016-06-15 | reverse complement strand
GCATGCGCGGGTAATCCTGGGTGGTGGTGAGAATTTCGTCGCCGGGTTTGAAGTCCATCCCCATGAGCAGAATCTCGAGTGACTCCGAAGCGTTGCGCGTGATCGCGATTTCTTCGCGGTCGCAGCCGAACAGTTCGGCCAGGCCGGTGCGAATGGTTTCCGATTGCGGCTCGAGGATTTGCCACATCGTGTAAGCGGTGGCGTCTTCCTGCTCCCAAATGTAACGGACGAGCGCCTCGGTTACGATCCGTGGGCTGGGCGAGACGCCGCCGTTGTTCAAGTTGATGATGCCGCGTGTAACGCTGAAGGAGTTTTGGATGGTGGCCCAGTAATCTTCGTCCGTGGCCGCTTCTTCCGGCGTGAGATGGGCGACATTTTTCGACGCTGCTTCGATATTTCTCAATAACGACGCAACCGTTGCCGAAGAAAGCGCAGCCAGACCGAGGCTTTTGCCGGCAAGGGAAAGAAAATCGCGTCGTGTGCGCACCGAGGAAAGTATGAAGGAGGAAGGACTAGGATGGAAAGTTAGAATTAAGAATGAAGAAGGACAAAGGCGGCGGCACGGGCAGAAAGCCTGAAACCAGAGATACTTAACGGTGTTGAATAATTGGTTCCTCGAGCTTGTCTAAGATCGCAATGGAAAATTGAGGGAAAATTATGAAACGAATTCTGTATTCAGTATGCATTGGAAGCCTCGCGCTGGCGCTCACAGCGTGGGGTCAGCAAATCAACGACAGAAGGCCTGATAGAGCGAAGACACAGCGAACATCGAATGTTCGGGTCGCAAGGCCTGCAAATACCGGTGCGATGATGGGCGCGCATCGTTACAGTTCGACCGCACCATATCGGCAGCGGGCGTACGTGACGCCGGGCACCACGTCACACGCGGTGGCAAATCGAGACGCCCGGATGCGCGCGTATCGCGAGCCAAACTTGTCACGGAATCAAGACGTTCGCGCGCGAAGTAACGTTGCCGTCAATCGCAACAGAAACTTGGCGGTCAATCGGGCACGGAACGTCGATGTTAATCGTGATCGCAGCACGGACGAGTTTCGCGCTCGCAGCAAGTTAGCGGTTAATCGCGACCGAAACTTCGCGAACAACCAGACGAGGAACTTCGACTTTTATCGTCGAGGCAATGTGAGAATTAATAATAACTTCCGCAGTGACGCTTTCCGCGGCCAGCGGTATGCGGTCTTCCGCAATTACCACAGACAATGGCACGATCGTGATTGGTGGAGAAGCCATTGTGATCGGATCGTCTTTGTGAGCGGCGGTTGGTATTACTGGAATGCGGGTTACTGGTTCCCGGCATGGGGTTATGATCCGTACGCGTATTATGCGTACGATGGCCCAATCTACGCCTACAATGGATTGACTCCCGATCAGGTAATTGTCGATGTTCAGGAACAGCTGCAACGCGCCGGTTACTACGACGGACCGATCGATGGAATCCTCGGGCCGATGACCCGAGAGGCCATCGCAGCGTTCCAGGCTGACAACGGATTGGCGGTCACGTCGGTAATCGATGAGCCGACACTTGCGACGCTCGGAATAGCGTAACTTATCGGAGTCATTCGAAGAGCCGCGTGATGTGTTCCATCATGCGGCTCTTAATTTGTGCAAAACGAGAAAAGCGGGAGCGAAAGCGCGAGCAAGGAGACGACTAAGTCGCAGGGATTGATCTTCTAGGCCCTACAATCAGTTGCGGCACGATATTGAGCGATCCGCGGGGACCAAAAGTTTTGGGAGATACGAATTACAGGAGAAAGGAGAGATAATGAGGATACTGACATTAACAGTAATATTGGGGTTACCGCTCATGGCGTTAGGCCAGACGGAGCCACAACAGACGCAGGAGCAGACGAAGGAAACGCAGGCGACTGCGCCGGCGAAAGCGAAGAAGATGCGCCCCGCGCAGGAGCAGAGCAACCCGCAGGCAAAACCTGAAACGGGCACAAACGTGCGTGGACAGACGGACGTTAAGGGCCGCGCTCCGGACGTAAACAGGAATGAACCTGGAGCACGTTCGAGCACGAGCCAGACGAACGTGAGGAACACGAATCAGACGACGACGGTGAACAAGGAAGAGTTCAGGTCGCGTCATAGCGAAGTGTTCAGTCTTGGGCGGCATCCGAAAGAGTTCTTCGTCCAACGATTCGGGGCGAACCATTTCCGGATGATCGGGAACACGTACTTCGTGTTCGTGGACAACTGCTGGGTCGCGGTTGACGTGGACGGCTTCGTATTCACGGAGCGGGTGATCTGCGCGGGCGATCCGGAGTTTATTGAAGTTGAATAGCGCATCCTCTGCGCGACACAAAAGCGCTCCGCCGGAAATGCGGGGCGCTTTTTTTTGCCTCGACCGGATCCTGAACGAGCGCTTTCCAAAAGTACCGATTTGATGAGGGCGCAACAAGGCAGATTCAATCGCGAATTTTTCTACGAAACGACGACGCACGCCTCGAAGGTTACACGTCCTAGTGTTCGCGTCCGTCCTCTTCGATGGCGTGCCAATAAACGGACAGCATTTATGGCTCGAAACGCGCCATCAAAATCTCGCAGTCCGCCCCGTAATCTTTCTCAACGCAGTTTGTAAAGTAGATCACTTTCCCGTCGGGAGACCATCGCGGCGCTGTTCCACGGCCTTCCGTATTCGCAAGTAGCCGCGGATTGGCGCCATCCGGATCCATGACGAATATCTGGTAGCCGTGGCCACGGCGGTTCGATGCGAACGCGATCTTCCTGGCATCAGGCGACCACGCCGGCCAGCCATCGAAGAAAGGGTTTTTCGTAAGGTTGCGCGGGTTTGAGCCGTCGCCTTCGGCAACAAAGACCTCCGAGTTCTCGTCGCCAATGATTTTGCGGAACGCGATATGTTTCATATCGGGCGACCACGAACCGTAGGTATTGATCCCGCCTGTGATAAGGCGCGTGATTTTCTTCGTGACCAGATCGACCGCGTTGATGTCGGCGGAATTTTTCTTTGGCGGCTGCAGGTCGTCGTTCGTGCAATAGATGACGCGTTTGCTGTCCGCGGACCAGTTTGGATGAATGGTATTCTGCTCGCGAGGTGTAAGCACTTCCACATTGCTGCCATCAGTTCCCATGACCGCGATGCTGTGATGGTTCTTGGTGATAAGGACGAACGCGATCTTGGTCCCATCCGGTGACCATGCGGGATCTTCGTGATCGGCATCGTCACGCGTAAGCTGGGCTACATTGGAGCCGTCGGCGTCCATGGTGAACAACTGTTCCTTACCGGTAATCAATGAGATGAAGACGAGCTTTTTGCCGTCCGGGGACGGGAATGGATCGAAATTCTGGGCATGGGTGATCTGCACCGGAATGGAAATTGCCTTGTCAGCGGCAGCAGCGGCATGCAGCCACGTGAGCAATATCGCCGGTAGAACCGAGACAAAAGTAAGAGAGAAGAGGGAACAATTAAGACGCGAAGTCATGACTGCCTCGTTGGTGGTGAACCTGTCACAGAGCAAAGAAGTAGAAAGGACAAAAACAGGAAAAAGCGGATACCTGAAAACTCCGGATGTAAGAAGCAGAAGGATCAATTATGGAGGAGGGCTTCCATTGCGGATTTCGGATCGCGGATTGTATCTCGGCTGCTCCCGCAGCGCTCGACCGCTAAGCACTCCTCCCAGGTCGCGATCCCAACCCTCCGGCCATGTCGCTCATCCGGCTCGCTCCATTGCGGATTCCGAAGAGCGAAGTAAAACAAGATTCATGAAAGCGATGCGGGTGCAGGAATTTGGGGATCCAGAAGTTCTTCGGCTGGAAGAGGTGCCCACGCCACGGCCCGGTGCCGGTCAAATGGTTGTTCGGATGCGCGCGATCGGCGTTAACCCAGTCGAGACTTATATTCGCGCGGGAACCTATGCGCGAAAACCGGACTTGCCTTACACGCCTGGTAACGATGGCGCGGGTGTGATCGAGCAGGTGGGCCCGGATGTGAATGAATTTAAGCCGGATGATCGTGTTTACACGGCGGGATCGATCAGTGGCACGTATGCCGAGTTTGCGTTGTGTAAGACAGCGCAGGTGCATCCGTTGCCGGCGAATGTTTCTTTTGCGCAAGGCGCGGCCATGGGCACGCCGTACGCGACTGCATATCGCGGGTTGTTTCAGCGCGCCGACGCTAAGCCGGGCGAAACGGTGCTGATTCACGGCGCGAGCGGCGGTGTCGGCACGGCGGCGGTGCAACTGGCGCGCGCTCGCGGTCTGCGCGTGCTCGGCACGGCGGGCAGCGATGAAGGACGCAAGCTCGCACGCGAACAAGGCGCGCACGAAGTGTTCGATCATCGCGCGCCCGACCAGTTCGAGCAGATCATGAAGGCAACATCAGGGCGCGGTATTGACGTGATTGTGGAACTACTCGCAAACGTAAATCTCGGGAAAGATCTGACCATTCTCGCCAAGGGCGGGCGCGTCGCGATTATCGGTAGCCGTGGCCGGGTGGAGATCGATCCGCGAGACACGATGCAACGCGATGTCGATCTTCGCGGAATGGCATTGCCAAACACGCCGCCCGAAGAGCTGGCAAGCATTCACGCCGCGCTCGTAGCCGGCCTGGAAAACGGGACGTTGCGTCCGGTGATCGGCAAAGAATTTCCGCTGACAGAAGCGGCGCAGGCGCATCGCGCGGTGATGGAGCCGGGAGCGCTTGGGAAAATTGTGCTGGTGCCAAACAAGTGAGAAGTAAGAGGTGAGAAGGAAGAATTAGGAAGCAGTAGCTTCTTCATTCTTCGTTCGTCTTTTCTCACTTTCATAATCATTCCTTCATTCTTCTTACGTTAGACCATGGAGATTCATCAGCTGCGTTACTTCGTTGCGGTGGCGGAGGAAGGAAGCTTTTCCCGCGCGGCCGCCAAGGTCCGCGTCGCTCAACCTTCACTCAGTCAACAGATTCGAAAGCTGGAAGCAGAGGTCGGTCAACCGTTGTTCGACCGTCTGCCACGTTCAGTCGTCCTGACCGAAGCCGGGCGTTGTTTGATCGATTACGCCCGGCAAATTTTGAGCTCGATCGACGATGCCCGCCGATGCGTCGGCGACCTTAAAGGCGAGATCGGCGGCAAGCTGGCGGTGGGCGCAATTCCCACGATCGCTCCATATGTTCTGCCGGATTTGGTCGGGAAATTCCAAAAACATTATCCGGAAGTGACGCTCGAAATCGTAGAGGACGTAACTGAGGGCATTACTCGCCGGGTGGAAGCCGGAGAACTGGATGTCGCGCTGGCATCGACTTGCCATTCAAGTCCAACTCTGCGACGCGAATCTGTGGGCAACGAACCATTGCTCGCGCTGCTGCCGGAACGACATCCACTGGCAAAGAAGACTCTGGTGGAATTGGACGATCTCAAATCGCAAAGGTTTCTGCTCCTGCACGAGATGCATTGCCTGTCCCAACAAGTGCATCACCTGCTTGAGGCCCGTCGTCTCCGGCCGGAGATCGCGCTGGCCGGGAGTCAGCTTGGCACGATCGCTAACATGGTCGCGGCTGGGATCGGCGTCTCAATTGTGCCCCAGCTGATGGTAAATCATCAAGCCATTCCGGGATGCGTCAGTCTGCCCTTCGCTCCGCCGGTTCCGGAGCGGGAACTGAATCTTCTTTACAACCCGCTTCGATTTCAGAGCAAAGCGGCCGCAGCGTTCCGTCGGGAAGCTGCAGCTGCCTTGTCATCCCAGGATTCGTCGATCGCTCGCCAGGCGAAGTAGTGAGCTTTTATCTAAGCGTCTCCAGCGCCGCCGCCACCAAAAACACCGGCCAGACGGCGAGGATTGCGATTATTCCAAAGAGAGCCAGCTCAGGCAAATAGTGAGGTCGCGCCCTGTGTACATAGCGTTCCTCAAGGAACCGTGAGATGCGTTGCCCTATCGGCATCGTAGTTTTCATATGATCAACCGGCCACAGCTGGGCCGCCGATTGAAATACTTTATGCGTCTAGTCGCGATAGGTTTTCCCTATAGTCGCTCTGATCATTCCTCGATTGCGCCGCTTATTTTTCGCAGGTGTTCGCGGAAAGTATAACTCGAATCGCCTGCTTGCTTCTCCAAATACCGCGCAAACTCCAGCTGTTCCCGCAATGAGTGCCCGCTTTTGATGGCCTCCGCCTGATGCCGTTCCCGTTGCCAGATTTCGTGCGCCACGCGAAGCAGTTCGTCGACACCCTCCGCAACGGCAAACAAACAGCCATCGTCGTCGGCAAAAACGACATCGCCGGCTTCGACCAGGAAGGTACCGAAGCGTGCAGAGCGCAACGCCGAGGAATCACGAGGATCGAGCCGTTGCGGGCCGGAAGGACACACGCCATAGCTGAAAATCGGCAGGCGGATCTGCCGCAGCTCTCGCATATCGCGATGAGCGCCCCAGACTACAATTCCAGCCACACCGCAGTTTTCAGCCTCGAGCGCGGTTAAATCGCCGATGCAGCCTTCATCCAAGCGGCCACCGTTATCGATTACCAGAACTTCGCCGGATTGCGCGCCCTGCATTGCTTCCAGAAAAACATCCACGCTTCCAAAGTGTCTGACAGGCAGCGCGGAGCCCGCGAGACGTTGATTTGGCGTTACTGGTCGGATGCCAGGCGGACTGATTCGGAGCGGAATCTTCAAGCGCAGAGCGGCATCGGCGATGAGCGGACTCGAAAGTTCGGCAAAAGTGCGAGATAGCGATTCCGCTTCCATGCTGCGACCTTGATCGCATTCGGCCGGATTTGCAAAAGGGAGAAAGATTGTCGAACAGACAAGCGAGCCTTGGCAAGCGAGACCGATTTGAGAGAATACTCGTGGAATGACACAGGAGGAGTGCTCGCGTCTTGAGTCGATCGACGCGGTCTTACGATCTGAGAATGTCGGCGAACAAATTCGCCCGATTGTTGTGCGGGTGCGCGCGGAACTGACTCGAAAGAAAGAGGCGCTAATGACGTGGGAGCCGATTCCGTTAACCGTTTTCGGTGGTGTGTTACCGCTTGAGGTCCGGTCCGCCTGGGTATTTGTCTTGCGCGCGGGCGCGGACACCGGCGCGGAACGCCATCCGAACAGCCATCAACGCATGTTGTCGTTCGAAGGCAGGGGCGATCTTCAAACCGGCGAGCAAGGAAATTGGCAATCGAATGTTTTGGTCAGCGATCCGGACGCGCCGCTGGAACGGCGCTGGGTTTCGATCCCGCGCAATGTGTGGCATCGCCCGGTGGTCGGCGCAGACGCGGATTGGGCGGTTGTTTCATTTCACACCGTTGTGGCGGAAGAATTGATTGAAGAAAGGCCCGGTGACAGCAGCAAAGGTGGAACGGAGCGGATGAAGTATCTGGCGCAGAAGTAAACATCACGCATCTGCAGCCTACACGGCTGCCACTACAGCAGCAGCGCTTCGGATAGCAGGTTCGCCGTGTGCAAGGAAATCCGAAGCACGAATGTCGAAGCCCGAAACAAATCCGAATCACAAAATTGTTTCAATGAAATTCGTCTCACTTCCGGATGTTTTAAGTATTTGGATTTTATATTTGTGCTTGTTTTGAATTTCGATATTCGGATTTCGAATTTTGCTCGCTCCGGAGTTAGACGTGATTACGCGATCGCTTCTGCGAGCAATTCGGCCATGTGTTTCGCGCGGACGTTTGTCAGGTCGGCAATTTGATGCCGGCAACTTGTACCTGAGGCGATGATCTCTGTGCCGGGCCGTTGATTATCGATGTTGTCGAGCAAACGCTGGGCGACCTGAATCGAGAGATCGTATTTCTCTGCCAGCGCGCCGAAAGCGCCGGCCATTCCGCAGCAGGCAGTATCGAGCACTTTGGCTTTTCTTCCGGGCAAACGTTCCGCCAATCTTCCCATGAACGCGGGATCCATGATTGATTTGGCGTGGCAATGCGGATGAATCGCGACCGTCTCGGAACGCTCGTTGAATCGAAGGGCGTCCGGTTCTTGAGCCAAGAAATCGTCGACAAATTTTTCGAATAAGAAGCAACGCGCCGCGATCGTTTCCGCGTTGTCGATCTTTAGCTCGCAATAATCTTCCACGAACATCGACCAGCACGACGGCTCAAGGAAAAGGATTGGAGCGGAAGCTAGTTGATGGTTGCTTGCCGAGCCGTAGCCAACCGGAGGCTGGAGAGTTGCTTGCCGAGCCGTAGCCGAGCGAAGGGTGGAGAGTTGATCGACGTTGTGTTTCCCGACTTTTGCGGCGGTATCCAGATTACCCACACTGAATGCTGGTCGTCCGCAGCAGCGCCGTTTTTTTACGAGCGCCACTTCGAACCCGAGCGCTTCCAACACTTTCACAGCAGCGATTCCGATGTGCGGTTCGTGATAGCGCACGAATGTGTCATCCCAGAGAATGACTTTGCCGCGTTTTTGTAGCGGCACTCTATGAGCGCTGTTGTAGCCGCGGTTGCTGGCCGCGGATTCGTGGCCGGGGTCAGCGCCCCCGGCTGCAGCATGTTTTGCGAACCAGCGATCGAATCTTTCGCTTGCATAATGCGGCAATGAACGTCTCGCCGAGATTCCCAGCGCCGTCTCCATCAACGCCCGCAGCGGCCTAAACTCGAGAATTGGATTTGCCAGCGACGGCATGGCGGAGCCGATTTTGCCTAACAAATCGATATTACTGAGAACTCGCTCGCGAAAAGGCAAACCATCACGACGCCATCGGGCGTAAAGCATCTCGGCTTTCAGTAACGCGAGATTAACATTTGATGGACATTCGGGTGTGCAGCCTTTGCAGGAGAGACAATTGGTAAGCGCGGCGTCCAACTCTTCGGATTTCAGCGGGTCGTGTCCGTTTCCGCGCAGCTCGAGCGCAGCGCGAATGATATTAGCGCGGCCGCGCGTGGACATAACTTCCTCGCCCGTGGCCATGAATGTTGGGCACATGATACCGGTCTGTTTAAGGCAACCGCCGCAGCCGTTGCATTGCTCAAGGTTGCCAATGAACGAGCGATCCTTAAACGCAAACGCGAGCACGGGTTGGAATGGAAGTTCGAGAGGCTGCGTGAAATTTTCGCGCAGATGATTGTCGATCTTGTGCCGACCGTCGCTGAAAATTTTCCCAGGATTAAAAACGTTCTTCGGATCGAATGTGCGTTTGATTTCGCGCAAGACATCAAGCAGCTCGTCCCCGAGTTGGTCGCGCATGTATTCAGTGCGCGCGACGCCGACTCCGTGCTCGGCGGAAAGCGAACCTTTGAATTGTCGTACGAGCGCGGAAGTTTGATCAGCGACTTGTCGGAATTTTTTCAAATCGGCAGCGCTGTGCATGTCGAGAACTGGTCGCACGTGAAGCAACCCGCTTGCCGCGTGTCCGTAGTAACTTGCCTCCAAGCCGAGAGGTTTCATAATCGATTGCAATCCGCGCACGTATTCGGGTAATTGCGCGGGGCGAACGGCGGCGTCTTCAATGAATGCGACCGGTTTCGCTGGTCCGATGCAACCGGTCAAAAGAGAGAGACCAGATTTCCGCACCGACCAGACGAGGTTCATTTGCGCTGGATCGGTAAGAATCTTTTTGCGCAGCCCGATCTTACTGGATTGCAAAACTGACAGGCGCTCGGTGACGTCCTCGTAGAACTCGACGATCAAAATCGATTCGCACGGTTTGGTATCGAGTTCGAGCAAATCGCGCGCTGCCTGAAAGTGAAGTTGGCCTTTGGTTTGATCCAGCAACGGGCGATCGATGTGTTCAATCGCCGCAGGTTTAAGATCGAGAAGTTCGACCGTTGCCTGCATCGCTTCTCCGACCGATGCGAAAAAGATCAGGCCCAAACCTTTCTCGCGCGGCAATGGCGAGATTTTCAGTTGCGCCGAAAAAATCGCGGCGAGTGTGCCTTCGCTGCCGGCGAGAATATTGGTGAGATCATTCGGCGCGCGCAGAAATCTTTCGATGCCGTAACCAGGCCAGCGTTTTATGAGGCCGGGCGGCCAGCGCTCGGTCATCTCGGCGCTCGCTGCGCGAATGAGGTTCTCAATTTTCGCACGCTCAGCATCTAGCGACTCGTGCGTCGGGCCGATCTTCTCGATGCGACCATCAGCCATCACGATTTCCAGCGAAATCACGTGATCGGCTGTTGTCCCATAAATTGGGCATCGCGCGCCTGAGGAATTATTCGCGATCATGCCGCCGAGCGTCGCGCGGGAGCTCGTCGCGACATCGGGGCCGAAACAAAATCCGTGTGGCTTCAAAAAATCATTGAGTTGATCCAGCACTAAGCCCGCCCCGACCCGCACGCTGCGTTTTTCAATATCGAGTTCCGTGATTTGACGGTTGTAACGCGAGAACTCGACGATCAATCCTTCTCCAATCGCGTTGCCAACCAGACTTGTGCCGGCCCCGCGCGGCGTAACGGAAAGACCTGCATCAGCTGTGGCACGAATGACGAGGCTCGCTTGCTCGGCGCTTTTCGGAAAAACCACGCCGATCGGCTCGATCTGATAAATCGACGCGTCAGTGGCGTAAAGTTGACGTGTCAGATTATCAAAGCGCGCGTCGCAACCGGTTTGCCTAATTTTCCTTTCCTGCGCCGAGGTCATCCCGTGCTGACAACATTAGCCCGAGTGCCGCTATGAGCGAGTAGCAAGCCGACGTTTGTTCGGCGCGCCCGGCGGTCCGCCTTTGATTGTCATTCTGAGCGGAGCGAAGAATCTTAAGAACCAATCCGAGATGTTTCCAGCCTTCGCATAAAGCTACGGCTTGGCAGGCGCTTCGCTCAACATGACAGATGCAGGAAGAATGGCGGTCGAAATGGTGCTGAGAGCACTATCACCTCAAGGAGCACAGTCGCGGCTGACACAGCCGCCGCTACAGCAAATCCATCTGGGCGTTCTCCGGCATGGCCTCGGCAAAACGGACACCGACTCCGATGAGGCGCACAGGTTTTCCAGTGCGACCAAACCCTTCCGCTAGCAGCGCGCGAAAATCTTCCAACGCGGGCGCAAGACCCGCACGTTCGGCAGTTGTGCGCGTGAAATCGTTGAACTTAAGTTTCACGAAGATCTTCGTGATCTCGCGGGTCGATTCTTTTTGCGCGAGATCGGCCATTAAATCCTGGAAGAGTTCTTCCAGTTTTTCTTCGCATTGTTCACGCGTGGTCAGATCGGCGGCGAACGTTTCCTCTGTGCTGAGGGACTTGCGCGGACGATCCGGTTCGACCGGTCGATGATCAATGCCGCGAGAGAGATCGTAGAGATCGAGACCGAATTTGCCGAAGACATCGACGAGCTCCGGCCGCGAGAACCTTTGGAGTTCGCCGCAAGTTTTGACGCCGAGCTCCTCCAATTTTCGCTCGGACTTTTCGCCGATGCCCCAGATTTTGCGCACCGGTAAATTCCGCATGAACTGGGGAACGTCCTCCGGCTTCACTTCAAACTGGCCGTTCGGCTTGTTTATTTCGCTGGCGATCTTGGCGATCAGTTTGTTCGGACCAATTCCAGCCGAGGATGTCAGCTTTGTTTTTCGAAAAATCGCGCTCCGGATTTCCTGCGCCAGCGGTCCGGGCGCGCTCGGGTGCGCGCTGACGTCGAGGTAAGCTTCATCGAGCGAGAGCGGTTCGATTATGGAAGTGAACCGATGAAGTATTCCGCGGATGATTGCAGCTTCACGTCGATACACATCGAAGCGCGTCGGTAGCACGATCAAATTCGGGCAGCGTTGCAGCGCCATGAAAGTTGGCATGGCCGAGCGCGCACCGAACTTGCGCGCCTCGTAATTGCAGGTCGTCAACACGCCGCGCCGATCTCGCGCGCCACCTACGCCCACCGGCTTGCCGCGCAAAGAGGGCCGATCCCGCACCTCGATGGCGGCATAAAAGCAGTCCATGTCGAGATGAATGATCGCACGCGGCTTTTCTTCATTCTGCACCCAGAAATCTCGCACAACGCAAGAAGGAGACCATCTGGCGCTTTCTGTCTCCGATCTCAAATTTCAGACTTTGCAAAACGTACTTGTCTCTAGATATTGAAGCGTAACTTTTTTCTGAAATGGACGCTTCCGCTTCTGTTGAAACGCATCACGAACCGCACGGACACGACGCTGCTCATGAGCATCACGAGCTCGGGTGGTGGCGAAAATATATTTTTTCCACCGACCACAAAGTAATCGGCATCCAGTACGGATTCACGGGCCTGATTTTCCTGCTATTCGGTTTTTCTTTGATGATGCTGATGCGGTGGCAACTGGCTTATCCGGGTCAGGCGCTGCCGGTGATCGGCAAATGGCTGCCACACATTTTCGGGCCGAACACGATGGTGGACGGGAAAATGACCCCCGACTTTTACAACTCGTTAGGCGCGATGCACGGTACGATCATGGTGTTTCTCGGGATTGTGCCACTGGCGTTCGCCGCTTTCGGCAATTTTGTCGTGCCGCTGCAAATCGGCGCGCCGGACATGGCGTTCCCGAAAGTAAACATGGCGAGCTACTGGGCCGTTTTTGTCGGGGGCATTATCATGCTGATCAGTTTCTTCGTTCCCGGCGGCGCGGCCAAGAGTGGTTGGACTTCCTACGTACCGCTAGCCGCGATTGCCGATAGCGGCCCGGGGCACCTTCCGGTTTTCAACGGGCAGACGCTTTGGTTGATCGGGTTTATTTTTCTGATCACGTCGTCATTGCTCGGCGCGATTAATTTCATCGCGACGATCATCCAGTTGCGCGCGAAAGGACTGACCTGGATGCGGCTGCCTTTCTTTGTGTGGGCGCAATTTGTCACTGCATTCCTGCTCTTGCTGGCGTTTCCGCCGCTCGAGGCAGGGATCATCATGCAACTGATGGATCGGGTCGCGCATACCAGCTTTTTCATGCCGGTAGGACTCGTGGTGAATGGCGCACCTTTGTCCATCAGCGGCGGCGGCAGCCCGCTTTTGTGGCAACATCTTTTCTGGTTCCTCGCCCATCCGGAAGTGTACGTGCTTATTCTGCCGGGCATGGGCATTGTCGCTGAAATTCTGGCAAACAATTCGCGCAAACCGCTCTGGGGTTATAAATCGCTTGTTTTTTCCGTGCTCACGATCGGCTTTTTGTCGTTTATCGTCTGGGCGCATCACATGTGGCTCACCGGAATGGGCTCGGCAGTAAGCGCGTTTTTCCAGACGACCACGCTCATCATTTCGATCCCATCGGTGATCATCTTGAGCGCGTTTTTTATTTCGCTCTGGGGCGGCTCGATCCGGTTCAACGTGCCCATGCTTTTCACGACCGCGTTCCTGCCGATGTTTGGGATCGGCGGTCTTACCGGCATCCCACTCGCGTTTAATTCAGCCGACCTTTACCTGCACGACACTTACTACGTGATCGCGCATTTCCATTACATCGTCGCCCCCGGCACGATCTTCGCGTTGTTTGCGGGGATCTATTATTGGTTCCCGAAAGCGACCGGTCGCAAAATGAATGAGTTCTGGGGCAAGGTGCATTTCTGGCCGACGCTGATCTGCATGAACGCAATTTTTCTGCCGATGTTTTTGCAGGGCATGGCTGGCATGCATCGGCGCTGGTACGACGGTGGGCAGGGCTGGACAATCTCCGGTGAACACATTTGGGGTCTGACTGGTTTTCAGTGGAACACACCGATCTCATGGGCGGCCTGGACCATGGGCCTGGCGCAAATTCCGTTCATCATCAATTTCTTTTGGAGCATCAGACACGGCAAAAAGGTGAACGATAATCCATGGGAAGCGACCACCTTGGAATGGACCGCGCCGTCTCCGCCGCCGCACGGAAATTTCGTTACGACACCGATCGCTTATCGCGGCCCCTACGAATACAGCCTGCCCGGACGCGATCGCGATTACACAATGCAAAACGAGCCAGTGGAGCCGAGAGAGCGGGTCCGGCGCAAGACTGCCGAGCCTGTGCTTGTGTAGGCTGAAAAAATGGAGATTCCGTACACAGTCTCCACGCGGCCTGACACCGGTCTCTGGAACGCCAAGGTCGGCATCTGGTTGTTTCTCGCGTCGGAAGTAATGCTCTTCGGCGGACTTTTTTCCGCCTACATCTTTTTGCGACTCGACGCGCCGCCCGGGATGTGGCCACACGGCCTGCTCAACGTTCCCGTTGGCACGATGAACACGGCGATTCTGATCCTGTCGTCGGTGACGGTGGTGCTCGCCTGGGCGGCGTTGAAGATGAGAAAATATCGCGCCTACTGGTGGTACATGCTGGCCACGATTCTTTGTGGTGTAATCTTCTTAACCGTCAAACTCGTTTACGAATGGCCACAGAAGTTCGACCATTTCGGCGCTTACATTAAGCCGGAAGCGCTCGTGAAATACGAACAGTATCTCGGCAACGAGCATGCTGCCGCGAAAGGTCTGCCGCCGCGGCTCGAAATCACGGGGCATCTGCATAATCGCGCGGCGCTCAAAGATCCAAACATCAAGGATTACGAGGTCGCGCTCGATCCGCTAAACGCCGATCCGACCAACCCCGCGATGGATCGGCCGCATTTTTTCCCACTGCCCGTCACCGACAAGATCGCGACGATCAAAAAGGAAGACGTCGAGCGGGCGACCTTGTTTCTGCCCACGCACAGCGCGTATTTTGCCAGCTATTTCACCATCACCGGTTTGCACGGAATGCACGTGCTCGGCGGTGTGCTCGTCTTCATTTATATGTGGCTGCCGGTCAGCAAA
>WNGD01014467.1_pt1 | contig 14642 bp, 16 predicted proteins | sample 5400671 | NCBI WGS metagenome assembly WNGD01 (sample SAMN13153369, study PRJNA577476) | soil metagenome | isolation source: 40 cm soil or saprolite under grassland replicate 2 | place: USA:California | collected 2016-06-15 | reverse complement strand
GGTTCTTTCAACCACTGGAAAAATGCCTGTCGTCCCTTTGCAGTGAGGTGAAAGATTTTACGCGGCGGGCGTGATCCCTGGATTTCCAGCTGTGCTTCAATATATTCCAGGCGTTCAAGCTTTTTCAGGAACGCGTACATCTGACTCATTTCAAGGTGGACGATCTGTCCCATTGCGCCGCTTTTGAACTGTTGGAACATCTCATAACCATGCATGGGCTGACTTTCTAACAGTCCCAGGATGGCGTATTCTGCTGGTTCGCTAATGTACATTGCTATTCCTCAATAAGTATAGTTCTATTATAGTTCACTGATGTAGCAAGGGCAACATGTCGCACTTTTTGTTTGGTCGTGTGAAAGCTAAATTGAGCATACGTATTATATTAGACGAATAACCGGGTTTCTATCAAAATTCTTTAATAGGGAAAGAACCGCATGGAAAGCCAATTTTCTACCTGATAGATTTAGATTGCTGCGAATCGGCCTCTTATGCTGATCGAGGCCCTATACCGGGCCTTAAGGCAAGGTGCTACCCTTGTTTTCCGCAGAATCGCGTGCTATACTCCTAAACGGCAGTGAGGTTATGATGCCGCTCTACAGGCCCAACAATACATTATTGGGACGGAAAGCGACGTGTGTTGTTCGTTGTTAAGGAGGACCTTGAACCCATGGCCACGAAAGAAACCGAATCGAAACCAACTACTACGCCTACTGTAGGTAGACAAGAATTAACAAAGCGCATTGCAAAACAGGCGGATATCTCTCAGAAGCAAGCTCAAGCTGCCTTAGAAGCCACTTTGGACTCCATCCGTGAGGCACTTCAGAGTGGTAACGAGGTGCGTTTGGTCGGCTTTGGCTCATTCAAAGTGCGCCGGAGTGCAGCGCGCAGAGGGGTTAATCCACGCGACCAGAAACCAATCCAGGTACCCGCAAAAGAGCGTGTGCGGTTCTTTCCTGGGAAAGAGCTCGCAGACGCCGTCGTCAAAAAGTAATTGTCTGGCACCCCTGCTTGTGGGTGCCTGTTGTCCTCACTGCCGCCTTTTAAAAAATCTCGTGACTGAGATAAAAATGGCTCAGAACGGGGCGCCTGGCTATGTCAGGCGCCCCGTTCTGAGCCATTTTTATCTCTTTTTTCGGAATAATTGGTGAACCATTGAAGCAAATCGATACCACTATCATTCTCATTCTTCATGCGGTACAATGAGTAACAAAATAATCACAGCGTGGTGAGATAGAGGGCCTCATCGCATACAGAGTTGTATGTCGGGCTAGTCATGCAAACATAATTTTTTCATAGAACAGGGGAGGCCTATGGCGATCAGCAACGCAGCACTGGCGGGATTAGCCCGTACTGAACTACTTGAGATGCATTATAAAATGGCGCTTGTACGTCGCTTTGAGGAGAAGAGCGCTGAAGAGTATACTCGTGGTAAAATAGGTGGCTTTATGCACCTGTATATAGGCCAGGAGGCTGTTGGAGTTGGCAGTATTAAGGCACTACGTCCAGATGACAAAATTCTATGTAGCTACCGGGAACATGGTCATGCTCTGGTAAAAGGGATGGACCCAGGGGCCGTCATGGCCGAACTTTTCGGCAAAATTACAGGGTGTAGCAAGGGCAAAGGCGGCTCCATGCATATGTGGAGCAATGAACTGGGTATTTATGGAGGGAACGGTATCGTCGCAGCACAAATGCCTATCGCTGCGGGTGTGGCCTTCTCCGTACAATACCAGGGGAAAGATACCGTTATCGCCTGCTATTTTGGCGATGGAGCCGTTGACGAGGGAGCATTCCATGAATCATTGAACCTGGCGGCAGTCTGGAAATTACCCATCGTCTATGTCTGCGAGAATAATCAATATTCTATGGGCATGGCTGTAGGAAAAGCCTGGGCTGTTGATAGCCTGCAGCCACGCGCGGCGGCGTACAATATGCCCAGTGATCAGGTTGATGGCATGGACGTAATAGCCGTCTACGAGTCGATGAAACAGGCTGTAGAGCATGCCAGGGGCGGTGGGGGACCTGTGTTACTCGAGATCAAAACCTACCGTTTCCGTGGACACTCCATGACGGATCCCGCCTATTATCGCACCCGCGAGGAAGAGCACCAGTGGCGTACCACGCGTGACCCCATAGGCATTTTTGAGAAGAAATTACTGGACACCGGTCTGGCTACCCAGGCTGAATTTGATGATAATGATGCCAGGGCAACACAGGTTTCCGAAGATGCGGCAGAATTTGCCGAGAATAGCCCCGACCCTTCACTTGAAGAACTCTATACTGACGTAATGATTGATAACTCTACAGCTCTCACTTATCGCTACGAGAGGAAATAGCAAAAGATGCGTACAATGACCTATCGAGATGCGCTCCGTGAAGCCATCCGCGAGGAGATGCTGCGCGACGAACGTGTCTTCATTATGGGCGAAGATATTGCCGGTTATGGTGGCACCTACGCTGTCACCAAAGGACTTTATGAGGAATTTGGCGAGAAACGTGTTCGAGACACTCCTCTGGCAGAAGAGGTTATTACAGGAGTAGCGATCGGCGCTGCGCTGGGCGGGTTGCGGCCTATCCTGGAACTGATGACCATCAATTTTAGTTTACTCGCCTCTGATCTACTTGTGAACAGTGCCGCCAAAATGCGTTATATGTTTGGTGGCCAGCCTGCTGTGCCTTTTGTCGTACGTATGCCATCTGGCGGAGGCGCGCAGCGAGCCGCGCAACACTCACAATTGTTTGAGACGTGGTATGCCCATATTCCAGGGCTGAAAGTGGTTATGCCTGCGACCCCTTACGACGTCAAAGGGATGCTCAAAGCGGCGGTACGCGATCCTGACCCGGTTCTCTTCATCGAACATGAACTGCTCTACAATATAAGAGGTGAGGTGCCCGATGAGAGCGTTGAATATACCGTACCACTCAATCTCGGAGAGGTGAAGCGCCCGGGACGCGATGTAACTATTATCACCTTTTCGCGTATGGTGCATGTCTCATTACAGGCCGCTGAAGACCTGGCTAAAGAAGGTATCGAGGCTGAAGTAATCGATCTCAGGAGCATTCGCCCCATCGACATTGACCTGCTCGTCGATTCAGTGAAGAAGACAAACCGCGTAGTGATTGCTGAAGAAGGCTGGAAGTATTATGGGACGGGCCAGGGTCTGGCTGCGCTTATTTACGAACATGCTTTTGACTATATGGACGCTCCCATTCAGCACGTAACTGGCGCTGATGTGCCCATGCCCTACTCGAAAGTTTTGGAACGTGCTGCTATCCCCAAAAAGAGCGATATTGTCGATGCAGTGAAGGCGATTGTCCCTTCGGCCCTCATTCACAGGTAACTCGGAGAGTATTGTATGAAAAAAGTAGAAATGCCCAAGATGGGCGATAGCATGGAAGAGGGCAAGATTCTTCACTGGATCAAAAAAGAAGGTGAGGAAGTTAAAAAGGGAGAGATGTTGGCGGAGGTTGAGACAGATAAAGTCAATATTGAGATAGAAGCTTTTGCCGGTGGAGTATTGCGCAAGATACTGGTGCCCGAGGGTAATTCAGCGCCTGTCGGTGCAGAGATCGCACTGATTGGCGCACCCGATGAGCCACTGCCTGATTATCTTAATGCGAACGGAGCGGGAGCGCCAGGGTCGCATTTTTATCTCGCCTCTTGCTCGTCGACTTGCAGATGAGAAACACCTGGACTATGCCACACTGCAGGGAACAGGTCCCAATGGGCGCATCATTAAAATGGATATTGAGGCCGCTTTAAGTCAACAGCGGTCAGCAGTTGCCACGGCACCTGCCCCTCAGGCGGAATCGGTTACTCCTTTAGCTGCGCAACCAGTGCCTCCACCGGTGCCTGCCACCATAGATAGTGGCGAAGTGATTGAGATCCCACTCACCACTATGCGACGCGCCATCGCCAGGCGTCTAAGCCAGAGTATGCAAACTGCGCCACACTTCTACATCACCAGCGTTATCGACACGGACAAACTAGCTACCTTCCGACAGCAGATAAACGAATATGCCGCGAATGATCCGGCACCTGTCAAGGTCAGTTATAACGATCTGATTGTCAAAGCTGTGGCAAAGGCATTAGTGCGCATTCCCCAGGTGAATATCTCATTTGCAGAAGATCGCCTCTTGCAGAAGAAGCAGGTACATATTGGTGTCGCTGTCGCTGTTGAACAGGGCCTGATCGTTCCTGTCTTACGCAATGCAGATCAGCGCGGTATTCTTGACATAGCCCGTGAGACGCAGCGCCTGGCAGAGTCGACTCGCGAAGGTAAGCTTCGACCAGAAGAGTTCAGCGGAGGCACCTTCACTGTAAGTAACCTGGGGATGTACGATGTTGATAGTTTCACTGCTGTCATTAATCCGCCTGAATCGGCTATTCTTGCTGTTGGCTCGATTACTCCGACTCCTGTAGTCGTCGATGGTCAGGTGGTGGTGCGCAACCGCATGAAGGTAACGCTCTCTTCAGACCACCGCGCAATTGATGGCGCGACTGCCGCGCGTTTCTTGCAGGAGGTTAAACGCTTGCTGGAGGAACCATTCGGGTTGGTACTTTGATGCATTGGGGGGAAGTGTTCATGTCCACACGTACAATCAATAGTGTAACTCTGACGCTTATTCAGGGAGATATCGTTAAAATACAGGCGGATGCTATCGTCAATGCTGCAAATAGTGCGCTTGCGGGTGGTGGTGGTGTTGATGGCGCCATTCACCGCGCGGGCGGACCAAGCATTATGCAGGCTTGCCGCGAGATAGGAGGGTGCCCAACAGGAAGTGCTGTGGCAACAACTGGCGGGAGACTCTCCGCGAAGTATGTTTTTCATGCGGTTGGGCCAATCTATCGCGGGAGCGCAGAAGACGAGCGCTACCTGAAGAGCGCCTACCAGAGTTGTCTCAACCTGGCAGAACTCTATAAGATTGAGAGCATTGCCTTTCCCTCGCTTAGTACTGGCGTTTACGGCTATCCCTTGCGCCTGGCTGCTCCCATCGCGCTACACACCATCATTGAGCATATCAGGAAACCTACAACTCTCAAGCAGGTAATGATGGTTCTATTTGGGGAAAGTTCTTATCAGGCGTTTGCCGACACGCTGGAGAAAATGGACTTGTGAGTTATCGGAGCAAGGGCAAGCCCTACTCTACACCATCATCTTTTTCCACCTCGACAGTGACCTTGCCGCGCAGTCCAGTCACAGCGGTAGTATGGGCAGGGGGATCCCACTCAAACGATATCTTCTGACGTTTGATAGGTACTTCCGCCTGTAGCTTGTCCCAACGGTCCTCGCGAGACATGCGAATCTCAACATGTTGCTCGTCTATATCTAAACGACGCGAGATCGCGGTTAGAAGATCGGATTTGATCAGTTCCAGCAGCTCAGGATTCACCTTGATGCGATCTTGCACCAGCACAACCTTCAGACGTTCTTTTGCAAGCTCACTTGGCGTGGGCTTCTTTCGTCCTGATATGAAACTAAAAATACCCATAATATCTGTCCCCTTTTCAGGATGGCTAAGAACGAACGCGCCTTTCAGCCAGCGCTGGGCCAAACCCAACAAAGCGTCGCAGCCTCTCCAAAAGTGATGGTACTTCCGTTACCTCATCAAGGGGAATCTCTTCGCCCATGATTCGCTGGGCGGCATTCAGGAATGAGCGGCCTGCCCGAGAACGTTTATCATAGACGATAGGTTCACCTTTGTTGGTTGCCACAATGATCATTTCATCTTCAGGGACAATACCAAGCAGATCAATCCCCAGCACTTCTAAGACATCAGCTACGTCCATCATGTCTCCGCGTTTGACCATTTCAGAGCGTAGCCTATTGAGAATCAACCGTGGCTCAGGTTTTCCAGCGGCCTCCACCAGGCCGATGATGCGGTCCGCGTCGCGCACCGAGGCCATCTCTGGATTGGCCACGATGATAATCTCATCTGCACCTACAATCGCATTGCGGAACCCCTGCTCAATACCAGCCGGAGAGTCGATCACCACAAAATCGAACTCTGCGCGCAGTTGTTGGCAGAGTTGCTCCATCTGAACACTGTTGACGGCATTTTTATCGCGTGTCTGGGCAGCAGGAAGCAAATGGAGTTCAGGAAGCCTTTTATCTTTAATCAACGCTTGCCGTAAACGACACTGACCCTCAACCACATCGACAAGATCATAGACAATGCGATTCTCCAATCCCAGAACAGCATCCAGATTACGCAGGCCAATGTCCGAATCCACAACGGCCACCCTTTTCCCTTGCAGCGCAAGAGCAGTACCAATATTCGCGGTAGTTGTGGTTTTTCCGACACCGCCCTTCCCTGACGTGATGGTTATCACCCGACTATCCATAAAACACGCTCCATGCAAAGCTACGGTTTACACTCACGACCGTTAAGATCGCTTCTACTGATACAAACTAGAAAGCGCTAGCCATCAGGCCATAGTTGAGTCACTATTTGCGTGGTGGGCGACCATTGATCCAGGTGTCGACCACAATGCGTCCATTTCTGATTGCCGCGACTTCCGGGAGGGTCTGCATTTCCCCACCTTCTGGTGGCCGTGAGAGCAGGTGCGCTATGCGCAACTGCACAGGGGCCAGATGCAGCGAACAAACATACGCATTTTCATTGTCGGGATAGCCGGCATGAACCATCCCTCGTAACACGCCCCAGACGATGATATCCCCGCCTGCTACGATTTCCGCACCAGGATTGACATCACCCAGAATGACGATGTTACTGGCATGATGAACAGCTTGACCAGAACGGATTGTTCGTCGCAAAAAAAGAGTATCATCTGTTTCGCGTGGGTCACGCTGAGTCTCAAGAATTTCACTCATTGTAACTGTATTTGAAGCCATATCGTTTGAGGAGACAGTTCCTGCCTCAGCATATTTGTGCGCTGGGGTGACCTGTTCTAACGACGTCACCGACATTTGATAGTGTGCCAGGAGATCTTCAAGTTGTGTTCTTTCGCTCATACGGAGCATGCGACGACTGGTATCCAACGCCAGTGAAGCACCACGGAAAAAGCCTGGTGCTTCTGCAAGCCGGTCAGAAAGTGCGTTAAGTAATTCGCTAAAAGGGGTTTCCGGCTCCAGAGTTAAAAGCAAGCCATTGCGTGTCCCCTTGATAGCAACATATCCTTGCACAGACTGCTTCTCCTCTCTGCCCGATCTGCTATCCTCTTCGGAAGTTACTCTCTCTGAAGTATCCTCCGTTCCCATAAAGCCCCCATTTCACTTCTGGCAGCAGGGTTCTATGAACTCACTAATATGTACTCTTGTTTGAAATAACCAGGAGTATCGTAACACAATACAGTATAAAGCGTCCAGTTAACAAAACGCAATACACACGTACTTCTAGCTATTCAAGACACGGTACTTTGCATGTGAATCACCGCTGCAATACAATAACGCCAGGTCAACTATATGAAAACGGACGAATTGAATAAGATGACTGACTTTATGAAATTTCCTACGATGATCCCCAATTTTTCGCATCTCAAAGACGCTAGAAGACCACACTACAATTTGAGCGAATTGCGTGCATTTCTACCCTCTGTGAGATATAATAATGATAAACGTGACCATAAAAAGCCCATACTATTGAAACTTCAGGTTTCAGTCGAAGTCTGAGGATTCTGGTACACCTGTCACAGGCCCAGAAAATAATAACAATACGCCGCAGCGGCAACAAAATCAGTTGCGTCCCAGTGGGCGTCAAAACGGGCAAACTCCCCAGGGAGGAGGCTCGTCTAATTTAAATCGATGGCTACTTGTCATTGTTCTGGTTATGCTTGGGATTTATGCATACTCGTTTTTCAGCCAGAATAACAACAACAATACAAACCAGGTCGATCAAATCACCTATAGTGCCTACTACGACCAGATCAACGCGGAGCACATCAAAACAGCCGTTTTTAACGGGCAGGTTGATATCACTGGTGAATTCACTCAACCTGTTGATTCATACACCCAGTATCGGGTGGTGCAACTTCCAAATGGTGACCCCCAACTCCCGCAAGTGCTACAAAATAAAGGCGTCACTATTTCCTCTCAGCAACCCCAGGATAATAGTTTCTGGTTGAATCTGCTCATTGCCTTTGTACCGTGGCTACTGGTAATTGCTCTCTTCATCTTCCTATCACGGCGGGCAGGTCAGGGGCAACAGGGCATATTCAGCTTTGGCAAAAGTCGAGCCAAGCTTATTCTCGAGGATAGACCCAGCACGACGTTTGCCGATGTCGCGGGCGTCGATGAATCCAAATATGAGCTACAAGAAGTTGTCGAGTTTCTTAAGACACCGCAAAAGTTTCAGCGCCTTGGTGGAAAAATACCCCGCGGTGTCCTGCTGGTTGGCCCTCCAGGAACGGGTAAAACACTGCTGGCGAGAGCCGTTGCTGGAGAGGCTGGGGTACCCTTCTTCTCCATGTCCGGTTCTGAGTTCGTCGAAGTGCTGGTGGGAGTTGGCGCTAGCCGGGTTCGCGATCTTTTCGACCAGGCGAAAAAGGCTGCTCCCAGTATCATTTTCATTGATGAGATCGATGCGGTGGGGCGACAGCGTGGTGCAAGTATCAATACAAACGATGAGCGTGAACAAACGTTAAACCAATTGCTCGTAGAGATGGATGGATTTGATACCCGGCAGGCAGTTGTTGTCATCGCGGCTACCAACCGCCCGGATGGACTTGACCTGGCTCTGCTGCGTCCAGGCCGATTTGATAGACGTGTAACTGTAGACCGCCCTGATTGGAATGGACGGCTGGCTATTCTCAAGATCCACTCACGAAATGTGCCATTAGCTTCCGACGTGGACCTGGTTGCTATCTCGCGTAGCACGCCAGGAATGGTTGGCGCAGACCTGGCGAACCTGGTCAACGAAGCTGCATTGTTGGCTGCCCGGCGAAACCTGGATCGTGTAACTCAGAAGTGTTTTGAAGAAGCGTTAGACAAAATTCTTCTTGGAGCTGAGCGTCCATTGGTGCTTAGCGAAGAGGACCTGAAGGTTATAGCGTATCACGAAGGGGGCCATGCGCTAACGGGCCTGCTCTCAGAAGATGCGGATCCCGTAACCAAGGTCACTATTGTGCCACGCGGTCAGGCCCTGGGCGTGACTATGTCTACACCGCTTGATGATCGCTATAATTACTCGAAGGAGTACTTACTAACGCAGATTGTCAGCGCTCTTGGTGGGCGCGCGGCTGAGGAGGTGGCGATTGGAGGCATTACAACGGGAGCGGAGAATGATCTCCAACGTGTTACTGCCCTGGCACGTCAAATGGTTACTCGTTGGGGTATGAGCGAGAAACTCGGTACTATCTCATATAGTGAACGCGGCAGTCCATTTACTGGCGGTGGCGAAGCTGGTGCGCCATCCGATTATAGCGAGACTACCGCCGAGGCAATTGATGATGAGGTTGATCGTATTGTCCGGACTTGTCATGCGCGCGCTGTTGAACTCTTAGAGACGCATCGTCCGACACTTGATCGCATTGCCGATGAGTTACGTCGTCAAGAAGTAATCGATTCTAAGCAGCTGCAGGAGATTATGCGAGAAACGGGAGCGGTTATCGCATCTCCCCAATCTCTACCTGAGGGTATACCGCGGGTTATTACACCACCACCTGGTACAGTCCCCCTTCGTCCAGAAGTGGAATAGTACTGGCAGCGACCAATAGGGATAATACGGCCTGTAGGGCCCAATTCACCATTATAATGCCGAGTGGGCAGTCCCTCGCGAAATGGCGGACTGCCCATGTTTATTGCTCGAGAAACTCGCGTAGCGCTGGATAATCCTTCAGGACGGTATCAATTACATTGTCGGAGAGATATAAAAATGTGCCATGAGCTTCTGCAAGAGTTACACTCTCATCATCGGCTAGAGTGAGTTTTCCAGAGGCCTGCACCACCTGGCGCCTTTCTGATTCTAATGATGCACGTATACGTAAGAGCGGTCCAAAGGGAACATAACGGCGATAGCGCACTTCTAATCGTCCTGTCATGGACCACTCTGGTTTCTCTGCCAGCATTGATGTCCGTCCCAAAGCTTCATCAAGCACGGCGGCCACAATCCCTCCATGGATAACTCCCGGGAATCCCTGGTGTTCCTCGCGAGGCTGAAAATCGGCCACAATAGTGTTATTTTCGAGACGAAAGACGAGGTGTAATCCATAAGGATTACGTTGTCCACAGACAAAACAACGTTGATAGTCGGTTGTATCGTTTAATTCCATCGTGCGGTAAACCTTATAGCACTTTTTCTCGCACAGGGCTTTTCGGCCTTTGCTTTGTGTGAGTGTATCACACAGATACTTTCCTCGCCAACACTCCTCTTTCTTTAAGCGTGAGGTAGAGCCAGAGAGCAACTTCCAGTAATGCTCCGCCTATCAAGTAAGAACCCAGTACATCGCTTGCCCAGTGGTCTCCAAGATAAATGCGCGAAGGCCCCACCAATATCACAAACAAGGCGGAGATAATCATTAAACAAATACGCCACCATTCCAGTCCCTTAAAAAGAATAACACAGAGAGAAAACAGGAATCCCCAAAAAGCTATGTAGGCCATTACATGCCCACTGGGGAAACTCAGCCCATTTGCGGCCTGGATGATATCGACAAGACCTGCTGTCGGGCGTGGACGCTCAACAATGATTTTTAGCAATGCATTCAATAAGGCGCTGATTGCGGAAAGACTGACCAGCATAATAGCTTCTAATCGAAGATGTACTATCCAGAGGATTACAGTAGCGAGCAAAACAAGTCCCACCGAAATTAGTAGCACGTTGCCAGGGTAACTAATGGCTAGCATAGTATACTTTAGCAACGGGGATTGATTCTCTTGAAATTCACGAGTTATGATAACGTCAATTGCTAAAATGGGGTTATAATGTACCCACCATGCCAGGGCTCCAAAGAGAGCCAGTTGTAGCGTATATAAAAACAGCAATATCCGTCCGCGTCTCATTGTGAGATACGATGTGACTCGAGCGGCTTCTACTTCCTGATGTACTTCTTCTATTACATCCTGCGTATATTCCTGGAGAGCCTCGGTAGGTGGCTTCTGCTCTCCCACCAGTTCTTGTTCATTGACGTGGTTCGATGGTATTTTAGGCTCTTGCATACATTAATAACCGGCTTTGTCCCTTGAGATATTAGTTATAGTACGTTTTAAACAGGGGAGATGTTTCGGTTAAGACGCTACTACTGAGATGTAGGGATCAGGGAAAAACCACATTGACGAAAACCTCGATTCTCGCTACAGTCAGTATAGGACAAAGTGAAGGAGAGAATAATGCCTGAAACAGAGATTCGCCCTGCCCGTGCGGAGGATCGCGAGGCGGTATTGGCATTTTGCGCCCACACGTGGGAGTGGGGAGACTATATCGAGTATGTCTGGGACGAATGGTTGCATGATCCACAGGGAATGTTGTTTGTTGCCACAATTGATAATCAACCTGTGGCAGTATCCCATCTTCGCATGCTCAACAAAACGGATGCCTGGCTTGAAGGAATGCGCGTTGATCCTGCCCTTAGGCAGCATGGTCTTGCCAAGGCTCTTAATGTTGCGATGATGGCAGAAGCGAAAAGGCGTGGAGCGACAAACGCACGACTGATTGCCGAGTCTACCAATGCTGCAGCCATTACGTTGAGCGAACGAGGGTTTTTCCGACAAATTGGCGCTTACGCCCTATATAGGGCTATACCGGAGGCCGTTTCTATGAAACAACAGTATGGTCTCGAAAAACCACAACTGGCAACACAGGATGATATTGACGATATTATTGGCTATCTCAATACTTCAAATATTTTTCCGGCAATAGGTGGACTCTATTATCACAGTTTCATTGCCTACACCATCACCAGCGACTTCCTGGAAGCTAAAGTACAGGCAAGTCAGGTGTATGTCTTGCGCCGTTGGAATCGCCTGGATGGGTTGGCTATCGCGGAATCACATATGATCAGGCGCGGTTCACAACTCTCTGTAGGTTATATTGATGGTACAACCGAATCAATTAGCCTGATTGCATACGCATTGCGACAGCAGATTGTCGGCATGGGTTTAGAGAGCGTCAATGCCTACGTTCCAGACCTCATAATGGTACGTGACGCTTTTGTGGGAGCAGGATACGAGTGGGATGGCAATATTTTTTGTACGTATGGGCGGGAATTGACTTGAAATTCGAAGAATTGCCTCATCCATAGGGAACGGGACGGAGGGCGACGCTGCCTTGAAATGCGTCTTGCCAATGACGCTAGCGCATCTGGCTTCGCCCCTACGGATGAAGATCGTTTCCCCCATACGGACACGGCGTTACGCTCCCAAATGTATAATCCACGAGTACTTTGTTGTCCGAGAATTGCTTACGTGGGTGTTAAAACGGCATCAAGGTTCTTTAGCTCATGGAAGGGTAACAGCCAGCCGCCATAATTCATGCCCCCGCCGACAGCGGGGAGAGCCATCCACTGACCATCATAGAGCCGGTTTATACGCAATAGTTCCACCAGGGCCATGGCGATGCTAGCATTCGAGAGATTGCCATAGTAGCGGAAATTATCAACCAGTTTGTTCATGGTAGACTGAGGCCAACCGTAGTCGTTGATCAATAATTCACCCATACGGCGTGTAATGCGTGAATTGGCCTGGTGGGGAACTATATGGTCAAGTTTGTCGGGACTTAGCCCCGCATGACGGCACAAGGCATCAACCGACTCTGCCATAGCGCGAGGAGCCTCGCGGAAAACCTCTTTCCCATTCATTTTGGTATAGCCAACCATGTATTGCGAGAGTACCTGGCTGAGTTCTTTGCCTTTACCCTCCTTGAAGAGGGTTTGTATCTTCATGTCAACTTCTGCCATTTCGATGACATCTTTACGCAGAGGTGTTTGGTAGAAAAGAGAATGCCCCTGGTGAGCATCAGAACCATTGATGACGAAGGTATCCTCATCACTGCGTTCAAGCAGAAAAGCTGATGCTCCTTCGCCGAAAAGAGAACTCGTTTTCCAGTCAAGGACATTCATAATATTGGGAAGCAACCCCTCGGAGGTAACCATCAACACAAGTTTGGCAGAACTAGCTGCCAGCACTTCTGCGCACATCTGGAACGCCTCTGTCTGGCAGGCGCAGGCACCCTTGAGCATGGTTGCACGAATTGGCCCCAATCCCAAACGCATCTGTACCATTCCGGCGATAGTGGGAAAAGCATCATTATCAGAAGAGGATGCGCCAATCACCGTGTCGATTTCGGAGGCGTCGCGACCGGCGCTGGCCAGGGCACGTTGGGCTGCGATAACAGCCATATCGACTAACGACTCATCTTGCGGGGCGCCCGGCCCATCGATCAGTCCTGGAGCGTCTGCGCCAGCCATTCTACGGCATAACTCCAGGGTGCTCGCACGTACGTGGCGCGTACTCAGGCCAGTCACTCGCTCCAGATCATCTGCGCTACGAGGATCGCCAAGGCGTGTAGAGATGTAGGCAAAGTATTCGTTGGTAACGATACCACTTGGAGCATAGGCCCCTAAACCAATAAGGCGTACCTTCGCCCTGGTATAGATTTGTGGAACAATGTACCTGTACTGAGGCCACTGGTTTGCTTGAAGCCGTGTCATGAAATAAGAACCTCCATGCCGAGGGGTAACATTTTGTTTACTGGTAAGTATAACATATAGCCAGTACTTTTCCTAACACATCTCCCGAAACCGCTTCTAGCCTCAGTTTCTATAATTTCCTCTTAACTCCTTTGGCGTCCTGACAGCATAGTGGACATCAATAGGTGTTTAATTTCTTGATGGCTAGGATTATAATATTGCTCGCAAGCGACACTCAATCGCCTGCACAGATTTTATCATAAGGAGATAGACGAATGCCGGAACCCTTTATCGGTCAGATTATTCTTGTGCCCTATACCTTTGCGCCAACTGGTTGGGCGTTCTGTGCCGGCCAATTGCTTCCCATCGCGCAGAACACGGCGCTCTTTTCGCTAATCGGCACCACCTTTGGCGGCGATGGCCAAACAACCTTTGCTCTGCCCGATCTGCGTGGCCGTGTTCCCATCAGCTCAGGACAAGGTCCTGGCTTGCAGAATTATGACCTCGGACAAGTCGGCGGCGAGGAAACAGTCACATTGACCGGAAATCAGGTGGGAGCACACTCGCATTTGGTCAATGTTAACTCTAACGCTTCCGATTCTGGAAAACCTGTTAATAACTTCCTTGCCGCTGGTAACTCATTCCAACCAACCGCTGATGGATCTACCATGAATCCAGGGATGATCGCGAATGGAGGCAACTCGCAACCGCACAATAATATACAGCCATACCTCGGTCTCAATTACTGTATAGCCCTGCAAGGAATATTCCCGTCAAGAAATTAGGAGGGCGCTAAAGACTTGTATCAGAGTTAAGTCATCGTTGATAGCGAAGTAGACGAGCCGAGCAGCCTTTAAGTGCCCGGCTCAACGGCCTATTGCAAGGTACCTTTTTTGATGTTACCAATCCGAGTGGCGGTGGTCGCGCCGATCGCGTCGATCACGATTACCCCTACCACTACTATAATTGCTGCTGTAGCCGCTTGTGCTATAACTGCTGCGCGAGTCATCACGGCGTGAGCTACGTGAAGCACGCTGAGCCTGGAAACAATCATTGC
>WNGD01005476.1_pt1 | contig 14643 bp, 10 predicted proteins | sample 5400671 | NCBI WGS metagenome assembly WNGD01 (sample SAMN13153369, study PRJNA577476) | soil metagenome | isolation source: 40 cm soil or saprolite under grassland replicate 2 | place: USA:California | collected 2016-06-15 | reverse complement strand
GCGCACCTGCCGGGCTGCGCCGACTGCCGCGCGACGCTGCAGCAGCTGCGCCGGGTCGTGGCCCGCGCGCAGGCGCTGGACGACAGGCCCCCCACGGCGGACCTCTGGCCCGCGATCGCGCGACACGTCGGGGTGGTGAGTCTTGACGCCCGGCGGGCGCGCCGACGTTTGTCCTTCACCGTCCCGCAGCTCGCCGCCGCCGCGGTCGCGCTGGCCCTGCTCTCGGCGGGCTCGGCGTGGCTCCTCGGCCACCGGCCGACGCCGACGCAGGCCCCGCAGGCGACCACGACCCCAAGCCCGATCCTGACGAACGTCGGCACCTACGAGGCGAATCCCAGATACGCGGCGGCGGTGGCGAGCCTGGAGCGCGTGCTGGCCCAGGGTCGCAGCCGGCTCGATACGGCCACGGTGCGCGTGATCGAGAAGAACCTCGGGATCATCGACCGCGCGATCCGCGACGCGCAGAGCGCGCTGGCCGCGGACCCGGCGAACTCATATCTGAATCTGCACCTGGCCCAAGAGATGCGGCGCAAACTGGAGCTGCTGCGGCAGGCGGCGGCACTCGCGGGCGCGCGGACCTAGAGGAGGACGGACGAGATGCTCACGACCCTGGCGACGCTGGCAGGCCTCGCGCTCGCGCAACAGACCGACACGACGGTCCCCGTGCGGGCGGGCGCCCGCCTCGAGGTGAACAACTTCGGCGGGGAGATCGCCGTCAAGACGTGGAGCAAGAGCGCGGTGCGGATCGCGGCGAGCCACTCGAGCCGGGACCGCATCACGATCGACGCGTCGGACCAGGTGGTACGGGTGAAATCGGAGAGCCGGCGCGGGCCGTCCCAGGTGGTCGATTACGAGATCACGGTCCCCGCCGCCATGGCGCTGGCCCTGTCCGGGGTCTACACCGACATCTCGGTCGAGGGGAGCCAGGGGGAGATCACGGCCGAGACGGTCCAGGGCACGGTGAACGTCTCGGGCGGCGTCGGCACCGTCTCGCTCAAGTCGGTGCAGGGCGACGTGACACTCGAGAAGGCACGCGGCCGTATCGACCTGAGCAGCGTGAACGAGACGATCAAGGCGAGCCAGATCTCGGGCGACGTCTCGGCGGAGACGGTGAACGGCGACATCTCGCTCGTGCAGATCGAGTCCGCCAACACGGAAGCGACCACGGTGAACGGCGACGTGACGTACGACGGGATCATCAAGGACGGCGGGCGCTACCGCTTTTCGACCCATGACGGCGACCTGCGGGTGTCGATCCCCGAGAAATCCAGCGTCTCCGTGTCGGTCTCGACGTTCAACGGTGATTTCAGCGCCTGCTTCCCGGTGCAGCTGACCGGCAAGACCAAGCACCGTTTCAGCTTCACGATCGGCTCGGGGAGCGCGCGGCTGGAGCTCGAATCGTTCAATGGGGACATCCGGCTGTGTCGTCCCGGCCAGCTGGGCAAGGACAAGGACTGGCGGGTCAAGGACAAGGACTGGGACAAGGACCACGACAACGACCACGAGGAGGAATGACCATGCGCTTGGCCACGCTCGCGCCGCTCGTCATCGCGGCCGCCCTGCCGTTCGCCCGCCCCGCGGCGGCCCAGGGTGAGTTCCACTGGAAGGGCCAGCTTGCCGCGGGCAAGACGATCGAGATCAAGGGCGTGAACGGGGACATCGACGCCGTCGCCGGCTCGGGTGAGGTCGAGGTAACGGCCGTGAAGCATGCGCACCGCAGCGACCCGGACGAGGTGAAGATCGAGGTCGTGCAGCACGAGGATGGGGTCACCATCTGCGCAGTGTACCCGAGCGACGGCGCGCGCGAGAACACCTGCGAGACGGGCGAGCACGGTCACATGAGCACGCATGACAACGACGTGAGAGTGAACTTCACCGTCCGGGTGCCGGCGGGCGTGCGATTCGTCGGCCATACGGTCAACGGCGAGGTGGAGGCGGCCAACCTGTCGGGCGACGTGGAAGCGCACAGCGTGAACGGCAGCATTCGGGTGTCCACGTCCGGCAGCGCGGAGGCCTCGACGGTGAACGGCTCGATCACGGCGTCGATGGGCCGCGCCCAATGGACCGACGCGCTCGAATTCCATACCACGTGTCGACGGAGGTGCGCGCCAGCACGGTGAACGGCGACATCGAGACCGACTTCCCGCTCATGGTCACCGGTCGCCTGGGACCCCGCCGCGTGACGGGCACGATCGGCAGCGGCGGCCGGCGGTTGGCGCTCGAGACGGTGAACGGGAGCATCAGGCTGAGAAAGAGTTCCTGAATGCGGAGTGCGGAATTCGGAATGCGGAATGGTGAAACGAGCGTCGTGCGCCACGACGGCGGCCGTGCCATTCCGCGACCCTCCCCGCAACAACGCGGTACCTAATCCGAGCCGCTCCGCCCCCAGGTTAGTCGCGTCCGAACCAGGGGTCCCGTGGTGCTGCGGGAGCTTCTCAGCCGTACCGAGCAGATCGATGATCTTCGCCACCTCTTTGGGGCGCTCGGGTTTCAAGCGGCGTGGGAGCACGTGCCGCCCGGGCCCTGGCTCGGCACCGCGCCGGCGGAGGCCGCCGGCGTCGTGCGGGCGGCGCTGGTGGCGCGCCACGACGCGTTCCGCGTCTTCGCGCTCGAGGCGCGTGATCCCGAGCGCGCGGTGCGGGCGGCAGCGCAGCGGCTCGCGGCGCAGGCCGAGCGGGGCCTCGCGTGCGCCCTGGGCGCCGCGCCGCGGCGGCTCTTGTGCGCGGGCTGGCGCGCCGCCGCACGCGGGCCCGTCATTCGCGTTGCCGCTATCCCCCTGGAACGGCCGCCCGGCAGCTCGCTCGAGACGCTGGAGCGCTTCAGCCCGCGGCCACGCGAGACGGCGCTGGCCCTCAGCCTGCGTGTGGGTGAAGCGCTCGCGAGCGAGGCCGTCACACCCCGTTTCTTCCGGGCGTTCCGCGCCACGCTCGAGCGCCTCACCGATCGGCTGACGGCACCGCGCAGCCGGACGGAGCGTCACGCCCTCGCGCTGACCACGTTCACCCGCGTGCTGTTCCTCTACTTCGTCCAGGGGAAAGGATGGCTGGACGGGGACCGCCGCTACCTGATCCGCCGGTTCGACGACTGCGTCGCCGCCCGGCGGCCGTTTCACCGCCGGGTACTCGACCCGCTGTGCTTCGGGGCGCTCAACCGCCCCGCCGCAGAGCGCTCCGGCGCGGCCCGCGCGCTCGGCCGTCTGCCGTTCCTGAACGGCGGCCTGTTCGAGCCCACGGCCCTGGAGCGGCGCCACGGCGCCGCGCGGTGGAGCAACAGCGACTGGCGCGACGCGTTCGACCACCTGCTCGAGCGGTTCCACTTTTCGGCGCGCGAAACGGAGGACGGCGACGCCGTCGCCCCGGACATGCTGGGGCGGGTGTTCGAGGGTGTGATGGATCCGGCCGAGCGGCGCGCCAGCGGCAGCTACTACACGCCGGCCGCGCTGGTGCGGGAGATCGTACGCGCCGGGCTCGAGGCGGTGCTCGTCCACCGGGTGGGGCTCGCCCCGCCCGCCGCCGAGCGGTGGATCCATCGCGGCGAGCCGCCGGAGCGGTCGCCCGACCTGCGGCACGTCAGCGTGCTCGATCCGGCGGTGGGGTCGGGAGCGTTTTTGCTGGGTGCGCTCGAAGAGCTCACCCGGCTGCGTTGCACGGGGGGCGAGGGGCCGGCGTGCGCGGTACGGCGCGACGTGCTGGCGCATTCGCTGTTCGGGGTGGACCTGAGCCTCACCGCGGTGCGGCTCGCCGAGCTGCGGCTGTGGCTCGCGCTGATCGCGGACGTGAGCGCCGAGCCGAACGACCGGGAGCTCACCGGCATCGCGCCGCTGCCGAACCTGGACGGGCACGTGCGCCAGGGAGACGCGCTCGTCGACCCGCTCACGCTCGCCCGGGCGCTCGGCGGCGGACCGGCGCCCGCGGCTCCAACGCCCGAGCTCGAGCGACTGACGAGCGCCCGGCGCAAGCTGTTCGGCCTGGCGGGTCCGGCGAAGCGGGACGCGCTCGCCGGCCTGGCCCGCGCCGAGGCGGCGCTCGCCCGGGATCTGTTCCGGACGGCGGTGGCGGCACTGGAGCGGCGCGTGGCCGAGCTGATCGCGGCGGCAAAGGACCGCGACCTGTTCGGGCGGCGGCGGGGGCTCACGGGGGACGAGCGGGCCCTGCTGCGGCGGCTGCGCGCCAGCCGGCGCGAGCTGCGGGCTGCGTCGGCGCGGCTCGAGCGCGAGGGCGGCGCGCCGTTCTTCGCGTTCGAGTCACACTTCGGCGATGTGCTGGCGCGGGGCGGATTCGACCTGGTGGCGGGAAATCCGCCATGGGTGCGCGGGGAGCGGGTCCCCCTGCGGGTGCGGGAAGCGCTGGCGACGCGGTACGCCACGTGGCGGCCGGCGCGGGGCCGGGGGTTCGCCCATCTGCCGGATCTCGCCGTCGCGTTCGTGGAGCGCGCGCTCGAGCTGGCTGCCCCGGGCGGCACCGCCGCCCTGCTCGTTCCCGCCAAGCTGGCGTCGAGCGGCTACGCGGCGCCGCTGCGCCGGCGGCTGGCGGAAGGCGCGCGCGTCGAGCGCGTGGCGGCGATGCCGGCGGCAGGGAGTGCGTTCGCGGCGGCCGTCTATCCCATGGTGCTCGTCACCACGCGGGCCGAGCCGACGGGGCGCGAGCAGGTCGCCACGGCACTCGGGGCGAGGAGCGCGACGCCCCTGATCCCGCAGCGCGCCCTCGCGGGCGACGGCCCCTGGATCCTGGCGCGCGACGCGATGCGCGTCGCCCGCCACCTCGCGGCGTGGTGTGCGCGCGTGGGCGAGCGCTGGCGGCCGCAGCTCGGCGTGAAGACCGGCGCGGACGATGTCTTCCTGAGCGCCCAACCCGGTCCGGCGACCCGCCCCGCGGTCCGGGGCCGCGATCTGGAGCCGTGGCGCGCCACGCCGCGTATTCACCTGCTCTGGACCCACGCGCCCGACGGGCGGCCGCTCGCCCGCCTGCCACCCGATCTTGCCGCGGCGCTCGCACCCCACCTCGAACGGCTGGCGCGCCGCAGCGATTACCGCGCCGGACCGGCCTGGCAGCTGTTCCGCACCGCTCTCGCCTACGCCCCGTGCCGCGTGATCTGGCCCGACCTCGCGCGCCGGCTCGCGGCCGTGGTGCCCGACCCGGGTATCGTGCCGCTCAACACCGTATACGGGATCGCCACCCGCGAGCCGGACGACGCCTACGCGCTGGCGGCGCTCTTCAACTCGCGCTGGCTCACGGCGCTGGCGCGACTGCAGGCCGATCCGGCGCGCGGCGGGTTCCGGCGCTTCAACGCCCGCGTGGTGCGCGGGCTGCCGCTTCCGCCCATGAGTCCGCCGGTGTGGCGCGCGCTGGCCGACCAGGGGCGGCGCGGCGAATCCGACGACGCCGCCATCGCGGACCTGTACCAGCTCGATGCCGCCGACCGCCGTGCGCTGGCAGCCGCCCCGGATCCTCTCTGAGCACCTCGCGCCGCTCCCGGAGCCGCTCGCCTGCCTGCTCGCACCGGGGCCGATCGAGGCGCCGGCGGCGGTCGCGACACTCGGGGCGCGGGCGCTGCTCGACCTGGCGCCGCTCGCGTCGGAAGGGCGCACGCCGTGGCCGGCGTGGCTCGCCCCACACCAGGTCCCCGCCGCCGAGCGGCTGTGCGCCCTGCTGGCGCGCTACGGCGGCGCACTGCTCGCGGACGCACCGGGCCTCGGCAAGTCGTACGTCGCCCTGGCGGTAGCCCTCGCCGTGCGACAGCCATTTGCGCTGGTGGTGCCAGCGGTACTGGTGGGCCAGTGGCGCGCCCTGCTCGCGCGGTTCGACACCAACGCCCCGATGATTACCCACGAATCCCTCAGCGCAACTCCTTGCCGCCCTTTGCCGCCCGCTGCCGCCCTCTGCCGCCTGTTTCTCGTCGACGAGGCCCATCGCTTCCGCAACCCCGACGCCAATCGTTACCGTGCGCTGGCGCGGCTCGTGGTGGGGGCGCGGGTGCTGCTCGTCACCGCCACACCCGTCCATAATCGCGTCGGCGACCTGTGCCACCTGCTGCGGCTGTTCCTGCGCGACCACGAGCTCACGGCCCTGGGCGTCCCCTCGCTGCGCGGCGCGGCGCGCGGCGACGCGGACGCGGACCCCACGGCGCTCGCGGCGGCCGCCGCCCGCTTGTGTGTGTCCCGCTCGCGCGAGCGGGCGCGGGCGGGCTGGAGCGCGGGCCCGGTCGCACTCTCGTTCCCGGCACGTGGCAACGGGGCGGCGGTGCGGCTCGGCGCGGCGCCCGACGCGCTGCTCGAGCGGCTCGTCGCCGGCATCGCCCGGCTCGACTCGGGCGGCGCAGCGGCGGCCCTGTTCCGGCTGCTGCTGCTGTCGCAGCTCGCTTCGAGTATCCCCGCGCTGCGCGCCAGCCTGGCGCGATACCGGGCGTGGCTCGAGCTGGCCCGCGCCGCCACGGCCGACGGACGCGCACTCACGCGACCGGACTTCCAACGGCTGTTCCCCGCCGGGCAAGACGATCTGCAGCTCGCGCTCTTCCCCCTGCTCTTGCCGGCCGGGAAGACGGCGGTGAGCGACGCGGATCGCGACACGGTGCGACGGCTGTGCGAGCTCGCGGTGCCCGGCCTCGACCCGAAGGCCGACGCCCTGGAGCGGATCCTCGCCGAGTGCGGCGGGAAGACGATCGTGTTCGTGCAACCTCGAGCCACCGTCCGGCACCTGTTCCGCCGCCTGCACCGGCACCGCGTGGCCGCGGTGATGGGAGACCGGGGATGGTTCGGCACGGAGCGCACGAGCCGGGCCGCCGTGTTGCACGCGTTCGCGCCGCTGGCGCAGGGCGGCCCCAAGCCCACGGCCGCACTCGAGACCGACATCTTGCTCGCGACCGACATGCTGAGCGAAGGGCTGAACCTGCAGGACGCCGTGCGGGTGATCCATTACGACGTCCCGTGGAGCCCCGCCCGCCTGGCGCAACGCGTGGGCCGGATCGATCGCGCCGGCTCGCCGCACGCGCACATCGAAACCGTGACGTTCCTGCCGCCGCCGGCGCTCGCCGGTGCGCTCGCGATCGAGCGCCGCTGGCTCGCCAAGGCGCGGGCGCAGGCGCGCACCGGTACCGCACAGATCGAGCTGGCGCAGGGCGGCAGCGCCGCCGCGTTCGACTGGTGCGACCGCCTGCAGCAGCTCGCCGGACGCGCCGGCTGGCCCGCCGCGCGCGGCGGCTGCGCCGCCGTCGCCGCCGCGGAGCGGGCCGTGGTCCTCGTGGTGCGGCTCGCCGGCCAGGTGGAAGCGGTGGTGGTGACGGCCGAGGACGTACGGGCTGATCCGGCGGGCGCCACCGCGCTGCTCGAGCGCGCCGCCGGCTCCCCAGCCGTGCCGCTCGATCGCGCCGCGCTCGAGCTGGCGATCCGGCGAGCCGCCCCGCTCGTCCGCAGCCGACTCGACGCGATCGAGCGGGCTCGCTGGCGCGCCGCCGACCGCGACCGGCTGACCCGGCGGCTCGTCCCCTGGGTGCTCGCGGCCGCGCGCCGCGCGGCCGCCCGGCGCCGCCACCGCGAGCTCGCCCGCCTCGATGCGCTGGTGTCGCGGCTCGCCCTCGGGATGACGGCCGGAGAGGAGGTCCTGCTGGACGAGCTGCTCGGGCGCCGCGCGCCGCTGACCGTGCGGGACGTGCTGGCGTGGCACGAGCGGCTGCCGCCGCCCGCGGGCGTACCGGATCCTCCCGCGGTTCGGTTAGAAGCCGCGCTCGTGCTCGGCTGAGCGCTCACTCGTGATGAAGCAGCAGCTCCTCGTAGTCGAGCTCGCGCTGCACGCGTCGCATCACCGCGTCGCCGATGGTGCCCTCGTCCCGCAGCCGCAGCAGCTCCCGCCGCTCCGCCGCGAGCAGCTCGCGCGCGAGCCGCAGGTGGGCTGCGGACTTGGCCTCGAGTGGACCGTCCACCGCGCCGTCGGCGTGGCCCCGCAGGTGGCGAGCGCGATAGCGGTAGCGGTCGCGCGTGTGGGCCAACGCGTCGGGATGCATCCACGACTCCTGGCTGAGCGCCTCGAGCCGCGCCAGCGCCGCCTCCGCCGTACCCAACCGGGCGGCGATCTCTTCCCGCTCATCCTGCTCGCCGGTCTCACGCACGCCGAGCCACCGCAACAGCGGCGCGAGCGTGAATCCCTGACCCAGGAGCGTCACGAGGATGACGGCGAAGGTGATCGCGATGATCACATCGCGCCCAGGAAACGGCGTGCCGGCGGCGGTCATGGTGGGAATCGCGGCGGCGAGCACCAGCGAGTCGGCGCCCCTGAGACCGGCCCAAGAAACGAGCGCCGGCAGCTGCCACGAGGGCGACGGGTCGCGCTGGCGCACGCGCGCGCTGAACCACCGGGGCAGGTAGGTCGCGGGGAACACCCACACGAAGCGCGCGACGATCACCGCCGCGTTCACCAGGACCGCTCCCCACGCCAGGTCCCGGGCGAACGGACCGCTCCAGCCTCCGAGGATGGGACGCAGCGCCAGCCCGGTGATGATGAAGATGAGGCCTTCGAGCACGAACACGACGACGTCCCACATCCCCGAGTTCTGGACGCGCGTATCTGCCGCCACGATTCGCGGCCCGACGCGTCCGAGGTAGAGCCCCGTCGCCACGACGGCCAGGATCCCGGACACACCGAGATGCTCGGCGGGGAGGTAGGCCGCGTAGCCCGTCAAGAGAGAGATGGTGTTCTCGACCTCGGGGTCGTGGATGTGGCGCCGCAGCTCCGCCAGGAGCCGGGCGACGGCGAGGCCGACGACGATGCCGCCGGCCCCCACATAGAGAAACCGCAGGCTCGCCCCCGGAAGCGAGAACGCGCCCGTCACCGCGGCGGCGACCGCCATGCGATACGCCACGATCGCGGCCGCATCGTTGATCATGCTCTCGCCCTCGAGGATGATCACCAGGCGTCGCGGCAGCGGCAGCCGGCGCAGGAACGCGGTAGCGGCGGCGACGTCCGGGGGAGACACCACGGCCCCGAGCACGAAGGCGGACGCCCACGGCAGGCCCGGAATCGCCAGGTGCGCGATCCAGGCAACCGTCACCGTGACGAACAAGACGTGTCCCACGCCGAGCAGCAGGATGGGCCGCAGGTTGGCGCGCACGTCGCGGTAGGACGCGAGGAGGGAGGCGCGGTACAGGAGCGGCGGAATGAACACGAGAAAGACGAGCTGGGGATCGAACTGCACGACCGGCAATCCGGGGAGCACCGCCACCAGCACGCCGCCCGCCACGAGCAGGGCGGGCGTGGGGATGTCGAGGCGACGCGCCACCAGCGCCAGGAAGGTGACGCCCACGAGCAGCGCGAGAACGGTCTCGAAGTTGTGCATGGGGTTTGGGGTCTCTCAAAGCTACCTTCCGGCGTGGCGCTCACCACTTTTCTGTTCGACCTGGACGGCACGCTCATCGACTCGATCGAGCTGATCCTGCGGTCGTACCGCCACACCATGCGGACCCACCGCGGCCAAGAGCCCTTAGACGACGTCTGGATGGAGGGGCTGGGCACGCCGCTGTGGGTGCAGTTCCGTCGCTTCACGGAAGACCCTGCCGAAATCGACGCGATGGTCGCCACCTATCGCGCGTACAACCTGGCGCACCACGACGAGCTGGTCCATCCCTACGAGGGCGTCGTCGAGGCCGTACGGGCCCTGAAGCGACGGGGCCGCCCGCTCGGCCTCGTGACCAGCAAGATGCGGAGCGGGGCGATGCGGGGACTGGTGCGCGCGTCGCTCGAGGACGCGTTCGATGTGGTCGTGGGCGCGGACGACGTCACGCACCCCAAGCCTCATCCCGAGCCGGTGCAGGTGGCGCTCGAGCGACTGGGCGCTTCCGCTGGCGGAGCCGTGTTCGTCGGCGACTCGCGCCACGATCTGGTCTCGGGCCGGGCCGCCGGCGTCAAAACGGCCGCCGCGCTGTGGGGACCGTTCGACCGCTCTCACCTGGCGGACCTCGAGCCCGATTACTGGCTGGAACGGCCTGCGGACCTCGCCGCAATAGATTGATTTCCGAGTTATTGTAGGGGCGCAGCATGCTGCGCCCCTACATCGACACACGACGGCCCCGACGGAGGGATCGACGCCTTGGGCTTTGTTCCATTCGAATTGGAACGCTGGCAAAGCACCTGGGAGAACCGGGTGCGCTACAACCTGTCGGAGTCGGGCGTGCATCCCCTCTCGATCCGCGAGCTGCTCGACCTCGCGGGAGCATCCCGCGATCCCCTGCTCGACGTGCGGCTCGGCTACAGCCAGTCGAACGGCACCGACCTGTTGCGGAGCCGGATCGCCGCGCTCTACGTCGGGGTGTCGCCCGAGCAGATTCTGGTGACGAGCGGCAGCGCGGAGGCGAACTTCGTGGTGTGCTGGCGGCTGATCGAGCCGGGCGACCACGTCGCCGTCATGCTGCCGAACTACCTGCAGACGTGGGGGCTGGCCCAGAACTTCGGCGCCCGGGTGCGTGGCTTCGCGCTGCGCGCCGAGGCCGGGTGGGAGCCGACCGCCGACGAAGTGCGCAGCGCGATCGCGCCGGGCACCAAGCTCGTCGTCGTCACCAACCCCCACAACCCGACGGGCCACGTGCTCTCGGACGACATGCGACGGCTCATCGTGGCGCGCGCCGCGCAAGTCGGCGCCTGGCTCCTGGCGGACGAGGTGTACCAGGGCGCGGAGCGGGACGGGACTACGACCGCGTCGTTGTGGGGCAGCTACGAGCGCGTGATCGTCGTGAACGGGCTGTCCAAGGCGTACGGCTTGCCGGGCCTGCGCATCGGCTGGGTGGTGGGACCGCCGGGGTTCTCCGTCGAGGCGTGGGCCCGCCACGACTATACGACCATCGGGCCGGCAGGCGCGAGCGATCACCTCGCCGCCGTGGCGCTCGAGCCGCGGGTGCGCGAAAAAGTGCTCGCGCGCACGCGCGCCATCCTCCGGTCCAACTACCCGGTCATCGAGCGCTGGCTGAAGCGCTTCGGTGACACGTTCAGCTGGCACCCGCCGCAGGCGGGCGCGATCTGCCTGGTGAAGTACCGCCAGGGGATCAGCGCCCTCGACCTGGTGGAGCGGATGCGTGCCGAGCACAGCGTGCTGCTCGTGCCGGGGGAACATTTCGGCCTGCCGCAGCACATCCGATTCGGGTTCGGCGAGGAGCTGCACCACTTCGAGGCAGCGCTCGCGGAGACGGAGCGGGGCCTGAAGCGCGTCTTCACAGACTGATATGAAGGTCGTGCCGCTCGAGGCGTTCCGGGACAAGGTCTCGTTCGTCGTGGCGGTCGACGCGGTGGAGCGGGGCTTCCGGGCGCTCGCGCTGGGAGAGGCGGCCCTCCCCGACCCGATGGTGATGGAGCTCCCGGCGGAGCGGGCGGAAGTGCACGTGAAGGGGGCGCATCTCAAGGGTGCGCGCCATATCGTGCTCAAGGTGGCGACCGGCTTCTACGAGAACCGCGCCCGCGGCCTCCCATCCGGCGACGGCCTGTTCCTGCTACTCGACGCGCGGACGGGGGTGCCGGCGGTGCTGCTGGAAGAGCACGGCTACCTCACGGACTTCCGCACCGCCGCCGCCGTGGCGCTCACACTCAAGTATCTCGCGCCCAGGGACGCGCACGAGGCTCTGCTCGTGGGCGCGGGCGCCCTGGCCCGGCTCACGGCGCGCGCCATGCTGGCTCAGATGCCGCTCGCCCGGCTCACGCTGTGGAATCGCACGCCCGAGCGCGCCGGACAGCTCGTCCGCGAGCTCGCCCAGGTGGTGGAAACCCGCATCGCGCCCGCGCTCGAGAGCGCCGTGCGCGACTCCCGCGTGATCGTGACCGCGACCGCGAGCACGACCCCGCTGATCATGGCGTCTTGGGTGGCACCCGGGACGCACGTCACCTCGGTGGGGACCGGGAGCCCCGAGAAGATCGAGCTCGAGCCGGCGCTCTTGGCGCGGGCCGACAAGCTCGTGGCCGATCGCGTGTTCCAGACGGAGCGCTACGGCAACCTGCACCACGCCATCGCGGCCGGTGTCGTCACGCGCAAGCAGGTTTACGCGGAGCTGGGTGATCTGGCGGCGGGGCGGCGCCCCGGGCGCGAGCAGCCGGACGAGATCACCGTGGCCGACCTGACCGGCGTGGGCGTCCAGGACGCCGCAATCGCGCAGGCGGTGGTGGACGTGTTGGGGCTGTGAGTTTCTGTCAGAACGCTGTCAGTAACCGCCCTCGCCGAACGGCCGTTTTGGGGCTATCCATTTCTCGTATCCGCCCCCGGTGGGAGGGTAACGTTACGAAACGCGCATGGGTCGTGCTCGCCGCCGCCGTGTGCGCCGGCGCCCCCGCGCGGCTCGCCGCGCAGGGGTCCGCACGGTACACCCCCGCGGACGTGCACTTCATGTCCGGCATGATCCAGCACCACGCGCAGGCGGTGCTGATGGCCGGCTGGGCGCCGACGCACGGCGCGAGTCCGGCGTTGCGCGCGCTGTGCGAGCGAATCGTGGTGGGCCAGCGCGACGAGATCGTGCTGATGCGGCGCTGGCTCGACGACCGTCACGAGCCCGTCCCGCAAGCCGACCCATCGCACATGATGATGCCGGGCATGGATTCCTCGATGCTGATGCCGGGGATGTTGACCGCCGCCGAGCTGGAGCGGCTGGACCAGGCCCGCGGCCGGGAGTTCGATCGGCTGTTCCTGCAACGCATGATCCGGCATCACCAGGGCGCCATCACCATGGTGAATCAGCTGTTCGCCTCGCGCGGCGCCGGAGAAGAAGAGCCGGTGTTCCGCTTCGCCGCCAACGTATTCGCCGACCAGACCACGGAGATCGAGCGCATGCAGCGCATGCTCGCCGATTTCCTGCTCGCTGCACCCTAGCTCCCCCCTTCACCGGACCATACCATGAACCGTCGACTGCGCGCGCTCGCTCGTGTCATCGGAGGCCTCTCTCTCACCGCGTGCGCCTCGTCGGGCGGTGCCAACCTGTCGACTGTCCCTCCCAGTCCGGACCCACGCGTGGGGCTGCGCGGCGGCGCCGTGCGCTTCGACACTGCCAACCGACGCGTGCTGGAAGTGACCGCCGCCGCGCAGGCGGCGTGGAATCTCCGTTTGATCGTGAACCGGCCTGCGTCGGAGAAGTTCGTCGGTGTCACCAACTCGGACCTCGCGTTTTTCAAGAACTACGTGATTCAGGGGAATTACAACGGGTTTCAGGTGTGGGACATCACGAACCCCGCGGCGCCGACGCTCAAGGTCGGATATCTCTGTCCGGCATCGCAGAGCGACGTGTCGGTTTACCAGAACCTGCTGTTCGTGTCCGGCGAGGGGATGGGGGGCCGTCTCGACTGTGGCACCGAAGGCGTGCACGACTCGGTCAGTGCGGTGCGGCTGCGCGGCCTCCGGATCTTCGACATCTCCGACATCGCGAACCCGAAGTACATCGCCAACGTGCAAACGTGCCGCGGCTCGCACACGCACTCCGTGGTGACCGATCCCACCGACCCGGCCAACGTCTACGTGTACATCTCGGGCGCCGCCCCGGTGCGCTCGCCCACCGAGCTCCCGGGCTGTGTGGCGGCGTCGCCGGATTCGAACCCCAACAGCGCCCGCTTCCGGATCGAGGTCATCAAGGTGCCGCTGGCCGCCCCGCAGCAGGCGGCGATCGTGAGCTCGCCCCGCATCTTTGATTCGCTCACCGCGCCCGCGACGCACGCCGAGGCGCCGGAAGACGTCGCGCGGGCGGCCACGGCGGCCGCCGAGGCGCGCGCCAAGGGCGGCTACACGGCCGCGGTGAACGGCCTGGAATACGTGCTGGGGCCGGGGTTCATCAATCCGATGCTCGACAGCGTCGTCAAGGCGCGTCACGGCACCGGGGCAGCCACCGCCGCCGACAGCGCCGCGCTGCGCGGCGCGATCCAGGGCATCGTCGACGTGATCGTGGGGGCGCCCAAGCCGGGAACGCCGAACACGGCGCGCCCGGGGCCCGAGCAGTGCCACGACATCACGGCGTACCCGGCGATCGGGCTGGCGGGCGGGGCGTGCGCCGGCTATGGGCTGCTGCTCGACATCCATGACGTGGCGCACCCCAGGCGCATCGGGGCGGTGTCAGACTCGAACTTCTCGTACTGGCACTCGGCGACGTTCAACAACGACGGCACCAAGCTCCTCTTCACCGACGAATGGGGCGGCGGCGGCGGACCCAAGTGCCGCGCGACAGATAGGCACGAGTGGGGCGCGGACGCGATCTTCACGCTGGACGACAAGCGGATGACGTTCCGGAGCTACTACAAACTGCCGGCGCCACAGACCGAGCTCGAGAATTGCGTCGCTCACAATGGCTCGCTCATCCCGATCCCCGGGCGGGACATCATGGCGCAGTCGTGGTACCAGGGCGGCGTTTCGGTGTTCGATTGGACCGACCCCTCGCATCCCACGGAGATCGCGTTCTTCGATCGCGGTCCGATGGACGGTACCAAGCCGGTCGGCGCGGGATCGTGGTCGGCGTACTGGTACAACGGACACATCTACAGCTCCGAGATCGCGCGCGGGCTCGATGTGCTGGATCTCGTGCCGAGCGGGTTCCTCTCGAAGAACGAGATCGAGGCCGCGCAGCTGGTGCACTGGGACTACTTCAATACGCAAGACCAGCCGCGCATCGTCTGGCCGGCGAGCTTCGTCGTGGCCGGGGCGTAC
>WNGD01013335.1_pt1 | contig 14644 bp, 15 predicted proteins | sample 5400671 | NCBI WGS metagenome assembly WNGD01 (sample SAMN13153369, study PRJNA577476) | soil metagenome | isolation source: 40 cm soil or saprolite under grassland replicate 2 | place: USA:California | collected 2016-06-15 | reverse complement strand
TCACCAACCTTACTTCGATACGCGAGGGACGCGGACCCAGGCGGCCGCTATGAACTGGCTGACGCCGCCGCCCTGCCGTTCACGGCAGCCAGCTTCGATCTCGTGGTGGCCTACAACTCGCTGATGGACATCGCCGACATGCCGGGAGCCGTTCGCGAGGCCGCCCGCGTGCTGGAGCCGGCCGGACGCTTCTGCATCAGCGTCACGCATCCGCTGAACGATGCCGGCGTGTTCGAGTCCAGCGAGCCGGACGCCACGTTCGTCATCCGCGGCTCGTACTTTGGCCGCCGTCCGTTCGAAGGCCACTTCGAGCGCGATGGCTTGCGAATGACCTTCCGCGGGTGGATGTATGCCCTGGAGGATTACGCGCGCGCGCTCGAGGCCGCCGGTTTTGTCGTCGAACGCGTGCGCGAGCCCGCCGCGACCGATGCGGCGGTTGACAAGCAGCCCGGATATCGCCGCTGGCAACGACTGCCGCTCTTCTTGCAGCTCCGGGCCGTGAGGCGTTAGCTGCGGCGTCCGACCACGTAGTAGGTCAGCGCTTCGAAGGCGTCACGGTAGGGCGAGGGCGGGAATGCCTGCAACTCGGCACGGGCCTTGTCCCCAAAGGTCTTCGCATAGTCGTACGACTCGTCGATGCCGTGGGAGTCCCGCACGATGCGAACGACCTCGGCATAATCCGCATCCTGCAGGGTCGCCTTTTCCAGGATCGCCTCGAGCCGGCCGTCGACGCCGGGATCATGGCGGGCGAGCATCAACGGTAACGTCACGGTCCCCTGCTTCAGGTCGTTGCCGACGGGCTTGCCGACTTCTTCTTCCGTGGCGAGGTAATCCAACACGTCGTCGGCAATCTGGAACGACATACCCAACTGGTGACCGAAGCGCCGCATCGCCTCGACCTGGCCATCGTCGAGGCCACCGAGGACGGCACCGCAGAACGTCGAGGCAGCTAGCAGCACTGCCGTCTTCCGTTCGATCTTCGCGTAATACTCGTCCAGCGACTGGTCGTAGCGGCGCTGACTGGTCAGCTGCAACATCTCGCCGAAGCAAATCGTCATCACCGTTTGCGAGAGCAACGCGTCGATGCTGGGATTGCCGATCTGCGACATCAGGTTCGCGCCCTTGGCGAAGTAGTAGTCACCGATGATGATCGCCGGGTTGGGGCCGAGCGTTTCGTGGATCGTGCGCAGGCCCCGGCGGGTGGGGGCGCCGTCGATCAGGTCGTCGTGGATCAGGGTGGCGTTGTGAATGAACTCGATCGCCATCGCCGCCCGGACCACGTCGTCCAGACCGTTGGGATGGCCGAGACGAGCAGCCAGAAAAACCAGCGCCGGCCGGAGCCGCTTACCACCGGCCTCGAGAATCTGCTCCATCGCCTCGGCAACCGGGCCGAGATCCGCGCGCACGGTCGCATGCAGTCGCTGCTCGAAGTCCTCCAGCTCGGTTCGGATCGGGGCGATGAAATCGATCCCGGTCATGGTCGCGCTCACGCGGCCCCCTCCCGGCCGCTGATGGCTTCGACGAGCTCGAGCCGGACGGTGGTGATCGGCGGGAGGTCCTGCCCGAACAGGATCCGCGCGACGTCGGTGAAGCGGTCCGGCGAGCCGGTGACGTAAATCTGATGGTGGGCGGTCTCCGCCTCCGCCGACTCGAGTCCGTTCTTGGCCAGCACCCGCTTGACGCGGGCGGCGGTCGTGTCCGCCGAATCGACGACCGTCATCGTGTCACCGGTGATTTTCTTGATCACCGGGGTCAGGAGCGGATAGTGCGTGCAACCCAGGATCAAGGTATCGGCGTGGTAGTCGATGATGTCCTGCAGCGCCTCGCGCAGCACCGTCTCGGTCTCCGGAGCATCGGACTTGCCGGCTTCGACGAGGTCGACGAGCTGCGGGGCGGCTTTCGGCAGCACGCCGATGGTCGGATTCGCCTCGCGGATCGCATGCAGGTACTCCTGGCTCTGCATCGTGCCTTCCGTCGAGATCACGCCCACGCGCTTGTTCTTCGTTGCGGCGACCGCGGCCTCCGCGCCCGGCGTGATCACCCCGATGATCGGGATGTCGAAGACCTCGCGGGCGGTGTTCAGCGCCGCGGCGGTTGCCGTGTTGCAGGCGATGACGACCAGCTTGACGTCGAGCTTCTCGAGAAACCGAATGATGTTCAGCGCAAACGTCCGCACCTGTGCCTGGTAGCGGGGGCCGTAGGGAAAATGGCCGAGATCCGCGAAGTAAATCGTGGATTCCTTGGGGAGCTGCCGCTGCAACTCGCGCAGAACCGTGAGGCCGCCGACGCCTGAGTCGAAGACGCCGATGGGCCGCGGGTCACTCATGTGCGCCACCCCATCTTAACAATCGCTAATGCAATTGGACCGCAATAAGATCGCGATGGCAATCGGGCCTTGAATTGATCCCGCAGCCCCGGCACTCGCAAGTGACGGCCTCCACTCCGGTTGTACCGGCGATGAAGCCCCACGTCCGGCGCGGTCGCGGCGCCAAAGAGAAGCGAATTCAACGAGCCAAAGCTCGCTCAGCTGCCCCGAAGAAGCAGGCCGCGTAGCGCTCGCCGGCTGGATAACCCCCCAGGAACGCTGGGCTCTTCGCGCGCGGTTCTTGTGTGTTTCGTTACGAACATCCAACAGCGATTGGCACGCGGGGTCCAATCGTCGTTACATCGCCGGTTGTCCGACGCAAGCGCACCCGGCTAATTCCGCCCATGAACGCGTGACGGATATCGCACCGGCACGCTCGGCCACCTTGGATCACCGCCGTCGTTTGTTTGCGCTAAAGACGCCCCTCAAGATGGGCGGCGCTTGTCCGGTCCTTCCATTCGAGCTTCCCATCGGTGAGATTCCCCAGCCCGACACTCAGTCTGCGTGCGGCGGCACTTGCCGGCGCCATCGGGGTCGCATCCGCTCTGGGCAACCCGGTCGGCGCGGTGGCCGATAGCTCGATGAGCATCGCTGTCATGGGCCAGCAGGACGCCGCCTGGGCGGCCGCGCCGCTCGGCACGTCAGCAACCGAATCCGTCGGATCAGCGGGTTGTGCCATCACCGCCGTGACGATGATGCTTCGCTATTACGGCATGGACACCGACCCGGGCGCCTTCAACGCCTGGGTGACCGCCAACGGCGGTTACGCGTACGACGACCAGCTCATCTGGGACGCCGTCAATTTCTACACGAACGGACGCGTGACATTCTCCGGGTGGATCGGTCCCGACCTGGGCGCGATCCAGGCGGAGCTCGATGCCGGGCGACCGGTGGTGGCTGAGGTCCGCCTCGGCGGCAACCAGCACTTCGTTTTACTCACGGGCTACACGACCGAGGGCGGGATCCTGATCAACGATCCCTGGTTCGCCGATAGCGTGCGATTCATCGATCGATATGGCGATCCCGCAGCCGGCATTGTCTCGATCCGGACTTTCATGCCGGCCGACCCGGGCGGCGCATACGCCCAGGGCCGGGTGAGCTGGCTCGCCAATGCCGTAGCCGCCGTACATCTATCGCGATAATGAGCGCGTCCGAAGCCAGTGGCACCGTCGTGCGGTACTGCCGGTACTTCCGTCTCAAAGCGACGATCGCCCGCCGCTGCTCAGGGCCTCGGTCGACGATGCGGGCCTTCCCACGAAGGAGCACGAACCAGAGCTTGGACCAGTCCTCCACATATTCATCGATGAGCAGCGCGGCGTTGGGATTGGCGCGCACGTTCTTGACACGGCGCAGTTGAGCCGAATCGACTGACTTGGGTTTGCCGTCGATGGCCTGATAGACCGTTTCTCCCAGGAGAACGAAACACACCGGAACGACGGAGGGGATGCGTCCCTCCGACGTCGCGAAATGCCCGACGGGCGCCCGCGCGATGCGCCGCCGCAGCCCAGCATCGATCACGGCGATGTCAAGATTAGCCGTGCCCATTTTTCTGCGTGAGACGGACGTGAAAGAACTCCTGACGATGGACGTGACCCTCGCGGCGCTCGAGGCCGCTTTTCGCGAATGGGCAGCGGGACGTGCCAGCAACCAACCGCGGCGTCGGGTTGCGGCTGGCGCCATCCTGGCCACGATGTCGGCGGCCCTCCCCTCGAAAGGCCTGATGGGCTTCAAGGCGTATACCCACGGCAAGTCTGGCGCACGGTTCTGGCTGTGCCTCTTCGACGCGGCCGACGGACGGCCGCGCGCCGTGATCGAGGCCGACTGGCTGGGCCGGATGCGAACCGGCGCGACATCCGGGCTGGCCACGAAGTACCTGGCGCCCGCGCCGGCATCGGTCCTCACCATCATCGGCGCCGGGACGCAGTCGCTGACCCAGGTGCTCGCCGTCGCCGCGGTGCGACCGCTGCGCGAGGTGCGGGTCTTCAGCCGGACCTCCGCGCACCGCGACGCGCTCGTCGCGGAGCTCCGGAATGTGCTGCCGGGCACGATCGCGATCCAGCCTGCCGGCAGCCTCCGGGAGGCCGTCGACGGCGCTGGGATCCTCACCACCGTCACCCCGGCGGCGCAACCCATTTTTCCCGGGGAGTGGCTCCAGGCGGGCCAGCATCTGAACGTGTGCGGCTCGAACTATCCGGATCGGCGGGAGATCGACAGCCGGGTCGTATCCCGAGCCGACCTCCTGGTCGCCGATGATGTCGAGGCTGCCCGCCTCGAGGCCGGTGACCTGCTACTCGCGGAGCGCGAGGGGCAATTGAATTGGGGCCGAGTCCATTCACTGCGCGACGTCGTCGCCGGATCGGCCGGCGGACGCCAGCCTTCCGACGTGAGTCTGTTCAAGTCGGTCGGACTCGCGATCGAGGATGTGGCCGCCGGCGCCGCGGTGCTCGAACTCGCCCGGGCGCGGGGCGCCGGGCAGCAGCTGCCCGACTAGCAATTGACTTTTACTTACATCTGCGTTATATCATTTATTGCCGCGATGACTGTCAATGCCTGGGTGACGGCACGATCCGTCGAGTTGGGCGCAGCTCTGTGCACGGCCGCGATCCTGATCGGCGGACTCGCCATCGGCGTGCCCTTCCTGCTCGAGCGCATCCCGGAGGTCTTTCTCTACAGCTTCTGCTGCGTCACGGCGGTACTCTTACGCGCCGCGATCGACCTGGCGGTGCGCGCGAGCGTGTTCGCGGTGCACCGCATGTGGCCCGCGCCGGCGCCGGCAGCGGTCCGCCTTGAACCCGGGAACGCCTGACCCTTGCGCGGTTCGATCCTGATATCGATGCTATAACGAAACCACTTGGGGAATGATAAGATGGACACCCGGGTCAGCCGCGGGCGCGTGCCCGCCATCAAGGAGGAAACGATGGGGTATTTGCGAGGCGTCGTGCATGGAGCGATCATTGGCGGGGCGGTGGCGTTGCTCTACGCGCCCAAGCCGGGACGGCAGATGCGCGAGGAGCTTTCGGAGCGCCTCGATCAGATGCGCGGCCAGATGCAGCCGGTGTTGGACCAGGCCCAGGGTGTCGTGGATTCAGCGCGGCCCCAGGTCGAGCGCGGCATTTCCAAGGCCCAGCGGATCACCCGCATGGGCAGTGGCAGCAGTACGGCCGGTCCCGCCGCTAATTAGAATCATCTCGTGACGCGCAACGGAGAGGGGATCGTCGTCGCGGGGGGCGTGCGCACCGCCATCGGCAAATTTGCGGGTGCCTTTAAGGACACGCCTTCGTCGGATCTGGGCGCGAACGCGATCCGCGCTGCCGTTCAGCGCGCTGGCATCGCGCCGGAGGTCGTCGACGAAGTCATCCTGGGCTGCGTCGGTCAGGTAGGCGAGGATGCCTTCAACGCCCGGCTTGCCACGCTGAAGGCCGGTCTGCCGGAGAAGACGACGGCTTTCAACGTGAATCGTCTTTGCGGCTCGGGGCTGCAGGCGATCAACAGCGCCGTCCAGGAGCTGCGCACCGGTGAGGCCCAGGTCGTCGTGGCGGGCGGCAACGAGAACATGTCGATCCAGCCGTACCTGCTGCCGCGTTCGCAGGTGGGGTGGCGCCTTGGCGAAGCGACCCTCATCGACGGCACGATGTCGCTGGTGACCGACCCCTTCGGTCGCTACCAGATGGGCTCGACAGCCGAGAAAGTCGCCGATCGCTACGGCGTCTCGCGCGAGGCCCAGGATAAATTCGCCGCCGAAAGCCAGCGTCGGGCGGCCGCGGCCATCGCGGAGGGTCGGTTCGACGACCAGATCGTGCCGGTCGCGATTCCGCAGAAAAAAGGCGAGCCCGTGATCGCGACGGTCGATGAGCATCCGCGGCCCGGCACGACGATGGAATCCCTCGGGCGCCTCAAGCCGGCCTTTCGCGAGGGTGGGAGCGTGACCGCCGGTAACTCATCGGGCATCAACGACGCCGGCGCGGCCATCGTCGTCATGAGCCGGGGAAAGGCCGGCGAGTTGGGCGTGACGCCACAGCTCGAATAGCTGGAAATCGATCCGGAGAAGGTCAACCCGAACGGCGGCGCCATCGCGCTCGGCCATCCGGTCGGCGCCACCGGTGCCATCCTGACCGTCAAGCTGGCCTACGAACTCAAGCGTCGGAAGGCCGAGTGGGGCATCGTAACGATGTGCATCGGCGGGGGCCAGGGCATCGCCACACTCTTCCGCAACCTCAACTAAGCCCTCCGGCTGCACGGGTTCGGGCTCCGGCGCGTTGTATTCGGAGGCATGTCCCGGCTGCCTCGCCGCCCCATCGTCCTCGCCCTGACGCTCGTGCTCACCGTGATCGCGCTACTGCGCTACGGGGTGCCGGTTACGATCCTGGTCATGGCCGTTGGTGTCACCGCGGCCGTGCTGGTCGGCCGGCACCAGGCCGGCCGCTTTTCGAGCGTACGCAAGGGGCCGCGCGGGCCGGTGTGGCGCCCCAAAGTCCACCACCAGGAGCTGCCGGCACCGGCTGACGACCCCGTGATCGGCTTCGCGGAGCCCGTGGTCGAACTTTTCGCGTCGCGAACGCCTCCTCTCGCCCACCTGGGGCTGAGCGCCACCGTCCGCAGCCAGCTCGACGGCTTTGCCCTCGGCCGGACCCGGCGCATCATCGAGGCGCCGGACCTCCTTAGCCACGCCGCCGCCGATGCGGAAAGCTGGCCCGTGGTCGAGGCGGCGGTCCACAAGACGATGGCGCTGGCGCGCTCACGCGGCGTCGAGGTCAACCCCGAAGGCCAGCCGCGCCTGATGCAGGCGCTGGCCCTGAGCGCCGTGCAAGGCGTCCTGCTCGCGGAGTGGCGTCAACTGGAGGACGGCGGCACCGCCTGGGATGGCGCCACCGCGCGGATCCGGGCCTCGGATGCCTTTTCGATCCAGCACATCACGGACGAAATGGAACGCCGGCAGCTGCCGGAGCTCTTCGCCGGGATCGCGCGCAGGCCGCCGGATTTCGAGGTCCGGCTGCTGCTGCCTTATGCACTGGCGAGCGCGTTTTACATGCGCCTGCACGGAAAGCCACCCCACGCCTTCGCCGCCTGAGGCCTGAGCGGCGATCCCGTCTACGCGGCGCCCGCCGAGACGTCCCGGTGACGGTCCTGGGTGAACCGCCGGTAGGACCGGTCGCCGATCCATTGCGTCGGCGGCGCGGCAAACCATTTCGCCATATCATTCAGCGGCCCCGCGTACTCCGAACGCAGCCGGGCGAACGCCGTCCACGAGTCGTCGGACGCCTTCAGGGTATAGCCGACCGCGGCCAGGCGCTGGCGAGCCTCATCGAACTCGTATCGCTCCACCCCGGGCTCGTGGTCTTGTTGGATTTGAAAGTAACGGGCCAGATCTTCGACCGTATGACGGCCAATCGCGTACATGATCTGTGCCGGGCCGCGCGGGATATCGATGACGGTGGTCAGCACCAGGGTCGCCGCATCCAGCACCGCTCCTAACGCGCTGATCCAGGACTCGTTGTCGTGGCTGGAGCGAAAATAGGCGAGCAGTGGATAGGCCATGTGGCTGTCGAGCACTTCGGCCGCCCATTTCTCCCACTCCACGAAAATGCGGCCCATGTCGTCCTTCAGACCGAGCTTCGACGCGGCTTCCAGCATGCTGACACCCGAGGGCGGCGCACCGCCCCGCGCATCGAGCGTGACGACCAGGACCTCTCGTCGCTGGAAGGAGGCGTACAGAGAAAAAATAAAGCTGATGGCGAGCGCGATCAATCCAAGCCCGGCGACGGCGGCCATGATCGAGACCAGCCGCGCCAACCACGAGTGCGCCACGATGTCGCCGTAGCCGATCGTCAGTAGCGAGGTCCCGGCGTAGTACATCGCCATCGGCAGGCTTTCCAGCGGGGGACGGGTCTGCGTGCGGAGCGCGTACAGCATCAGGCCGAAGCCGAGGATCAAGCCCGCAATCCAGACGAGAAGCAGCCCGATAAGGACGCGTGGCGCAAACGTGCCGAGCATGCGCTCGCGTTTATCGGGAGCCGCTCTCAACCCCAGCGCTCGCCAGGCCCGCCAGCTGCCTCGGATCACGAGCCGGGTCAGGCGAAATCTTCTCCATGGCGATGGGCGCGGTACGACCACGGACTCGAACACGTCGTTGAGCACGAAAAAGACGATGACCCCCCCGGCGACGAACTCGATGATCTCGATCATCCGACCATCAGATTAGCCGGTGTGCCGGGACAGGGACTCGAACCCTGACGCCCTTACGGGCAGGCGATTTTAAGTCGCCAACGTCTACCGATTCCGTCATCCCGGCGCGAGCAACATTGTAGGGCGCGTCCTCTTGTTTTCTCGCGCAGTCTGCGATAGGCTGCCTGACCTGCATGGGACGGTCTGCACTACGGCTGCCTGCCATCGTGATGGTGATCGCGGCATTGAGCAGCACGTTGGGGTCGGCGGCACCGCCCCAGCCATCCAGAACGGTCGATACGCCCACACTGCTGGCCGCCTCGATGCCGGCCGACCAGGGCGATCCCAGGCCGCCGCGCATCCCGCAAGCCACGCCGTCACCGGGGCCGTCGCCGATTCCCCCGCTGCCCGCCGCGGTTGCTCGGCCGCGTCCGACGCTGCGCCCGATCCCGACGCCGGCGATCGATGCGCAGGAGGTCGCCCTCGTCAACCTCGACACCGGGCGTTTTCTATGGCAATCGAACGGCCGGGCCGCGTGGGCACCGGCCAGCCTGACCAAGATTTTCACCGCCATGGTCGCGGTGGACCTGATGGGGATGAACACGCTGGTCACGGTGCCGGACGCCATCCGTCAGCTGCCCGCAGACTCCACCTTCATGGGACTGACCCCCGGGGAGCGAGTCACGGTGCGCGAGCTCTTATACGGCGTGTTCCTCAACTCGGGAAATGACGCGGCGGAAACGCTCGCCTCGGCCGCCACTTCACGCGCGACGTTCATCGCCGACATGAACGCCAAATCCGCGCGCCTTGGGCTCCGCACGACGCACTTCCTCAACCCAACCGGCTTGGACGCCTCCGGCCATTACTCCTCAGCCGATGACCTGGCCATCGCCACCATCTACCTGGAGTCGCATTACCCCGGGCTGGTCGGCATCGCCGCGACACCCGCGATTGCGATCGCGGCAACGGCGACGCACAAGGCCTACGCGCTGGTCAACCTCGACAAGTTGCTGCATACCTATCCCGGTACGTATGGCTTGAAAACCGGATGGACCGAGCTGGCGCTGGGGTGTTTGATCACCACCTCGAGTCGCGGTGGCCACCGCCTGCTGGGCGTGCTGCTGGGCGCTCCGAACGGCACCGCCTACGCGCAGATGCCGAAAGTGCTCGACTACGGATTCGAGCTGCTGGGCGTCCTCCCTCGACCACCCGGAACGTAGCGACCGGCGACCGGTTCGAGTAGGCAGCGGGCCACTCACATTTCCTCCAGCCAGAATGGCATGCGGGGATCGCTGTAGCGCGTTACCGTGGTGGTGTCGTAAACGTCTCTGCCAATCGTCCTAGCAGCGTGATCGCCCGCCGCATCCTCGTCACCACCGTCGTTGGCCTGCTCGCCGCCGGCATCGTCGTCGTGGTGACCCATCCCGGCCTTGCGACCCGGGTAATAGCGCTCGAGGCCGGCATCCAGCAGACGATCGGCGTGGAGCTTGCCGTTGCCGGGGTCTATCTCGAGGAGACGGGCATCCCCATGCCCGTGCCCTCCGAGGTCGGCATCGGGTATCTCGGCCAGCGCGTGACGGTGAGTCCCCTGGCCCTCGGCGCGACCTGGTTCGGACTCACGCTGCTGATCGTGCTCGGATCGACGAACCTGTACGCGGCATCGCGCCGCTTTGGACCGGCGCTGGTTGGTGGGCGCCTCGGAAGGGCGCTGCACCTGACGCCATCCGGGGTTGCCCGGGCGCAGCGTTGGTTTGCGCGCTGGGGTCCCCTCGCGATCGGGCTCTCGCGCTATGTCCCGGGGTTGCGCTGGGGCATGGCGCTGGCCTGCGGCACCCTGGGCGTGGGCTACCGCACCTTCTGGTTGAGCACCGCGATTTCCGCCGCGGTGTGGGCAGGCGGGCTGCTCGCGCTGGGCGTCACGGTGGGCGACGCGGTCGGCCGCGTGATCGCCGCGCATGCCTGGATGGGCCTGCTCCTACCGCTTCCCGCCCTCGCCGTCGTCAGCACCGGGCTCGTTCGCCTGGTGATCACGGCACGAGCGACGACCTCCCCTTCGGCTACACCCTCGATCTAGCCGCCGCCGGCCGCATCCAGGTCGCCACCAGCGCCAGCGCGCCGGCACCGAGGACCACCGCCACCAGGCCGATGAGCCATCCGATGACCGGGATGAGCCCTACGATGGTCAGCACGAAGAGCCCGCCCAGCAGCGCGAAGGCATCGTGGTACCGGCCCCAGCCCAGCCGGGCGAAGATCAGCCGCCCCAGCAGGAACCCGGAAATGGCGTAGCCAATGGCCAGCGCCAGGATCCAGAGCGGGATGAGCAAGAGCCCGAGCCACCAGCCGCCGATAAAGATCCCAACGATGAACACGATCAGCGCGACGATCGGGGTGATCACGAGGATCGCGGCACCAATGCCGACGCTCGCCCACGGTTGCGCCCGCTCGATGTCGATCGCGCGGGTGCTCAAGCCGGGAAAGAGGAAGATCAAGAGCAGGCCGAGGGCGAAGATCCCGATCAACGCTCGCAGCCACCCTAGAAAGCTGTTGCCGGCGTCGCCGCCCCGGTCGGTGGGCGTATGCCGCGTGGTCGTGCCGGCAACACGCGCGCCATTAACGCGCTGGACCGAATTGTTGCTCGTGTAGTCCAGGTTGCCGCCGACCTGCGCGCCATCGAGCTTGAGATGGTCGACCCGGCCGCGCACGTCGCCCCCAACGCGATTCCGTAGCGTCAGACTGCCCGATGACATCTGGACCCGTCGGGCGATCGGGGCGGAGACCGTCGCGGTGCCTCCAGCCACCACCAGGTCGCGGCCGATGGTGGCGCCGGATCCAACGTCGATCGTGCCAGCGGTCACGACGAGGTCGTGCGCGATCGGTCCGTTCACGGTGATGTTGCCACCGGCGGCGATGATGCTGCCGCCCACGTGGCCGGTGACGTTGATGGTGCCGCCGCCGAGGATCAGATCGCGGGTGATGGTGCCGGACACCGTGATCGTGCCGCCACCGGCGATAACGCTGCCGTTGACCGTCCCACTGATGCTGACCGTACCGGCGCCCGCGTAGATGTCATCGTTGACCGTCTCACCGGGTGGGACCGTGACGTCGGAGCCTTGTCGAAGATCGGCGGCCACGGCCTGCAGCGGCAGCCAGGCGAACAGTGCCGCGACCATGATCGATCCGCCGAACGCCACCACCGCGCGGCGGTGCATCGCGTGTGTGCGTGCCATCCCATGCCCTCCTGTCGCCGCAGCGACCTGGTTGCATTCTCGCACCGTCGCGACCGTCAGGGGTGAAAGCCAGACCGACCTCAGCCATGCCTGCTATCCCACCGCCGCCGTGGGGAGTTCTTCGCTGCTGGCGGCCTGTTGCTCCGGCTTGCGCGAACGCAGCGGGACATCGGGCATGAACAGCGAGATGACCAGCGCCCCCGCCGTGAGGATGACCGAGATCAGGAACACGTCGTGCAGGGTGAGGGCCAGCGCCTGGCGGACGGCGTGCATCGCCTGGTCGAAGAGGGGCGCCAGCTGCGTCGGAAGCTTGGCCTTGGCCGCCGCGATCCGCGCCGGATCCAGTAGGGCATTGGGATTGCTGGCTGAGCTTCCCATGACGTTCTTGAATGCCGGTGGCAGGTTGACCTTCGCGATCTGGGCGCTGATCGCGCCGGGAAGCCGCTGGGCCAGGATGCTCCCCAGCACGGCGGAGCTCACGGTGCCGCCGACGTTGCGCCAGAACTGGATCTGGCTGGTGCCGACGCCGAGGTACCGCTGCGGCAGGGCGCTCTGCACGGCGTTGATGTAGAGCGGCATGGTCACGCCGAGCCCGAGCCCGACGAGGACGATGTCGATCGTGATCGCGGTCTGCGTTGTCGCGGCGGTTGTCTGCGCCATCAGGTAGAGGCCCAGCATCACCAGCGCGAGACCGATGGTGCCGAGGTAGTGGTAGTGCTTGATGCGTGGGATCAGTTGGCCGGTGAGGATGCTGGATACGATCAGGCCGAGCATCATCGGAGTGAGCAGCAGGCCGGAGTTGGTGACGCTCACACCAAGAACGCCCTGGGTCTCGAGGGGGACGAAGATGATCATCCCGAACATGCCGAGGGCGGCAAAGAAGCCGACCAACACGGAGACGGCAAACGCGCGGTTCTTGAACAGCGCAAAGGGCACGATCGGTTCCTTGACGCGTTGCTCGATCATGAAGAAGGCGATCAGCATCGCGGCGCCGAAGGCAAGCAACCCGAGCACCTCGAAGGAGGTCCATCCCTGGTCTTTGGCCACAGACAACGCGATCAGCATCGGGATCAGGCCGGCGGCGAGCGTCGCCGACCCGACGAAGTCGATGTCGCGCCAGGAAGCGCGGGTCCGCACGAAGGGCAGGAAGGCGGCCACCACGAGGACGCCCAGCAGGCCGACCGGCAGGTTGACGTAGAAGACCCAGCGCCAGCCGAGGTTGTCGGTCAGGAAGCCGCCGACCACGGGGCCGACGATCGAGGAGAGGCCGAAGACGGCACCGAACAGGCCCTGGATGCGCGCCCGCTCCGCCGGCGTGTAGATGTCGCCCAGGACCGTGAACGCCGAGGCGAAGAGCGTGCCGCCGAAGAGACCCTGCACGATGCGCAAGACGATCAGCTGATTCATGTCCTGGGACAGGCCGCACAGTGCCGAGGCGGCGACGAAGCCGATCATCCCGGCGATGATGAACGGCTTGCGGCCGAACAGGTCGCCGAGCTTGCCGGCGATCGGCACCACAACCGTCGAGGCGACGAGGTAGCCGGTGATCAACCAGGAATAACGATCGAGACCGTTGAGCTCGGCGACGATGCGCGGCAGCGCGGTGCCGACGATGGTCTGGTCGAGCGCGGCGAGCAGCAGCGCGAGCATCACGCCGGTGGTCGCGAGGACTTTGATGCGGGTCGTCAGCTCAGCTTGTGGCATGGGTTTTTCCCTCCTCGGCGCCCAGCGCCTGAATGAGGCGCAGGCACAGATGGCGAAGTTGAATCAACTCGGACTCCTTCAAGCCGTGGACCCCTGCGGCCTCCCGCCAGAGTGCATTCACGCGGTCGCGGCCCTGGTCCGTGATCTCCGCATAGACGGAGCGCCGGTCCGCGGGATCGGCGACGCGCCTGACCAGTAGGTCGCGCTCCAGGTTATCGACGAGGCCGGTCACCGTCCTCGGGGTGATGTCCAGCATCTCCGCGAGCTCACCCATTGTGAATCGCCCGCTTGGCTCGTGGTGAAGTCGCACGAGGATCTGGAAACGGCCCTCACTCAGCCCGAACCGATCCGCCCACCGCTCCATGCCGGCGTGGAGCTTCTTTCCCAGGATGCGGACGGCCGCCAGTGCCTCCGTTCCGGGCTCGACTTTTCGCCCCTGCCGCTTCAGCACCTCGCGGACCCGAGGGTCGAACAGGAAGCCATTCGGGTCGGGCTGGAGCTCAGCGGCGTCGAGATCGAGCTTGGAAGTGAGTTGACTCATATTTACTAGGCACATTATTACATAGCTCAGGAAACAACGTAACCCCAGCTGTGCGCTGAGTCAGTCACGTATGACCCTGATCTGACTCGCGCCGCCACCAATCTCGACCTCGTAGCGATCCGTGGCGTTGGGGTAATCCGGTGTCTCCAGCCGAACCGGACCGCCGACGGCCCCCAGGTACTGCGTGTCGAGCTCGAGTTTGCTGGCGCCGCCGCCGATCTGGAGGCGTGCCGAAACCCCGGCCGGCCGGCGGAGCGTAAGGTGGCTCGCCCCGCCCGAGACGCGGATGATCGAGCTGCCGGTCGGGTGAGGCAACCGCAGGTCGACCTTGCTGACACCACCTCGCACCTCGATCCCCGTCAGCTGGAGGTTGCGCAGATCGCTGTCCCAATGGGAGACCCCGCCCCGGATCTCGATCGCCCAGCTCGCCGTGGGGCTGAGCCGGACGTCCGCTGACGTCCGGCCCCACTTGAAGGGATTGAACTGCGAATAGTCGATCGAGACGACGCTACCGGCCTCCGTCACCCGCGGCTTCGGGCCATAGAACTCGCCCTGGTACGTCCCCGTCATCGAGGGGTCGACCCGCACCGTCAAGTTGGCGACGCCGCGCGGGAAGACGAGCCGGTAAGGCGCCAGGTCGCTCAT
>WNGD01005658.1_pt1 | contig 14645 bp, 7 predicted proteins | sample 5400671 | NCBI WGS metagenome assembly WNGD01 (sample SAMN13153369, study PRJNA577476) | soil metagenome | isolation source: 40 cm soil or saprolite under grassland replicate 2 | place: USA:California | collected 2016-06-15 | reverse complement strand
ACCCGCACCGGCAACGGCAGCCCCCAGGCACCGGTTGGACCCGGCGCGTTCATCAACCTCCAGGTCACCGGCCGCGGCGGCGTTCCGGCAACCGGTGTGGCGGCTGTCGCGCTCAACGTGACCGTGACGAATCCAACCCTGGGCGGCTACCTGACGATCTATCCGGCCGGAAGCGCACTGCCGCTGGCCTCCAACCTCAACTTTCCCGCCGGCGCAACGGTGCCGAACCGCGTCGTGGTCAAGCTCGGAACCGGCGGCCAGATCGCGATCTTCAACGGATACGGCTCGACCAACGTCGTGGTCGACGTCAACGGCTGGTTCACGGACGGATCGAACCCCTCGGCAACCGGCGGCACCTTCACCGGCGTGACGCCCGTCCGCATCCTGGACACGCGCGTCGGTACCGGCGGATTCCGCGCCCCGCTCGGCGCCGGCCAATCGCTAGCGCTGCAGGTGGCGGGATTTGGTGGCGTGTCGACGATGACCGACCAGGTGGCGCCGACTGCCGCCGTCGTCAACGTGACGGTGACCGACACCACGTCGCAGAGTTACCTAACGGTCTATCCCAGCGGATCGGTGCTCCCGTTGGCCTCGGACCTCAACTGGCCAGCCGGGGCGACCGTTGTTCCCAACCTGGCGCTGGTGAAGCTCGGCGCCGACGGCAAGATCGTGATCTACAACGGCTACGGCACGGTCGATGTCATCGTCGACGTCGTCGGCTGGTACAACTAACCGGCTACTGGCCGGCCGTCTGCGCCAGGTCGTCGACGGTCGTGGCCCGGCGGCGCCACCCGTGCCGTCGATAACGGCGGAAAGCGCTGACACCTTCTAAGATGCGTCGAGCTCCTGGCACCCGCTCGACGACCGCGCTCAGGCGACGCAGCCGGCGGGCCTCGCCGGTCCGTCCGTACTCCCGCTCCAGGATGCCGGCGGCGAACGCCGCCTCCTCGACCTGGCCGCGCCGGGCGGCGTTGAGGCCGATCACGTAGGTTCGGATGGCGATCTGGCGCGGCAGTTCCTCGCGTGAATAGGCGCGAAGGTCGGCGGGAATCCGCTGATCGCTCTCGACATTTGCGGCCATCCGCTGCAGGGCCGGCCACGTGGCGGCCAGCCGCTCGCTCCCCAGCCCGGGGCGGTGCACGAAAACCGCGCCGACGATCGGGACGATGACAAACGGCGCCTGTCCAACCAGCCGGAGCACGAAATCGACGTCGAACAGGATGTCGATGCCGGTCTGGGTCAGATCCACCAGCTCGAGCGCGCGACGCCGGAAGAGGATTCCGGTCCACTCGAGGTGGCCGGCGCGCAGCACGCGCGGGAAGGCGTCGTGCGGTTGCTGCAAGCCTGGCGCCCAGCTTTCACCGCGGATCCCCAGCAGGCGGCCGCGCTCATCGGCATCCGCCACCCGGGCCGCCGCGAAGATCGCCTCCGGATGTGGCTCGAGCGCGGAGAGCGCGGCCTCGTAGAAGCCGGGGAGCAGCCAATCGTCGTCGGACAGGAAGGAGAAGAACGGCGTGTCGATGCGGGCCGCGCCGAACATGAAGTTCGCGGTGAGGCCGATGTTCCGGTCATGGCGGTAGTACGTGACCCTCGGGTCGCGACGGGCGATGGCCTCAACCGTGGCCGCGGTCTCGTCGCCCGAGGCGTTGTCGTAGACGCAGACCTGGACCCGTCGCTCGGTCTGCGCCAGGACGCTCTCGATGGCGCGCGCCAGCATGCGCGGCCGCCGGTAGGTTGGGATGACGGTGGTGATCACGTCCTGCCCATATTGCCCCATCGGTTTGCCCCTCAAGGCAGGAACGGCTGCCTAGCCAGCCGTCCCGTCAGTCCTTGTCTCGCTGAGTGAACCCCCGGAGACTTGCAGGGTGGTATGCCCGCCCGCGCCCGGACGGCGAAGAGGCATGGCTGTGCTGGCCGGCCTGCTCCTGGCCGGCCTGGTTCCGGCCGTCCCCGCCTTCGGCGAAAGCCTGCCGCCGCTGACGACACTGCAGCTCTCCGCGACGAGCCAATGGACCGACAGTTTGGGCACCTACCACGTTGTCGGCCAGGTCACCAACGGCGACCCGACGCTAACCGGGCGCTTCATCAAGGTCGCGTGCACCATCCACGACCAGACCAAGACCGGCAACCCGCCGGTGAACGCGTATGCCTATACCGAGGCCGATGTGCTCAAGCCGGCGGAGAAATCGCCCTTCGAGGTCATCTTCCTCGGCGCCCCGGCGACCCACGACCCCGCCGTCTGCGCCGTCTCGGGGGTCATCTCGCACGCGGTCCCCAACCACGATTTCGCGGTCGCGATCACGTCGGTGGCGACGGGGTCCGACGGCGTGCAGCGGGTCAACGGGACCATCACGAACAACCGAAACGCAACGGTGGCGCCGGTCAAGCTGATGCTGACCCACTACAGCAGCCCCGGCGTCCCGGTCGACGAGACCTCGCACTACCTCACCACCAATGTGAACAGCTCGCTGGCGCCGCTGCAACAGGTGGCCTTCACCTTCGAGCGCATCCCCGGCGCACCGGCATGGACCTACACCGGCAGCGGGTCGATCGGATCACTGGCCCGATCGGATCACTGGCCGAGGCGCCGGCGCCAACGACGGACGTGACACCCTCGCTGCTGGCCTTTGCCCCGCAGATCGATCTGATTCCGAGTGCGGCGCAGACCGTGGCCCTGTCGAACATCGGCACGGGCGACCTGCACGTCGCGTCGGCCGGCCTGGATAACACCCGGGACTATCAGATCGCCGCCGATCGTTGCTCGGGCACGACCGTGGGGGCGGGACTCTCCTGCGGGATCGACATCGTTTTCGATCCCATGGTGCTCGGGCCCACGCACGCCACGCTGACAGTCAGTGACGACGCCCCGGGATCGCCGCACAGCGCGATGATCACCGGCACCGGGTTGAGCCGGACCGATGGACGCCTCAGCCCGACGGTACTCGCGTTCGGCGAAGTGGGTGTAACGACCTCGAGCCCGCCGCAAACGGTGACCCTGACCAGTCTCGGGCCGGATCCGCTCGGCCACATCAGCGTGGCCGTGAGTGCCAACTACGCGCTGGCCGCGGATGGCTGCACCGGGGCGACGGTTGCGGTGGGGAGGACCTGCACCATCGGCGTCAGCTTCGCGCCGACGACGACCGGCCAACTCCCAGGACAGCTCACCGTCACCGACGACGGCCGTTCCAATCCGCAAACCATCGGCCTCACCGGAACCGGGTCCCTGCTCGCGATCACCATCACCCCATCGATCGTCGACTCCGGCACCCAGCTGCTCGGGACGATCACCGTGGCGTCCACGGTCACGATGAACAATGTCGGCAGCGCGAGTGCCCAGCTGGGCACGGTGACGATTTCCGGCGTCAACGGCAGCGACTTTGCTATCAGCAGTGATCAGTGCTCGAGCGTGTTGCTCGCCCCGAAAGCGAGCTGCGGTGTCGCCATTCGCTTCACGCCGAGCGCAGCCGGACCCCGGACGGGTGTTCTGAACTTCCCGGTGAGCGGGCGAAGTGTGCCGATGACCATCCTCCTCACGGGCAGTGGGCAGTATCCGACCCCGCCGCCGCTCAACGGCGGGGCGTACCATCCGCTCGACCCGGTCCGGATCCTCGACACGCGGTCCGGTCCTACGCCCGTGGGCCGCCCGCTTGGCGCCGTCGCGGGCGGAGAGACGATCGACGTCCAGATCCTCGGCCGCGGCAACGTTCCGCTCACCGGCGTTGCGGCGGTAGTGGTGAATGTGACCGTGACCGGGACGACCGGCCTCGGCTACCTGACGATCTTCCCGACCCCGGATGTTCCCACGAATCCGCCGCTCGCATCGAACCTCAACTGGACGGCGGGCAAAACCATCCCGAACCTCGTCGAGGTTGCCGTCGGCGCAAACGGCCAGATCTCGATCTTCAACGGTCAGGGGAGTGCGGCGCACGTCATCGTTGACGTCGAGGGCTACGTGGGCGTTCCCACCACGACGCCCGGGCGCGATGGGCGATTCGTGCCGGTGGTCCCCGCTCGCGTGCTCGACACGCGAAGCGGCCCGGCTCCCGTCAATGCGGCGCTCGGCCCGGTTCCAGGCGACACCAGCATCAACGTAAAAGTGCTGGGCGCGGGTGGGGTGCCGGCGTCGGGCGTTGCCGCGGTGGTGCTCAACGTGACGGTGACGGGTCCAACCAGTGAGGGCTTCCTCACGGTCTATCCTGCCGGTCTGCAGCAGGTGCCACTCGCCTCGAACCTCAACTTCCTCGCTGGGCAGACCGTTCCCAACCGGGTGATCGTGAAGGTGGGCGTGAACGGCGCCATCTCGATCTACAACGGGTACGGCCTCGCCCACGTCGTCGTCGACGTCAGTGGCTGGTTCAGCGATGACACCAACTGGCAGGTAACCGGAAGCGGGTTCAAGGCCACGGCGCTGCCGACCCGCATCCTCGATACGCGCATGGGAACAGTCGACCTCGGTTCGCCGATCGGCGCCATGGGCCCCGGCGCGACGATGTCCCTTCCCGTGGCCGGTCGTGGTGGTGTTCCCGGGATGACCGCGCAACGGCCGCCGACGGCCGTGGTACTCAACGTGACGGTGACGAATCCGACCCTGGGCGACCATTTGACGATCTGGCCCGGATTGACCGATCGGCCACTGGCCTCTGATCTGAACTTCGTCCCCCGCCAGACCGTGCCGAACCTGGTCGTGGTCAAGGTCGGGGCCGACGGAACCATTCAGTTCTTCAACGGATCCGGATTCACCGATGTCGTCGCCGACGTGGTCGGCTGGTACAGCTGACAGCGCCCGCGTTTGCTTTTTTAGTCCCGCGCCGCTCAGAATCCTCGGATGGTCAAGGGGTTCGCGCGTGGATATCTGCTCGTGCTCGTCGGCGTCATCGCGACGCTTGCGCCGTTCGGGGTCTCTGGGCCGCTACCCGCAGTGGCATCGGCCGCACAACGATCCGACCCCGCGATCGGGCCTCACACGCGTGATGAGGCCCAGCATCAGCACGACGCCTACTCGCTGACCCCGGCCCGCGCGGGAGTGATCCCTCTCCCGCGTGCGGGGGAGGGCAGGGTGGGGGCCGTTCAACCGTATGCGCTCGCCCCGGCGGGTGGCGTCACCCGTGAGGTCTTCGGATTCGCCCCCTACTGGCGCCTGTCGCAGAACACGAACTGGAATTACTCCTTGCTGTCGACCGTGGCGTATTTCGGCGTCAACTTCAATCCCGACGGCAGCGTCTCCACGAACGACGCCGGCTGGACCGGCTGGAACAGCCAGGATCTCGCCACCATCATCAACAACGCGCATGCGGCCGGCGATCGCGTGGTGCTGGTCATCAAGCCGAACGGCGCCGTCAGCTCAACCGCCGCCGTCCTCAACGCGATCGTGACCAACCCGGCAGCGACCCAGACGGTGATCACCAACACCATCAACCTGGTCGCGTCGAAGAACCTCGACGGCGTGAACGTCGATTTCGAAGGGACGTCGAACGGCTATCCGAATGTTCAGTCGGGTTTCACGAACTTCATGACGCAGATGTCCAAGCAGGTTCATCAGCGCTGGCCGTCGGCGCAGGTGACGGTCGACACCTATAGCGGCTCGGCCAGCTGGGACGGCGGTCTCTTCAAGATCGGCGACCTGGCGCCGGCTGTCGATGGCATGTTCGTGATGGCGTACGACATGGCGCCCGGCAACATGGCGCCCGGGCAGGCGGGCCCCAACGCGCCGCTCAACGGGTTCACGTACAACGACACGCTCTCCGTCTCGCAGTACCTGACGAAGGCGCCGGCCTCGAAGGTGATGCTCGGCGTGGCTTACTACGGCTACAAGTACTCGACGAACTCGACCGCGCTCTACAGCACGATCAAGTCCGGAAGCGGCGCGACCGCTGACATGTACTCGGGCATTGTCGACGACCTCGCCTGCGCCCAGCAGCTGACCCAGAGCTGGGACACCACGGCGCAATCACCCTGGGCCTCGTGGTGGAGTCCGGCCACCAACGACCCCTGCGCCGGCAACCACAACAGCTGGCGCGAGCTCTATTACGACAACGCGACCTCGCTCGGCTACAAGTACGACCTCGTCAACAACAACAACCTGATGGGCACCGGCATGTGGGCCCTCGGCTACGACGGCAACTCGGTGGACCTGTGGCGTGAGCTGGCCCTGAAGTTCGGGTCACCCTGGCCGGGCCAATACCACGCCATGAGCCCGCATCGCATTCTCGACACGCGCAACGGACTTGGCAAGCTCGGCCCGGGGCAGACCTTCACATTGCCGGTGGCGGGATTCGTCGGTGTTCCGTCGACCGGCACGGCGGGCGTCATGGTCAACGTGACGGTGACCCGGCCTGATGCGCCGAGCTGGCTGACGATCTACCCCTGTGGCGTGCCACGACCATCGACCTCGAACCTGAATTTCAACGCATGGACGACGATCGCGAACCTCGTCGAGGTCTCGCTCGGTCGAGGTGGCGCGATCTGTATCTACAACGGCAACGGCAACACCGACGTCGTCGTGGATGTTCAGGGCTGGCTCTCGCTCGCGGGAACGGATACGACGACTGCCGGGCTGTATCGACCGGTCGTGCCCGCACGTCTGGCCGACACGCGCCTGCGCAACGGCGGCCCGACAACGATCGGGCCAGGCCAATCCATCGATGTCCAGGTGGCGGGTAAAGGGAATGTGCCCGCGACGGGCGCGTCCGCAGCGGTCCTCAACGTGACCGCGACCAACCCCACCAGCATCGGTTATCTCACCGTCTATCCCGCGGGAACGCAGCTGCCTGGTGCCTCCAACCTCAACTTCAAAGCGGGGCAGACGGTGCCCAACCGCGTGATCGCGATGCTCGGCAGCAGTGGCGCCGTCAGCATCTTCAACGGCGCCGGCAACACCGACGTCGTCGTCGACGTCGGCGGCTGGTATACGGATGGCTCGGATGCCAACGCGACCGGCGGCCAGTTCACCGGGCTGACGCCGGACCGGATCCTCGACACGCGCACCGGAAATGGCGGCGTCCCCATCGCTCCGCTTCGAGCGAACAGCACGTTGATGTTCAGCGTCGCGGGCCGAGGGGGCGTGCCGCTGGTGGGCTCGAGCACCCCGGCGACCGCTGTGATCGTCAACATGACGGTGACGAATACCAGCGCCAACAGCTATCTCACGGTTTACCCGAGCGACGCGCCGTCAGAGCCCCTTGCGTCAGACCTTAACTGGGCTCCCGGGCAGACGGTTCCGAACCTGGTCGTGGTCAAACTGAGCGCGGACGGCAAGATCGCGATCCACAACGGCTTCGGCTCGACGGACGTAATCGTCGACGTGCTCGGCTACATCACTTAGAAAGCCTGTTCCATTTCGGCGCCGCGCGGCCGCGCCGACGACTCGCCTTCGCTAGCGCATCAGATCGGGATTGGTGCGGCCCGAGCGATCCCGCGAGGGTGCGGCGGCGACGGAGTGGGAAGCGGTGGCGGCGCAGTCGTCCGGCCGACGGGAAATGGCATGCCTGATCCGCCTGCCGCGCCTGATCGAGACGTCAGGTAGGTGAACTGATCGGCGCTCGACGTGGCGCTAGTGCCCTGGACCGTGACCCTGATGTCGACCGTCCCGGCTTTGTGGGCCGGGGTTACCGCCGTGATCTGCGTATCGGAGTCGACGTGGAAGCTGAAGGCTGGCGTCGCGCCGAATTCCACATCGATCGCTCGGGAAAACCCGCTTCCGGTGATGACGACCGTGTCGGTCGCGTTTCCACTCGAGGGCGTGACGTTCGTCACCGCCGGCGGCACGCAGAAGTTCTCGGTCAGCGTCTGCGCGTACCCATTGAAGGTCATGAAACCGGCCGCCCAAACATCGCTAGCCGAAATGGCGGCGATCGCGAAGAGATCGTCGTTCTGGCTGGCCGGCGTGGTTGGCACAAGGTTCCAGTTGCTTCCGTCCCAGCGCTCGATCAACGCGTGATCCAGCTCGGCATTAGTTGATGGATTCGCATAAGCGGAAGCGCCGACGGCATAGACGTTGTTGCCGGCGAGATAGGCGAGCGCAAAGAGATTGGCACTCAGGTCGGGCGTAACCCCCGGTACTTCCGTCCAGCTGGTGCCCGTATAGTGCTCGATCAGGACGTTATCTGACGTGCTCGATGGCGCCTGGCCCTGGCCGCCGACTGCCCACAGATCGTTGGCGGTGCCCTGGACGTCGATCAGAAAGTCTCCATTGCCGTGCGGCGGCACCGCAACAGAGCTCCACGAGGACCCATTCCAGTGGTTGCTGAACGCCGTGTCCGGTGACACCTGTGTGTTGCCCGTGAAGTCGGCTCCGTCGCCGACCACCCAGACATCGTTGGCGGTGAGCACTTTGACGCCATTCAGGCCGCTAAAGTCGAGGCCGCCAGTTTGGACCTGGGGAACAGGGGCGGCGGCGACTGACCAGGACGCTCCATTCCATCGGAGTACGACCGGGCGTCCACGAGGACCGAGGTTCGTGGTCGGAACATCGATCGAGATGCCGACGGCCCAGACGTCGTTTGACGCGTCGGCGCTGACGCTGTCTAAGAGCGACGAGGAGTTGGGGAGTAAGGGCGTCGGAACGATCGTCCAGCCGTTCCCGTTCCAATGCTCGGTCAGCGGCTGCGCCGCGGTGCTGCTGTTGCCCGTCCTCCAGTAGCCCACCGCCCACACGTCCTGCGGGCCGATCGCGGTGACCGCGATGAAGAGGTTGTTCCCCGGTCCCACGTTGGGCGTCGGGCTCACGCTCCAGGCGCTGCCGTCCCAGTGCTCGGCCAGCGTCTGAAAGACGCTACTGCCGTTGATGTAGGTGCCGACGGACCAGACGTCATTGGGAGCGACCGCGGCGATGCCATTCAAGTTGTTCCGTGCAGCACCGACGTTGGGGGACGCGACCGTGTTCCAGGCCGAGTTGCAGGGGGCGGACGATGCGGCCATCCGAGGGGTGGCGGCGGCTTGTGTCGCCCGTCCACGGGTGAGCTGGGGGACCAGCCGCATTTTGGGGCTCAGCGGCTCGGCCGGCATTCGGCTCGGCGCCGCCGCTCGACTCGGCGCCGCCGCTCGGCTCGCCGCGGCGACCGGTAGCGCTAGAGCTACCCCACTCCCAATCGTGACGACGAGCACGCCGGTCACGAGCGCAGCGCTGACACGACCCCTCATTCCGAGCCCTCCCTTGGACGAAACTTACTCCTCTGGTCTACGTAATGCAAGGAAGGCGAGGTCGGTAACGGAGCAGATTCTTCGGGTCAGTCTGAGGCGGCCTGCGCTCGCATTTGAGTCCGGAAACTGGGCGCCTGCGCGCTCGCCGGCGGTGCGAATGTCCGAGTGCGGAAAGGGGTGCTCGTCAATGCGGCTACGGTGACGCGCGACGGCCGGTGAACCCACGCAATGGAAGACACTGCTTGCGGCTTGACGGCCGCGGCCGCCGGTAGAACGGCGGCGACGCCGCCGATCACCGCCAAAACGAGCCCTGCGATCAACGTCTTTCGTTGATTTTTCAAGTTTCTTTTTTCACTCCTTGTCCATCCCAACGGCTATTCAGCCGAGTTGGTTTCGGTCGAATTGTCGGTAACGGATCTGGACGGAGCGTGTAAAGGAACAGCGCAAGGTTCCAAAGACGCTGTCGTTACGTTCCCAGATCTTGAAGGCTGGACTCTTTCGCCTTGCCATCGTCGGCGCGGCGACCGTCACCTCAGCGTTGGCGCCGTCGGTTCAACCGGCGGCCGCGACCAGCGTGTCGCCATGGGTCGCGGCCCATGTCCGCGATGAGCACCTGCAGCCCGGACCGATGCATGTCGGCGCGCTGCGGTCCGCGGCGCCCATGAACCAGGAGCCATCGCCGGCCGTGCTGCGCGCGAAGATGCAGGCCAACATGGCCGGGACGCCGGGCACGGCGGCCGTGGCCAACACGGCGAATGCCTCGCTGCAGTTCCTGACCCGCCCCTACACCGTCTGGCACAACATCACGTCGGTCTTCGATCATTGCAACCCCGACTACACGACGGATAACAGGGTGTGCGAGTTCGACGGCTCGGTCGGCTTGAGGTCGAACGGCGTCGATCCGGGGTTCTCCCTCGGGTACGCGCAGTCGCCCGCCGGCCGCGACTACCTCTATTACGACGGCCACAACGGCTGGGACTACGCGCTCGCCTATGAGAACGTGCTGGCCTCCGCCGATGGCGTCGTGCAGCTCGCGGGATCGGATTCGATCAATCCCTGCTTCGGCCAGACCATCATCATCGATCACCAGAACGGATTCAGCACCCGCTACGCGCACCTCTCGAAGATTTACGTCAGTCCCGGCCAGAGCGTCAGCCGCGGCACGGTCATCGCGCAAAGCGGCAACACCGGATGCAGCAGCGGGCCGCACCTTCACTACGGCGTCTACGTCACCAGCTCCTGGACGGCTATCGACCCCTGGGGCTGGTCGGGCGCACCGGGCGCTGATCCCTGGCCATCGGACCCTGGGATTCTCTGGCTGACCGGCTACGCGCAATTTCCGCTCCCCTACGCCCCGACCGATGTGTCGGCCATCGCGGGCAATGGATCCGCGCGGCTGCGCTGGACGCCACCCTCCTTCAGCGGCGGCACCCCGATCACGAGTTACACGGTCACCTCATCCCCGGGCGGCCTGACCGCAACCGTTGCCGGCACGCAAACCTGGGCGATCGTCACCGGGCTCAGCAACGGCACCTCGTACAGCTTCAACGTGACGGCAACGAACACCGTCGGCGCCAGCCAATCGGGCGGATCGAATGTCGTGATCCCCTCGGGCGCGCTCGGTCTGTATCGTCCGTTGCCGCCCACGCGCATCCTCGACACCCGCACTGGTAACGGCGCGCCATCCGTCGCTCCGCTGACGGCCGGCGGCGCGCTCAACGTCGAAGTCGTCGGCCGCGGTGGCGTTCCGGCGTCCAACGTCGCGGCCGTCATCCTCAACGTGACGGTGACGAACGCAGCGACGCCCGGCTACCTCAACGTCTACGCGACGGGTCAGGTGCCGCCCACGACCTCCATACTCAACTTTGGTACCGGCCAGACCGTCGCCAACCTGCTCGAAGTCCCGGTGGGCTATGGGGGAGAGGTGACGGCCTTGACCGACGCCGGTTCCGTCGCCGTGATCTACGACGTGGTCGGCTACTACACGGGCGATACCAGCAGCGGCGCGGGAGAGTTCCGCGCGCTCGCCCCCAGCCGCATCCTCGACACCCGCACCGGGAATGGTGGCTTCAGCGCGCCGGTTGGGCCCGCGCAGAGCATCGACCTCCAGGTCACCGGCCAGGGTGGGGTTCCCGCGACCGGCGTCTCCGGCGTGGTGCTCAACGTCACGGTCACCAATCCAACCGTCGGCGGGTACGTCACGGTCTACCCGACCGGAGCGGCAACACCGCTGGCGTCGAACCTCAACTTCGGGGCCAACCAGACGCTCGCCAACCGGGCCATCATCGGCGTCGGCACTGGCGGCAAGGTGACGATCTTCAATGGCTACGGCAAGACGGACGTGATCGTCGACGTAACCGGCTGGTTCACCGATGCCTCAGCGACCGCTGATGGCAGCGGCCAGTATCACGGGCTGACGCCCACGCGGGTCGCCGATAGCCGGTTCGGGACGGGCGGCCTGTCGCGGCCCCTGGCTTCTGGGCAAGCCGTCAACGTTACGCTCGCCGGCGCCGGTGGCGTACCCGCGATGACGGCGTCGGTCGCGCCAACCGCGGTGATCAGCAATGTGACCGTCACCAACACCAGCGGGATCGGCTACATCATCGTCTATCCAAGCGGCACTCTCACGCCGCTGGCGTCAGACCTGAACTACGTGCGGCTTGACACCCATCCCAACCACGTCGTCGCCAAGTTGGGCGCCGACGGAAAGGTGACGCTATACAGCGGATGGTCGACGACCGATGTCATCGTCGACGTGCTCGGCTGGTTTAACTGATCTAGCTGTACCAGCCCTCGACGTCGCCGACGACATCCACGGACCCGAACTCGTTGAAGATATCGACCTTGCCGTCGGGTCCTACCTTGATGACGACCAGGTTCGGATTGTTTGAGAAGGGTGGGAAGTTGAGGTCGGATGCGTTCGGCATGGAGACGCCCGTCGGCCACACCGTCAGGTAGCTGTACGCCGACGCGCCCGTCGCGGTGACGTTGAGCACCACCGCCGTTGGTGGATTCGGCGCCGTCATCGGCGGCACCCCGCCAGCACCAGCCACGCTTACCGCGATCGTCTGGCGCGGTCCCAGCGGCGCTCTCGGTGCGCCGATGCCGAGGCGGGTGTCGAGGATGCGCGACGGCGTCAACGCGGTGTACTGGCTGCCGCCGGCGGTCGACGTTGTCGACGTAAACCAGCCGCCGACGTCCACGATGACGTTGACGGTGCCGTACCCATTGAAGATGCTGACGCGCCCGTTTCCGTCAAGCGGCGTGATGACCCGGTTGGGGATGACCTGGTTGGCGACAAAGTTCAGGTTCGACGCCAGCGGCTGTGAACCGGGTGGGGAAGGGGACACGGTGAGGTAGCCCTCTGAGGTCGGATTCGCGACCGTCACGTTAAGCACGACCGCTTCGACGCCGGTTGCCGGGACGGGACCATTGCCACTGACCTGCACCTGCAGGGTCTGGCCGGGCCCGAGCGGCGCGGGCTGGCTCTGCCCCACCGCCAACGGTCCTGTTCGCGTGTCGAGCAGGCGGGTCGGAACGATTGGGTTGTAGAGCCCATCCGGGGGCGTGGGTGTCGAGGGGGTCGCGACGTACCCCTCGACGTCGGCGATGACGTTCGCCGATCCCTGACCGTTGAAAATGCTGACCTGGCCGTTCGAGCCAATCGCCGTTTCGACGAGGTTGGGAATGGTCTGGCTCTGCGCCCAGTTGAGGTTGGAGGCCAGCGGCCGTCCCGCCCCCGCGGGATAGACGATCAGGTAGCTGGGCGCCGAGGTGTTGGTGACGGTGACGTTGAGCACGACCGCCGACACGCCGGATGTCGGGACGCTGCCGCGGCCGGTGACCTGAAGGTTGATCGTCTGACCGTTCCCGACGGGAGTGTTGTAGCCGCCGTTGCCGGTGCGCGTGTCGAGAATGCGGGTGGGAGGCAATGGATGGTAGGGGCCGGCTCCCTGGCCGTACGCCTTCACCTGGTTCGATGAGGCGACAAAGATCTGGCCGTTGCTCGCGGTCGGCGTCATGAAGTGGGTGAGGCTGCCCACGCTGACCGAGAACTTCCGCGCCCCGGTCGCGACATCGAAGCCGTCGAGGATTCCGTTGTTGATCTGCAGCGACCAGACGATGCCGCCCGAGACGATCGGCGGACCATATCGGGTCGTGAGATGGTTCCATGGCTCGGTAAACGTCGAGCCGTTCAGCTGCAGCGCGTGCAGCCCGTTGAGGCAGCCCACATAGATCCATCCATTGGCGTAGGCGACGCCGCCAAACGAGAGGTCGCAGACCGCGGCGGAGAACAACTCGCCGCCGATGTGGTTGCTGTTGGCCGAGAGGGTGTTCTTGTTGAGCAGGTAGCCGCGACCCGACTTGCCGATCTGGAAGATCATGTCGCTGTTGGGTCCGACGATCGCCGGGCCGGTCGACCCCAGGTCGGTGTCGCCCGCGTTGAGGTTGGCCCAGTTGGTGGGGGCGAAGAAGTCCTGCATCTGCAGCGAGGAATTCAGCCGGAAGACGACGTTGCCGTAATCCCAGTTCGAGCCGTTGGAACCGTCGCCGGAGGTGACGTAGACGTTACCGGTGCTGTCGATGGCGGGACCGGCCGATGCCCAGAATCCGGCGTGGCCCGATCCCGCCGTCGGCTGCGGGAATGGCGCCGGCATGGCCCCCTGGTCGTTGAACACCGTGAGCGCGCCGCTGCCGCTGGCGGGCGCGGAAACCACGAAGCCGTGGTACGGATTGCAGTCACCGTCGCGTCCGCCGAACGGGATGTAGACCTTGCCCGCGGCTGCGGAGAAGGCGAGCGCACCGCGCTGGCCCTGGGTCAACGGATTGAGGCCGGATACCGTGATGGGGAGGTCGGTGAACTTTCGCGTTCCGGTATTGAGGTCGAGCCCGACCAGGTAGTACTGCAAGGCTGGCGTGCCGCCGGTCTTCACCAGGGCGACCGCATAGACGATGCCGTTCGCGGTGTCGACGGCGGGCGTGCCCTGCATGCCCACCGGATCCTGTGGCCCGCAATTCACATCGCTGCTGCGAGCCGGAGCCCCGACGTTGGTCGACCACTGTACGGCCCCGGTGCCCGCATCGAGCGAATACACGGTGTTGGCGACGGTCGCAACGATGACTCGCGAACCGACGACGAGCGGCTCAGCATTCATGTCGTCGGCGAACGCATTGTTGTCCAGATGGATCGAGGTCCACTGCGGCGCGAGTCCGCTGAAGGCTGGAGAGGCGGTGTCGTTCCCGCCGCGCGTGGTATCCCGGTGGTAGGTGGGCCAGTCCGTCGATGCGGCTATCGCGATCGGCGACCCCAGGGTCAGCGTCGCGACCGCGAATGTCAAGCCGGCGAGGACGTTTCTCGTACGGATGGCGGCCCGATTATAGCCAAGGGTTCCCTCCCCCGATTGCGGAGGTGCCTTAAGGCGTAATCAATTAATCGTGAGCCATCCAAGCCTTGCTGGCCGTTGATGGCCCACCACAGGTGCCCGTCGGCGTAGCGCGGAAAGAAC
>WNGD01004021.1_pt1 | contig 14646 bp, 16 predicted proteins | sample 5400671 | NCBI WGS metagenome assembly WNGD01 (sample SAMN13153369, study PRJNA577476) | soil metagenome | isolation source: 40 cm soil or saprolite under grassland replicate 2 | place: USA:California | collected 2016-06-15 | reverse complement strand
CCAGCTTGCTGCGGTCAGTGGACTTGGCCACGGTGGACAGCGCGGCGCACCTGACTCGTGCCGCATCCCTCGGCTCGATGCAAGCGTTCATTGACGCGCAGCGAGCCCAATACCGCCCATCCGTGCAACAGGTCAGGCTGCATACTGGCCAAACCGTGCTGAGGATCGGGTTTGGCGCGCCGAGCCCCCTTAGCTAGCTGAGGTCCGGGCCTGGTCATGGCTGATGGCCGGGCTAGGACCGTGGACCGGCGGTCGGCGCCGCCGGGCTGACTGGCCAGCGCACACCGCGATTCGCGGCCGGGTCGCCAGCAATCGCCGTAGGTAGTGCAGATCCGACAGAGTCGGGCAGACGTCCGGCTGCGCGGCCGGAGCGCCCTTGCGCTCCCCTCCACGTATGCGCAAGGACGCCGCCGGTCCGCAGCGCGCCTGTCTTGGTACATCTAGGAAGAAACAAGAAACTTTAGGTGCACTAGGCACCATAGACCAGCATAGACAAGAAGTAAAGAGTATGAAGAAGATGAACTAGGAAGAGAAACGCAGATCTGTGTCGCTATCCGCCAACAGGAGAGCTAGAATCTTCTATATTCTTCTGATAGAGATGGTCAGGTGGCGGCGGCGGGACTAGCATCGGCTCGCGGGAAGGAACGGTCATATGACCGGTGAGGACTGGCGGCGGCTCGCCGATTACGTCGTCGCACGCCGGGTCGAGCTAGGCATGCGGGACAGGCGGGCCTTTGCCGAGGCGACCGGGGTGACGGAGCGGACGCTGGGAAAGCTCGAGAACGGCCAGCACGTTTCCCCCAGCACCCTCGGTATGGTCGAGAACCGGCTCGGCTGGGCCCCCGGTTCGTGCCGACGGATACTGGAAGGCGGCGAACCAAAGGTGGGGTCGCCGGACCTCGGGCATGCCGAGCATGAGGACCCGACGCTGTGGCACATCGCGAGCACTCCGGGGCTGCCTCCCGACGTGGTTCGCGGCCTCGTCGCCCTCGCCCGGAACTGGCGGCAAGGCGACGACGGCACAGACGAGCAGGCCGGGCGTCGCACTTGACCGCCGGCCGCAGGTATTTGTGGTTCGCAGTTCCGTCACGTCTGGCTACCAGTCAGGCCGCCACCGCGATTATGGCGTAACGGTCTACGGCCGCGCCGTAGTCGGTGTCGTCTCCCTTGCCGGCAACGGTCGTGGTGGCCAGGCGGGTCAGCTCCAGGTACCGCGAACCAGGCGCCGGGTCGCGCTGACGGCCGCGCTGATGGTCCAGGCCATGCACAGCAGGCGGCCAAGCAAGATCAACGCCGCGCCTTGGAACCACGGTATTGAGCGACGCGTCGGTGGCGAAGGCCGTGAGCAACCATCCCAGCAAGCTGGACAGCGCCATGCATGCCACCGCGAGCAATCCCCACGGCGCGGCCTTGCGCGCGGCGTGGACCTGACCGGCCGTTGCCGCGCCCTGCCGCAGGCTGACAGCGAAGCCGCGATCCGTTCCTTGCCCGATCGGCAGCGTCGAGTCAGATCGGCAGCGTCGAGCCCGTTCGGCTCGCTCAGCCGTAGAGCTCCGGCTCCGACACGGGCCGGTAGCGCAGCACGCGGGTCTCGCTCGCGGTGAGCGGCCCGCCCGGCCAGGCCGGTCCGCCAGGTGGCGGCGGCACGCTCGCCTCGCCATCGCCGGGTGCGTCGTCCGCGATCACCTCCAGCAGCAAAGCCGCCGCCCACAGCAGACAGGCCCTGGGCACGGAACCGTCGCAGACGGACGCGAGCGCAGCCGGCGTCTCGCGCGGGTTGCGCTCCAGGAGCCGAGACCCCCCGCGGGCCGCACCGGAACCGCCGGGGACCACCTTCAGCCCGCCGCGAGCACGGCACAGGCTCATCCGGGAGGCAATCGGCTCTGCACTCCAGCGATGCGGTTCCATCAACGTCCTGTCCCTCTGTGTTCTGGCTCTTAGCAGCTCCATGCCGACATCGTCCCGCCCGAGCGCCACGCCCGAATCCGCTACTGGCCAGCGCACCCGGCCAGTAGCAGCCGGGTTCCGGCCTGGCCAGGACGCAAGGTGGCCAGAACGGCGCCAAGGCGCGCGTGCCCCCGCTGGCGCGGGGGCTGGGCAGGCCGGGGCGTTCAGCGCCTCCGCCCGCGTGGCCCGGCCCGGGCCGCCACCGTACGGACCGTGCGGCCCTCTCACCACCAGTGAAGATCATTTAGCCGAACGGGCATTGGTGCCCGCCCCGGGTCACGTGTGAGCCTGGTTCCGAAGGCCAAGACCCCCGTGGTGTCAGCCTCCCGATCAGGATGGAGTAACCGATGGCCGGTCAGCTTGCCAGAGTTCTTTACATCGCTGGCGAACGGGGTTCTGAGGAGATCGCGCTCGCCGTCTCCCGGTGCGCAAGCTCGGGCAGCTGCCGGCCTCAATGGCACTGGTCCCGGGCACCGCCCGGCCAGCCGGTTCCGATCAGGCCGACGTCGTGCTTTACGTTTACGGCATGAACGGCCCGCCCGAAGTCATCTACATCATCCGGCACGCGGAGAAGCCGCTTAAGCCGCCGCTGTCCGGCGTTGACTTTGAGGGCAGCCAGAACGAGCATTCGCTGCTGCCGCGCGGATGGCAGCGCTCCGGCGCCCTCGCCGCCCTGTTCCATCCGGACTTCGGCCCGGTGCGGACTGGCTTGCGGACTCCGACTGTGCTGGTGGCGCCCTCCTGGGGGCATCCAGGCAAGACGGCCGCGCACCGGTCATATCAGACCATTCAGGGCCTGAGCGAGCATCTGGGACTGCCGATAGAGTCGCAGTTCTCTCAGGGTCAGGAACAGCAGCTAGCCGACAGCCTGGTGCGCAGCTGCTCCGGAGTCGCGCTCATCTGCTGGGAACACAGCCACATTCCGGTGATCGCATCCTCGTTGCCGGTCGTCAGCGGAACCGCCATCCCGCGGAAGTGGCCGGGCGACCGCTATGACGTCATCTGGTCGCTCATCCTCGTCCCGGGGCCTGGTCCGGCCCGCTACACCTTCGGTCAGATTCCGCAGCAGCTGCTGGCCGGAGATGCCGGGACAGTGATCCCGACGGACGTCGGTAAGCCAGGACACGGCGCCGGCCAGCACGAACACCACAAGGGGTAATCCGGGGAAACGCGCCCTAAGATCCTTACCCCATAACGTATCCGCAGGTCAGAACATGATTACCTGTATCCGAGAGTCGTCATCACCAAAAGCCAATGCCCTCTGGCCGTTGAGTTCCTACTCGACGCATCCCGGTGACGGCGTTAGCCAGCCGCCGCCTCGGTCCGGGAGAACACGTTGACCAGGGTCCCCCCGGGATCCCGGAAGATCATCGAGCGGTTCCCCCATGGCTGGGTTGTGGGTGGCATGACCCAGCCGACATCCAGCGAGGCGATCCGGCCGTACTGCGCGTCGACGTCTCCGGTGAGGAAGTCGAGGATGACCTCGTCCCTGCATACGGGCCGCAGCGGGAGATCCTCCCGGTATTCGGTGAAGCGGCGCCTGGAGAAGCCGACTGACGCCGGGCCGGCAGGCACCTCGACGTAGTACTCGTTCAGCGCCACCGGTGCGCCTACTAGACGGGCGTAGAACCCCGCGAGTGCCTCGACGCTGTCGGTCACGATGCGGGCTTGGACGAGTTCCATGTCATGCTTCCTTTGCAGTCCGGCGGGTGAGGCGCGGCGCGCGGCGGGCCCGGCCGGCCGTCCGGCGCTCAGTCGGCGCGGGCGGCCCCGGACGGGTCGGCGGGGATGTCCAGCTCGGTGGCCGCGTAGTTCAGGAAGTAGGAGGTGAAGACGGTCAGGCCCAGGTAGGCGAACGCCTCGGCGAGTTGCTCGTCATTCCAGCCGCTGGCGGCCGCCCGGGCCCATGTGGCGTCACTGACCCTCCCGGAGTTCGCCGCCGCCTCCCGTACCACGCCGATCAGCGTGTCGGTTTTCCTCTCACCCAGGTCCTGGCCGGCGAGCAGCGCGTCCACCTGGTCCCGGCGCCAGCCGGACCGTAGCGCGAGCATCGAGATGATGGCCAGCGCGTACCGGCTGTCATCGGCTACGGCCGAGGCGAGCATGAGTGCGGTGCGGACCGGCTGGTCCAGCGTTCCATGCTGGCCTGTCGCCCGCCTGATCGATACGTATGCTTCCAGGACGGCCGGGGCATGCGCCATCTGCGCGTGCATGGTGAGCAGCCGGCCTGTAGGGGAGAACTGGAGCATGTCTTCCAGCAGCGGCCGCGAGGCCGCCGGGGCGTCCTGGATGGTGTGGCTGGGTATGCGGGTCATGAATCCCCCTTCTGGCTAGCGGGTGCCGCGCCAGGTGGCTGTGGCACGTCACCGGCAAAGGACGACGCACGAACCTGAAAAGTGACACCACTCCAGGCGGCCTGGGCGCCTTGTCACAACCCGCGCCGCTGCGTCGTCCTAAAAGGAAGACCGCCGGCGGCCGGGCCGGTCACAGGTAACCGATCCCAGGCGGGCCGAAGGGAGTGCGGCATGGACGGGGAACGGGATCCTGGGAAGATCAGCCAGGTGTACCAGGACCACCTCCCCTACCTTGTTGACCTGGCATTTCGGATGGTCGGCGACATAGGCGCGGCTGAGGACATCGTGCAGGACGCGTTCTCCCGCCTGATCCGCGCGGACCTCGGCGAAATCGAGGACGAGCGCGGCTGGCTTATCGTGGTGACCAGCCGCCTGTGCCTGGACCAGATCAAGTCCGCCCGGTTTCGCAGGGAACACGTTCACGACTCCAGCGAGATCGAGTTCGTCTCGCCGCCTGCCCAGCCCGCGCTGGCCGATCCCGCCGACCGGGTCACCTTCGACGATGGGGTCAGGCTCGCCCTGCTGGTCATGCTGCAGCGGCTCAGCCCGGCCGAGCGGGTCGTCTTCATCCTGCACGACATTTTCCAGCTGCCCTTCGGCACCGTCGCCGAGACCGTCGGCAAGACCACGCCGGCGTGCCGCCAGCTTGCCAGGCGGGCCAGGCAGAAGATCTCCGCGGGCCACGATGGCGTCCGTTTCGATGTTGCCTCCGCCGAGCACCGCGTGGTGACCGAGAAATTCATCGCCGCATGTGCGACTGGCGACCTGGCTGGCTTGCTCGCAGTGCTCGCCCCGGACGCCTGGGGCGACATCGACCTTGGGCCAGGCGCCGGGCGGCGGCCCGCACCGGTCGTCGGCGCGGAGCACGTCGCCAGGAACCTGCTGCATTACTGGGGCAAGGGCGCGACGCTGGTCTCCCACCCGGTCGGCGGCCAGCCTGCGGTGCTCGGCTTTACCGGCCGCGAGCTCACCGGGGTGCTGGTGTTCACCATGCGCGGCGAGGTGATCCAGGCTGTGCACGTCATCGGCGACCCCCGCAAGTTGGGCTTCCTCGGCTCGCAGCTATCGGCCTCCGCCTAGCGCTCCGCCCGGCTAGTGTCCGGCCTTCCGGATGTCACTATCCGCGAACCTCTCTCGTCCTTACCGGTGCCGCCGCCACCTCCCGGTGGCCACGGAGCACTCCGGGCAGCCGCCCGTGCCCGTGCGAGGACAGGAGAGACCATGCACAGGCTCAAGATCATAATCGGCAGCACCCGGCCGGGTCGGGCCGCCGACCGGGTGATTCCCTGGATCACCTCGGCGGCCCGTGCGCACGGCGGGTTCGAGGTGGAGGTGATCGACCTGCGGGACTGGGAGTTGCCCATGTTCGGTGAGACGTTCGCGACCGTCGGCGACCCGAGGAACCCGGTCTTCTCCGCGCCCGCGGTCAAGCGGTGGAACGACAAGATCGCCGAGGGCGATGCCTACCTGTTCATCACGCCGGAATACAACCACAGCGTTCCCGCGGTGCTGAAGAACGCCATCGACAGCGTCTTCGCCACTTTCGCCTTCCGGACCAAGCCTGCCGCCTGCGTGGCCTACAGCGGCGGCATCGGCGGCGGTGCCCGCGCTATCGAGCACCTGGCGCATATCGCGATCGAGGCAGAAATGGTCCCGCTTCGCAACACCATCATCATTCCGCATGTCGGCGATGCGTTCGGCCCGGACGGGCAGCCCAGCGACACGCGGACTAGCGCCGCGGCGAAGATCCTGCTTGACGACCTGGCGTGGTGGGCAGCGGCCCTGGAGCAAGCCAGAGCACAGGGAACATTGCCACCGGCGATCATGCGCCTGATGGCCGCGAACGAAGGCCCGGTGAAGGAATGAGCACAAATTCGGGACGGGCGGTCGCGACCACTCCTGGTGCGCTTGAACCCGTGGGGCCGTCGCTGGTGGTGAAGCTCGTGATGCGGCCGATGACGAAGATGCTCAACCCGCTGATCCGCAGATTGGCCGGCCGGCGGCATTTCCGGATGGCTGCCCAGATCCGCCACGTCGGCCGGCGCTCTGGCAGGCCGTACATGACGCCGGCCGGTGCCCGGCTCAGCGGCGACGTGGCCGTGATCCCGCTAACTTTCGGCAACCAGTCCGACTGGTCGCGGAACGTGCGGGCAGCCGGAGGCTGCTCGATCCGGCTGGAGAGCCGGGACTACACCGCCACCCGGCCTGAGTTCCTGAGCTGGCCGGAGGTGGAACCGCTCATCCGGTCCGCGTTCGGCCCGCTCGAACGGGCCAGCTTCAGGGTGCTCGGCATCCGGCAGTTCATGCGCCTGCACGTCGTGCCCGCCGAGTCCTGACCTGTGCTTGAGCGGCTATTGCTCCGGGAGATCTTCGCCGCAGCCGGCGGCACCCACGACGACTTCGGCGCCTACGACCAGGCGATGCCCGCCGAACGGCGGGCGGCGATCCTGGTCACCCCCGGGCGTGTCTACAACCGGTGACGACCGGCCTCTCAGGCCGGGATGACCCGCGACCGCCAAGACGGTCCAACTTTGAGGAGCAAGCAATGTCCGCAGAATTTCGCGCCACCACCGGCGATGGCGAGGCCGCGGTAGAGGTCCGTGGCCTGCGCAAGATCTACCCCGGCGGCGTCGAGGCGGTCACGGGGATCGACTTCCAGGTGGCGCCAGGGGAGGTATTGGGGCTGCTCGGCCCGAACGGCGCCGGGAAGTCGACCACGATCGGAATGCTGACCACCACCATCAAGCCCACCAGCGGGTCAGCGCGGCTGGCCGGCTTCGACGTGGCCCAAGAGCCCATCGCGGCGCGGCTGGTCAGCAGCGTCGTCTTCCAGGACTCCGTGGTAGACAAGACGCTGACCGGCCGGCGCAATCTCGAGCTGCATGCGCGGTTGTGGGGGATCCCCGCGCCGTACGCGGCCCGCAAGATCACCGAACTCGCCGGGGTGTTCGGGCTCGCCGAGGTGATGAGCCGTCCCGCCGGCAGCTACAGCGGCGGCCAGCGGCGGCGGCTGGAGATCGCCCGGGCCCTGGTCTCCGAGCCCCGGGTGCTGTTCCTCGACGAGCCGACTGTCGGGCTAGACACCCGTATCCGCTACGAGCTGCTGGACCTGATCAGCGGCCTGCGCAGCCGCACCGGCATGACGACCGTGCTGACTACTCACTACCTCGACGAAGCCGAACGGCTCTGCGACCGAGTCGCCGTCATGCACCGGGGCACGATCGTGGCCCTGGACCGTCCGGGCACGCTGCTGGCCAGCCTCGGCGTTGAGCTCATCGAGCTTCGCGTGGCGGACAACCCGGACGGCGCGCTGGCCGCCCTGCGCACCCGCGGCCTGGCGGCCGGCGACGCGTTCGCCGTCGGCTCCACCCTGACCGTCCCCCTCCGCGGCCACTCCGCCAGCGACACCCTGACCGCCCTCGCCGGCCTGGGCATTCGCGCCGAGGCCGTCACTACCCGCAGGCCCACCCTGGACGACATCTACCTGCAGCTGACCGGCGGCAGGCTCGCCGCCTGACCCACGAGGAGACCACCATGACCGCCAACACCGCGTCAGCGGCAACCGCTCTCACCCGCCCCCGTGCTCCGGGCCGACCCCGAGGGCTGGCCACCTGGGCCACCCTGGCCGGGCGCCGGATCTCACTCAGCGCCCACACCCCGCGCGAGATCCTCGCCCCGCTTGCCACCCCGCTGCTGTTCGCCCTGGTGATCGCTCCGGCCCTGGCCAAGCTGATCCCTGCGGCCGGGCCGGGAGGCGCCGACTACAGCACCTTCGTCATCGTCGGCACCGTCGGACTGCTCATCCCGCTCACCTGCACCTTCGCCGGGATCGGCGTCATCGTCGACCGGGCCAGCGGCGCCCGCAGGGAACTGCTGGCCGCCCCCATTCCCCGCAGCCTGATCGTGCTCGGCAACCTGGCCGTAGCCATCGCGGTCAGCCTGCTCCAGGTCGCAGCCCTGGTCGTGGCCGGCTGGCTGCGCGGCAGCCACTTCCACGCCACCGCCGGCGGGGTCGGCTGGTTCATCGGCGGGGTGCTCACCTTCACCGTGTTCATGTACAGCGTCGCCGAGGTCATGGCCAACCGGATCCCCACCCAGGAGGAATACGTCGGGCTGACGCCCGTCGTGGCGATCCTGCCCTGGTTCCTAGCCGGGTCGCTGTTCCCCATCACCGCGCTGCCAGGCTGGCTCGCCTGGGCCGCCCGTATCCTGCCCACCACCCACACGCTGGCGCTCCTGCGCTACGGCATCCTCGACCATACCGGCGCCGGGCTGCACAACATCTGGGGGTTCACCAGCACTACCGCCGACGCCGCCCTCAGCCTTCTGGTCCTGGGCGCCTGGGCGATCGTCGTCACCGCCGCCGCCATCCATGTCTTCACCCGCTCCGCGGTGACGTGATGGCTATCAACCGCTATGCCAGATGCTCCTCCAACTGGTCCCGGCCCGCAGGCATTCCAGCTCGTGCTGAGCGACCTCGGCACGCAACGGACGAGGTGCTGTTCATCGATGACCACGCCGAGCTCGGCAATGGACAACGGGTTGTCCGCGCCAAGCACCTGCACGGCGACATGGTCGGCGCCGGGTCACTCAGGCGATTACGGCGCCGCCCGCCATCGGCGACTCGCGCCATCGGCGACTCGCGGCTGCGCCGCCGCTGACCGGCATACAGAGGCGACCGGGCGGGAGTTCAGCTGATGTCGTGGCCGTTGACAGTCAGCACAACGTCGATATTGCCCCGGGTGGCATTCGAGTACGGACACACCTGATGCGCGGCGGCAACGATTCGCGTCGCCTGCTCAGGGTCCTGAACCTGCGGCAGTGTCACGTCGAGTTCCACGGCAAGCTTGAAACCACGATCTTCAGCGGGAAGCAGGCTCACCCGGCTGTCGATCGAGACGTCGCCCACTTCGACGCGCTCACGACGGCCGACCACGCCTAGAGCACTCTCAAAACACGCCGCATATCCCACGGCGAAGAGCTGTTCGGGGTTCGTGCCGCCGCCCTCGCCGCCCATCTCCTTCGGTGAGCGGAGTTGCACATCCAGGGCCCCGTCATTCGTGCGCCCGTGGCCGTTCGCCCGGCCGCCCGTGACCGTGGCCTGCGCCGTGTAAAGAACTCGCGCCATCTCGGCCTCCATTCCAGGAGCCTGCAGATTGTCCGGCACATGGCCGGGGCCTGCTGCAGCAGTCTATGCCGCAACCGCGCCAGCACGTCGCCGTCAGGGCTCGTCGTGAAATTTGTAACGAGCAGCTAATCGCTCAGAATATCCAGCTCTGCGCGAGCCAAGCCACCGACTCGCGGGTCGGCTGCGGACCCTGCCGACCGCTGGAATGTCCTTCCGCCGCCACCGGATCTGCGGTCAGAGCACGACTCCTCCGATTCCTGCTAGCCCCAATGCGCGGCACGGTAGACGCTGGAACGCTGGTCACATGACGGCGCTGGGGGTCCTGATTGTGGACGACAACTGGTTGTTTCTGGAGGCCGCCCGCGATCGCCTGGAACAGGGAGGCCTGCGCGTCGTCGGTGTGGCCGCTACCTCAGCTGAGGCACTGCGGCGGGCAGAGGAGCTCCGGCCGGAGGTTGTCCTGGTGGACGTCATGCTCGGGAGTGAGAGCGGGTTCGAGCTTGCCCGGCGTCTGACCGCACCCCACCGCGATGGCGGGCCAGCCGTGATCTTGATCTCGACCTACTCGGCGGCCGATTTCGCGGGTCCTATCGCCGAAAGCCCGGCGGCAGGGTTCGTGCCGAAGCAAGAGCTGTCGGCGGATGCGATCCGCCGGATCATCGATGGCCGCGGGCCGGGAGGAGCACCCGGCGCTCCCGCGCGTTAAGGACTCGCCGCGGCCGGCGGCGGCTATGGCGGTGCCGCCCGGCAGCGTGGACGCGGCCATCGGATCGGCCGGAAGCTGGACGTGCAGGGTTGTTCCCTGCCCGGGCGGGCTCAGGACCAAAATGGTGCCGCCGAGGGCCTCGACCCGGTCTCTGAGACCGATGATGCCGGAGCCGCGGCTCGGGTCGGCGCCGCCCACGCCATCGTCGCTGATGGACAGGGTGAGGGCGCCGCTACGGGTGTCCGCGCACACGTCGATGACCGAGGCCTGTGCGTACTTGGCGGCGTTGGTGATCGCCTCCGACGCGATGTAATAACCGGCCGCCTCGATGTGCTCATCAAGCCGCGGGCCGAGATTCAGGTCGAGTTCGACCGGCACCGCGGAGCGCCGGGCGAGTGCCTCCAGAGCTGGGCCGAGCCCGGACTCAGACAGCAGGGCCGGGTGGATGCCGTGCGAGATCTCCCGCAGTTCGTCCAGGGCGGTACCCAGACCATCAGCCAGCCGCGACAGCTCGCCCTGGATCTGGTCCGCGGGCCGGGGTGTCATCGTCTCGATCATCTGGGCCTTCAGCGCGAGCGAGACGAGACGCTGCTGAATACCGTCGTGCAGGTCACGCTCGAGGCGTCGCCGTGTGTCGTCTGTGGCGGCGATGATCCGGGCGCGCGAAGCGGACAGCTCGGTGCGGCTCTGGGCATTCGCGATGGCGGTTCCCACAAGCTCGGTGAACTCGGCCAGACGGTCCTCCGTCTGATTGGGGAGGGGCCCGTCAGTGGACGCGATCGTTACCAGCCCCCAGACAGCTCCGTCGACGATGATCGGCGCGCCCGCGATGCTATGCAGCCCGAGCTCGCGCGCCTTGGCGGCAAAGGCGCCACGTCGGCGCGAATAGTCCACCACTCGTCCCGTGCGGCCCGTCTGCCGCACTCGTCCACCCAGCCCCGAGGCATGGTACGGCCATCGCGTGCCCGGCTGGAACGGATGCGCCCGGTCGCTCCAGGCGGCGAGCACTGTCGTCGTCTCGTCGTCTTCATAACGCTGAACAGCGGCTACCGGCAGGTGCATCACCTCAGCAACCTCGCGTGCAACAGCGGCGAAGACCTCTCCTGTCTCCGCGCCCCTGGCTACCAGCGTGGCCACGTGCCGCAGCGCCGCCTGTTCTCCCGCCAGCCGCTCGATCTCGGCCCGTGCGTCACTATTCGCGATCGCCGTAGCCATGAGCTCGGTGAACGCGCCGATACGCACCTCGGTGTCGGCGGGCAGCGGCTCCTGTCCCGAGGAGCCGACAGCCATGACCCCCCAGAGCCGTCCCCCGACCAGTACCGGAACCCCGACGGCCGCGCGAACTCCTATGGAGCGGACATTCTCGGCCACCAGGCCTGAGGCTTGGCCGTAGTCGTCGATGCGGGCCGGCTGTTGTGTGCGGAATACCCGGCCGATGATGTTGTCCCCTTCCAGGGGTACCCGCGCGCCGACCGGCATCGGCGGCCCCCGCAGGTTCCAGGACCCCACTACCGTCGCCGTCTGATCCCGCTCATAGACGATCAGGTGGGCACTGTCGAGGTGCAGGAGCCTCGCGGTCCTCGCGGTCTCCTCGGTCACTGCGGCGAAGACCTCCGCGGGCGAGGGCTGACGGGCGACCAGCGTCGCCACCCGCCGCAGCGCGGCCTGCTCCTCGGCCAGTACGCCCCGAGCCTGTTCTGACCCGGCCGCGCGGCGGCCGGCCTGAGTCGCGAACCCGCCGACGATGACTGACACAGCCAGGAACAGGCCGAGCACGAACACGGTGGCCCCGTCGAGGTTGCGCAGCGGGGGCAGGAAGTACCAGTCGAACGCCTCGATGGTCACGGCCCCGACCGGGAGCGCGTACAAGATCCCGGCGAAGCGGGCGACGGCCAGCACGACCAGGAGCAGGAGCAGGCCCAGGAGCGCTGCGGGCACGTGAGACCGCGCGGCTGTGCTCACCACAGCCGCGACAACGAACGCGGCGACGCCCACGATAACGGCCAGGACGACCTCCGCCCAGAACCGTCCGCGCCGCCATTGCGACCACGAGGTCACCCTGACTACCTGCTTAGTCAACTTCGGACAGCCCAGCGGGGCCCGCAGAGCCCGCCATGACCCGAGCCTGTCACCTCAGGCCCGGGCGCGCAATGGCGAAGGCTGGGCCCTTGACCTTCCGGACAGACGTCTGACTGGGCCACTGACTGTACATGGCGGCGCAGCGCCCGCCGCCGGTGCCGGTGTCCCGCTATCCGACCCGCCACGCCTAGTCAATAATGCAAAGCATGACCAGCAGCGGCAGGACCGGCTGGCCCGCTCCCGATGGAGTGGAGCGGGCCCCGTCATGACCGGGCCGCGGGTGGTGCTGGCCGAGGATGATGTCCTGCTCCGTGAGGGCCTGGCCAGTCTGCTCGAGCGCTCCGGCTATGAGGTGGTCGGGCAGGCCGCTGACGGCCCACAGCTGCTTACGCTGGCCCGGGAGGCCCGGCCCGACCTGGTAGTGGCCGACATCCGGATGCCGCCCACGCACACGACCGAAGGGCTGGAGGCGGCCCGGATAATCCGTCAGGAACTGCCTGATACCGCCATCCTGGTGCTGTCCGCCTATGCTGAGGTCGAGCACGCGATGGAGCTGCTGGCTGGCGGAGGCGGTATCGGTTACCTGCTCAAGAGCCGTATCGCCGATGTGGAAGAGTTCCTGGACGCGGTGCAGCGGATCGCCAGGGGCGGCTCAGTCGTGGACCCTGCGCTGGTCCAGGAGCTGGTGACCGCTCGCCGGCGCAAGGACCCGCTCGCCGCGCTCAGCGTCCGGGAGCGCCAGGTGCTCGCCCTAATGGCTGAAGGGCGCTCCAACGCCGGCATCGCACGGCGGCTCTTCGTCACCGACGGCACCGTCGAGAAACACATCAGTAACATCCTGACCAAGCTGAACCTGCACGAGGCCGACGAGGACCACCGCCGCGTCCTCGCCGCGATCACCTTCCTCAAGGCCCGCTGAGCCTAGAAGGCGCGCATGACGGCGGGACTGCGCAGCACAGGCGTGCCCTGATATCCCCCGACCGGCCAGTGACAGCAAGGGCCGGCCGCCGGGCAACGATTGCCGTTCATTCGATACAGCTGCGCCTTGTTCTCGCGGCGGCCCCCGGGACGCCTCGTTTGTGCTCGGCGACCGCCCGGCTTCGGGGTAGCAGGCAGTCCACGGTTGGGGCTGGCTGGGGGGCCGGCCTGGGGGCTCGCGCCGATGCGACCAGACCGCTGAGGAGGCATCGTCGGTTACACGGCGGAATCGTCAGCGTCACCCCGGCGCAGGAGCCCGGGGCGGTCCACAACTTGGGAGTAGCAATGATCAGGTCAACCACCCGGCTGGAAGCACGGAACCGTCTCCGGATGCTGCTGGCGGTGCTGGCCGTCGCCGCAGCCGCGGCGGTCCTGGCGGCGTGCAGTTCATCCGGCACATCCTCCGCTGGCGGCAGCGGCAATACCAGCACCAGCAGCCCCGCCGCGGCGACCACGGGCAACCTCAAGACCACCACGATCGGCGGCGCGACGGTGCTGACCAGCGCTAAGGGGTTCACACTGTACTCGTTCGCCCCCGACACGCCCACCAAGTCCAACTGCAATGGGGCATGCGCGCAGTTCTGGCCGCCGGTGAAGGGGTCGGCTACCGCATCCGGGGTCAAGGGCACCTTTGGCACCATCAAGCGGTCTGACGGCTCGACCCAGGCGACCTTCGACGGACACCCGCTGTACACCTTCGCCGCCGACACCGCCCCCGGCCAGGCCAAGGGCAACGGCCTGAACGAGGAGGGCGGTGTGTGGCACGAAATCACCGCTTCCGGCGCCGCAGCGCCCGCCAGCACGTCGTCACCGAGCGGCGGAGGCTATGGGTACTGACGCGGACGGCACCAGGCCGACACGGAGGACTGACAGATGACAGAGCGGCAAGGTATGACAGGGCTGGGAACGGTAAGGGGCGCGGGCCGGGCCGCGCGGGAGCACGCCGGACGGCCGGCGCCCGGCTGGCCCGCAGTGATCCTGCGCGTGGCGGGTTCGGGTCTCCTGATCGCCACCGCAGCGATCCATCTCGACCTGTACCTGACCGGGTACCGGACGATCCCGACGATCGGGTGGCTGTTCCTGCTGCAGGTGATCGCGGCCTTCGGCCTCGGGCTGGCCGTGCTGGCCATCCCCAGCCGGCTCGCCATTCCGAGCCGGCTGGCCGCCGTGGCGGGGGCCGGCTTCGCCCTCGCCACCCTCGGCGGCTACCTCCTGTCGGTCTGGACCGGGCTGTTCGGGTTCAAGGAGGTACGCACGACGGCCGGCATCGTCGCCGGTGTCGTGGAGGTGGTCGCTTTCGTAGTCCTGGCCGCGCTCGCGCTTGCTCCCCCGGCGGCGAACGCCGCGGCGGACAGCACGGCAGCAGCCCCGGCCCGATTCCCCGCCGAGATACCGCCGACAGCCGCCAGGGCAGCCGGAATGACCGCCGCGGGCCTGGCGGTCGCGGCACTGGT
>WNGD01004017.1_pt1 | contig 14656 bp, 23 predicted proteins | sample 5400671 | NCBI WGS metagenome assembly WNGD01 (sample SAMN13153369, study PRJNA577476) | soil metagenome | isolation source: 40 cm soil or saprolite under grassland replicate 2 | place: USA:California | collected 2016-06-15 | reverse complement strand
AGCAGATTGAGAAGTACAGTTCGCCCGCTGAGACGTGCGTCCTGGTTGAGCACACCGGCCACTATGGTTTCGCACTGATTCAATTCCTGCAAGAGCATGGCATACAGGTATACCACATGCAAGTAAGCAGGCGGCACCAGTGGGATAAGACCGACGTGAAGGATGCGCAGGCCCTCGGCAACCTTCTCTACAATACTGTGGCGATGGGCATTCAATCGTCAGATAAGACACAGCGCATTGCTCGCCTTGAGCCTTTGCCTGAAACGGTGCGTAAGCTACGCGGTCTGGTCCGCCATCGTTACGAGCTGGTGTCGGAGGCCACGCAGCGCAAGAACAAATTGACGGCGATCTGTGATCAGCTCTTCCCTGAATTCACGCAGATCTACAAGGACCCCAACAAAGAGAGCGCGCTCAACCTGCGTGAGAAGTTCGCAACGGCGCGAGACGTGGCAGAGGCATCGATTCATGCTCTCTGCGCAACCCGTGCGCGCAATTTGCCAAGCCAGGCGAACCTGCTTACATTGCAGACGTTGGCACGATCCTCGATCGGTACCCATGACGAAGCCAGATGCTACAGCTTGATCCTTGAGCAGCGACAATTGATTGCTGAACTGCGCTTGATGTCTGCGAATATCGAGGAACTCAATGAGCGGATTGTAGAGTTAGCCAGCGCGAGCCGTGAAGGTCAGATCCTGGCGTCATTTGACTGTATCGGTCCTGTGCAGGCCGGTATCCTGGTCTCAGGGATTTGTCCTATTAGCAACTTCGAGACACCATCGAAGCTCAAAGGCTACGTCGGGTGGGCACCGCGTCGCATTCAGACGGGCTCGACCATCGATAAGATGGTTATGCAATCGAACGGCAATCGGATGTTGAAGCAGGCGGTATATATGGTCGTGATGAATGCCCTCACGGACCGTGAGAGCTCCTGGCGATTGCGCTACGATCGTTTAGTTGAACGAAAGTGCGACTATGATGAGCGGACCGGCAGGTATAAGGGAAAGATGAAAGTCGTCGGGCGCATCGCGGGCGACCTCCTGGAAATGATGTGGACGTTGCTCAAAAAGGATTACGACCTGTTACAGAGTCTTGAGCCGGGGCAAGAACCGCCGGAGCCAGAGTTGTACAGCGAAGAGAAGCACCGCAAAGCACTCAAGATTGCACTCCCAGACAAGGTGTAATCTACGACTTTTTGCTGCTCGCTTGCTTCATATGTTGCACAAGATCACAAGCAAGCGTACGGTGTGGTGGGCGCAACGGGCGCGGCGCTGCACTCCGGAGCGCGTGGATTACAGACTGTCCAGACATGTCTACCGTGACGCTCGCCATTGCTTGATCGCGGCTTGCTGCTCGGGCGTGAAATAGCGTTTCATCTCGCGCGGCCTGGCTGGATTCGGGATAGAGATATGCTCAAGACCATATTTCATCACCGCGTCCAGGAGCGTCTTGCGTGCGATGCCTAGCGCGGTCGCAAATTCCGATATGGTGAGCGTGCCATCTGGCAGCACGGGCGTCTCTTGCGTCTCTCTTCGCGTCTCCTGCGCTGTCTGGACAGTGGGAAGAGTCTGCATTGCGCGTAGCTTCTCTTCCAGTGCTTTCACACGGAAATCAAGCGCGTCTGTGATCTCATAGAGCGCGGTTACGCGGTTCTCCAATCGTGTCTTCTCATCGGTTGGGACATGTCTGGACAGTGCTAATTTCTCTATCTGCTCGGTTGGTATGAAGTGCATCAATCCTATTTTCTCGCTGGTCAATGTCCCTCGCTCCAAATAGCGATAGATTGTTTTTGTGCTCACCCCCAGGCGCGCCGCTGCTTCATCGACAGACATGGTGTCCATTGCTTACCCTCCAATAAATAATGTTCATTGTAGCACCAATGTCTAGACAAAGCTTGACTTCTCTATTGACGTTGTATATACTTGTCAATGTCTGTATATCATTGAAAGCGAGGAACCTATGGTACATATGGCAGATCAAGCCATTAGCATAAAAGAAGCGGCGCGCAGGCTTGGAGTAAGCGAGCAGACGATACGTCGCATGATACAAGCACGCGAAATCCGCTCATTTCGCGTTCTGGGGCAAGTGAGAATTCGAGAGAGTGAAATTGAGCGGATTATGCGTGGCGGCCAGGAGCAAACAGAAGACAAGTAGCCCGAGCGACGCTGCGAACGTCGCCAGGCATCCACAAGGAGGTATAGGCTCCATCATGAACACATCTAGTATAGAGCCTCGTAGAGCGGTCCGTAGCGCGTTTTTGAGCACTGTACGAGGTGAACCATGAGATTACCACGCTTTCTACGCCCGAAGCGCACGCGCAGGGCCTCGCCGCTCTGGCTGCAGGTACAAGCGCACGAGCAGCGCCTGGACGAGCATGATGCCGCGCTTGATAGCCTCTCGGCGCAAATGAATGGCGCACATCGGGCAGCTGCCGAGGCGAAGGCACAGGCAGAGCAGGCCACGCAAGCCGTGAACGATCTGCGCGCGGAGCAAGAGCAGACGGCAACGGAGCCATTTGAAGCGTTTGAGCCGTTCGACGAGAGCGAGGAGGCCAGCAATGAATGAGCAGCAAGAGCGCGACGGCATTAGTGCAAAGGCGTGGATACAGCTCGTTGGCGCGGTCCTGGTCCTGGTCCTGGTTGTCGTCCCGTTCGTCCTGGTCCTGGTCGCGGCCTGGCCAACGATTGAGCGGCTTGCACCCTGGTCCGCTACGGTGCTCACCATCACACTGACACTGGCGTTACCTATCGTCCTGGTAACAGCGCTGGTCTGCGGCGTGCTCTACATGCGCTCACATGCGGAGAATAAGCGCATCACGGCGCGCAAGTTCGCGGCAAACCAGAACGGGGCCTATCCTGTGTTTCTCGACGAGCGCAACCAGCGCTTCATTCAGGCCGTGAATGCCTCGCTTCCCAACGTTGTGCCAGAGCACTACGCGCCGTCGATCCACAACCATAACGATGTGAACGCCTTTGCAAAGATGCTTGAAATGGGGCGCACGCATGTGCAGGAGATTGAAGCGCCTGCATCGCCTGAACTGGCCTTACCATCCATCGAACAGTTCTACGAGGCGATCCGCTTCAATTCGCTGCAAGTGGGCATGGGTATAGAGGCAGCAACGGGTAAGCTCGTCCTTGCCCCTATCGTGAAAAGCACTCATTTCAAGCTGATCGGTGGGAGTGGCATGGGCAAGAGTTGTGTGAGCGCTGCCATGCTCGATATCGCGATCAGCACCAACGCCCCCGACCACTTGCGCATAGGACTGCTGGATTTAGAGCACAATACCAGCCGACTCTTCGAGAATGTTGAGCACGTGGCGGAGATCGGGCCTCGCCGGTTGCGCCTGGTCGGGCGCGACCCTGACGAGGTTGCGCAAAAGTTGAAGCTTCTGCAATGGGAACTGACCAGGCGCAACCGGCTGGGCGAGGAACATTGCAGGACGCACGAGCCGATACTGCTGGTGTACGTCGAAGAAATGCTCGCGCTCAAGTATGAGGTTGTCGATACAAAGCTGAATAAAGAGATGCTGGCGGCTATCAACATCCTCGGAGTACGGGCGCGCAAGTACGGTATCTTCCTGCTGGCCTGTATGCAGACAGACTACAGCGACAAGAGCACGCGTGAGGCAATGGCACAATTCCGGACGCGCGGCGGTTTCGCGATTGATCCAGACACGGCGCGGGCCTCTGGTTTTTTTAATACGGAGCTGGTGAAACAAAACTTTAGCGACGGTCGCTCTGGTCAGTACGTTCTGGAAAAGCCGGGATTTAGCGGGCTGGTCCTTGCGCCTGAATATGATGTGGCATTGAAATTAGAGCAGTTGAGCGCCCCTTCACCAGCCGCTTCACGGTCTCACATTCAAGTCGTTTCTGAAGGGGCTTTTGAGATGTCCGAAGGGGATACTGAAGGGGCGCTTGAAGTGGCAAACATTTCTCCCCTTCGTCGCGCGCCACAAGCCGAACGAAGCAGCTTCACTGAGCAGGAGCGGCGCTTCATCCACAAATTCATGCAGGAAATGGGAATAGGTCAGATCGTTTCTTCTGAGTTTACCAACGCGAAGGGCGAACCGCTGACAGGCGGAGAGGCATACAAGCAGCGTAGCAAGGATGTGCAGAACGTCATCCGGCGCTATATGGACACGAGGGAGGTTTCATCATGAGTTGGCTCAGCAATTTATTCAATCCTGGAGAGCAAGAGCGTGGAATAGCGTCACGCAGCAATTTGAGTTGGTAAAGGAAACACCATGAAACTAGGGTTCAATCTCTTTGGCGTCGATGTCACTATTATTGACACAACGATGCCAATTCAAAGTGACGAGGAACTACAAGAGACCGTGCAAGAGTGGCATCAGGCCAAATCAACAGGAGATTATAAGACAAAGTATCAGGCAAGTGAACGCCTGATCGATCAGGGATATCGTTGCAGTGGAAAAGAGTGGTATCTTCCCGATAGCGAAGAAGAGTAGAAAGGACAACACATCATGGGCATTTTCAGCAGTAACAATGAGGAAGTGAGAACGATTGTAGTGCCTGACGATTGGAGTATGCCCTACGACCAGGAGAGCGGACACTTGTTCAACCCGTCCGAGGTGGAAGATCTTGTTGAGAATGGGCAGGTGCTTAATGCAGATGGTACCACCATGACGGTAGAACAGTTTCAGCAGCAGTGCTACGGACGGGACTAGCACAAACAGACAGATGTGTTGACAAAGTGTTGTTAGTATGTTACAATAGAAGTGTCCCAGCGAGGGACGAGAGAACGAGACGAGAAAGTGAGAGAGAGATAATGAGTATGTCTGACGTACAAGACCAACAGATCATCGAGCAGTATAACGACGAGCAGCTAGCCAACGCCGAGCGTAACCGCTCGTGCAAGGCCGAAGCCCTTGTCCATGTACAAGCAGCCCTTAAAGCATTAAAAGCGCCATTCCCTATCGAAGATAGCGGAGTTTCGACGATCCCCGATCCTATTAGTACGATCATGTCTGATCTGTTATCCGTATGCGATGCGTTAGAAGAAGACGAGCAGGTAGAGCTGCTCGGCACTCCCTGGAAAGAAAATGTATAAGGTTTTTAAAGTGCAAGGGGGCTGGCAGATCTTCTACTGTCCCTCAGCGCCGCTACACTACAGTGATAAGGTGCCCTATTCCGAGAAAGTCTACCCACAGCCACAAGGTGCGCATCGTCGCTGCGCACAGTTGAACGATCGTGCACAGGCGAGCGCAGCCGAGCGTGCGCCCTTTCATTCCTCCCTGGCTTGAAAGCACAGGGGTTCCTGAAAGGAACTGTATGAAACTAGAACATATCACCACCCATCAGGGAGATACCATCGAGATCACCGACACGCACGGCCAGACCGTCTCGCTCTCACCTGAAGATGCATTGCTGGTCGGAGATTGGATCAATCACCGCCGAGGCGATCTGGTCACCATGGCGCACCCGGAAACAATGCCGTCATGGCCGCAAAAAGTCCCCTTGTATGATGAGGACGACATACCAGAGTTCACGGAGCAAGAAGCGCTCCTGCTCTGTGACGCGCTCAACGGCGTACGCTGCACTCCTGGCACGCTGCACGGCAATATAGCAGGTGCACTGGCCCACGGCGCGGCGACACGCTATAGCGTTGACGGCGCTGCACTCCTGGCACGCATCGACGCGCTTACCGAGGTGCAAGCGCAGGCCGTCATCGACGCTGTTGAGTTATTCTGGCGCGGGCCGTACAGCAAGAGCGGTGCTGAGGTGTACCGCTCGCTCTACGAGGTCGGTCTGGTCAAGCAGCAGACGCGCCCGGATGCATCCACACGGTTTGGTGCCAGTTGGGTTGATGATCTGGAGATCTAAGCCATAGCATTATAAAGATAATTCCAGAACTGGCGCTACTCTCCGGGGTGGCGTCTTTTTATGCGCGTCTTCTTGTGTACTATCGCAGATTGCTTGATGAACACGCTTGTGGAGCGTGTTGACGCGTCGTGCCTCCTAAGAGGTGATTTATAAATCAAATCAGGAAATAGGCTTGCCCGGACGATTGCGCTCTCGCTTGCACCCCCACAGGCAGCTCACCGGCTGCCTGTTGTGACGACTGGCCCTCAGCAAAGAAAGAAAAGTAAGATCACGCCTAGTATAGCACAGGCAAGCGGCGTTGTCACACCTCGTGCGGCGCTTCGCCCACAGGCGCGAGGTAGCCCTGGGGGATCTCACGAATTAAAATATGCGGCGCGAGTGGTGTCGCATCGTTCTCGACGTTGAGGCCCAACAGGCGCGCGCGCGTTTCGATAATCTTCACGACCAGGTACGCGCTCGGAATCTCTTTCTTTGCACGCGCCCAGTGGCACATCATCAGCTCGTCCAGACGCTGGACTTCCAGTGCACGCAATTCGAGAGCATTCTCAACCGGCAGCTCGCTCATCGCTCTTCTGATGGCTTTGTGCACGCTGCTCTTGCTGCCATAGCCACATTGCTGCGCGATCATGTCTAATGTGCAGCCCGCTTTGCGCAGCCCAAGCGCCTGGTTCATCCTCTCACGCGCGTTGATATCGTTCACGCCGGTCCGTTGCTTACTCATCGAAGTGGCTCCTGTTAGGTTGCGCCGCAGACCACAGCGTTTGCAAGCGTTTGCAGCGCCGCAGGCGAGACTGCACGCCGCGTCGTTCCAGGTCCGATAGCGGCTCGGTGGCGAGCCAGGCCAGGAGACGCTGTTCGATCTGTGCGAGCATGCGCAGCTCCGTGTCGCGCATGCGGCCTCCATCGTGCGTCATGCTTCAACTCCCTGGCGCCTTGATCATAGCTAGTTCCTGGAACGCGCTCTCCTCACGCTCAATCGCCAGGTTGAGCGCATTTCGATACCAGCGAACGTCGGCCTGATTGCCGCGATCGAGCGCGGCATTGAGCGATTGGAGCGCTTGCCAGCGACTTTGCTTCGCCTCATCCCAACGCCGCAGAGCCTGCTGCAAGCGTTGCTCGTGTGTGTGTTGGTTCATCAGTCCAGACCGACGACCGGATAGGGCATGCCGCCGTTGACGAGTTCCCATTTCTGCACGGCGAGACGATCTTGGTAGGATAATGCCATGAACCAGCGATCGCGCGGGGTCATGCTCTCGATGCGCAGACGCTCCGCCTCAGCACGCTCCGCCAGCTCCTCACTGCGTTTCTGCTGGAAGATCTGGTCGAACGTCGGCACCGGTGCCAGGTGCAGGTCTTCGCCACGCTCCTGTGCAGCCCGTCGGTTGTGCACTCGTCGCAGGAATGCATCTTCCTCGGCGCGCGCTTCTTGCCTGCGAAGCTGGCTCTCGATCTCCATCTGCTCCATGATGGCAAGCTCTTGCCTGCGCTTCTCCAGCCATGCTTGATTGATCTTCACGGCGCCCTACCTCTTTCCGCGTTTGGGCGCCGGCGTGTACTTCGCTGGCACGCTGCTGTGCTGAGCTTGCGGGCCTGCCGTGTCTTTGCGGCGTTGTGCATCGGAGCGCGCCTGATTGTAGGCTTCTGAAGCCATGTGGTGTGCGTAGGCTTGCTGGCGCACTTTTGCAGCGTCGTAGGTCTGTTTGTGACCAGGCAGGCCGATGCCTGACCCTTTTGGCGTCAAAGGGTTCTCCTTGACCGTGTACGGAACTTCTTTATCGGATGGTGGCACCCAATCGGTGGAGCCAGGGAACGCGGGGCGCCAGTCTGGACCTGGGGCTACGTTTTTGGGATCGTTAGGATCTGCCATAGTGTTCTCCTTTGCTTGCTTGTCTTAATGTAACAGGTCTGCTCTCAAAGCTCAACTTTAGAAAGAAGTTTTCTGAGGGCGTCCCGCTCCGCCTCCGTGCCAAACTTGCAGATGTATGCGGTGCGCAGAACTTCATCGGGAAACGCTTCCAGAGGCGCCATCCGCGCGCGCTCGCAATGGTTGCAGCTGCATTTGGTGCGCAAGTTCTCAATGAAGCGCTGCCGCTCCAGTTCCAGTTCGTCCGGTGTCATCTCCATGCCCTCCTTGTGTTTTCCTCATTGTAGCATACTCGCTTGCTGCAATCGCGCTACAAGGCAAATCTGACGGTGCACGTTTCGACACCTTCCCATCACTCAACACTCCGGCTCAAGGCCCTCTGACGATTCTCTCACGGTTTCACGGCCTTGCGGTTGCATTGCCATCCAGCGACTGCAAGGCCGTGAAACTGCAAGACTCAGAACTCCAAGAGTGATCCGTCGCGGCGACGGACGCCAATCACCTCGTCCAGATCGATCAGCAGGTCATCTTCGAGGTGCCACGACCGACGGATGTGGATGCGGTGGTCTCCCGTCGCGGGATTCCGCCGGAAGCCAGCGCATCTGCCTTCCTCGAGATCGCCACCACGTCGGTAGACGACGGTGGTCCCCGCGAAGATCATGCTCAGTTTGTCCTTCTTTTCCATAGGTATTCCCTCCACACCCGTCTATCGCTGTAATCTCGCTATAATCTCGTCCCAATCGCTCGGACGCCACACGAAAACTTCGACACCTGCGGCATGCAATCCGGCAATCCACCCCACCTGCTCTCTGCTGAGAACGCCGTTTTCTGCTTTGAGTTCGGCGAGAAAAAAATCACCCGAGCCGCTACGCCCGTTGCCAGGATAGAGAAAGGTGAGATCGGGATAGCCGTTGCTCGTCGCACGTCGAGAATCGGGGATGGAGTAGCACATCCAGCCGAGCAACTTGCTCGCCTGGATTACATCGCGTTGCAACTGGGCCTCACTCGTCATGGGAAAATTACGGGCTGTTCGCATCACTTGCGTCCTAGAACGGGACGGGATCGGCGTTGCTATCGGGCGCAGGCTCCGGCGGTGGCATCGGCGTCGAACAGGCGCAGAGGCGTGGTTCCCGTTCCTGGTTAAGTTGGTAGAAGGTCTTGCCACCTTTGATATCCCGCTTGACCAGGTAACAGTTGTGCTGAGGGTAGTCTTGTGTGTCAATGGCGCGCTGAAACATCTCATTGCGTTTCGGGCTTTGATCAAAGGTAAGCGTCTTCATCACGACGCCTTCTTCTTGCGTATCATAGTGAATTTGGAGCCACCAGCAGACTTTCCCATCATGCTTTTGGGTGACCAGTTCGCAACTGTCGATGCAAAAACGGGTGTTCTGCTCGGAGAGTTCGGCCTTCTTTGCGAAGTCGCCTGAGTTATCCATAAAGAGGTTCGCCATCGTCTTTTCTCCTGAAACGGCATGTGGCCTACTGCCTTGTGCCTTACGGATTACGTCATGAGTACGTCTTCATGACAGCCTCATTGTACCAAATTCACGCGCGCGTGTCAAGCCGTCGTGACGCTCCCCAGGCGGCTTGAGTGGCATTTTGGCGTTGCAACGTCACCTGCGTATAGGCAGGACTCAGGCACTCAAAACAGATCCATCCCTCTGGCGCGTAGCTGATCCAGTTAGACGCCTTGCAGATGCGACACTCAAAAGCAGGTCGCTCGCTTGCCTGCCTATAGCTATCGGTGCTGGCTTGCTTATATGCAGCAACGTCATCCTTATGGATAGCATCGGAGAGATGCGGGTCTTGCCACTTCTCAGGCAGGCGCTTGATCAGTTGTTCTACATCGCGTTGAAGGGCTTCTTTGTCTGTAGTCACGACTACAAGAAAACGCGACGCCCAACACGTTGGGCAATAGAGTACGCCTTGCTCATCATAGGAAAAAGTAGCGTCATCGGGCGCGGTACGTGCATCGGCGCCACAGACTGAGCAGGGTAACGGATGAACCGTTGGGTCTAGCTGAGGCAGCGGCTCTTCGATCCATTGCCGCAAGTCCCACCCGGCCATCAGCATATCATTGGCATCTTTGAGCAGCGGGCGTAGCCGCTTCGCATTGTTCAAGCGTTTGAGCCACCATGTCGCTTTGTCGTCGCCCGATGCGTCCGCATCGAAGGCGACCAGGACGAGCGGCGCAACGGCGAGCGTCGCAACCATCTCGATAGAGTGGCACGCACCTACTCCACCTGTGGCAACGGCGTTGACCAGCTGCCTGCACTCCTGAATGATGGAGAGCGCAGAGAACGCGTCTTCGACAAGCACAACCGGCATACCCTTGCGCAGTGAGAGCGCATCCAATCCATAGAATTCGATTTTGCGACTACCGGAGGTATCTTTCCAACGTTGCTCTTTTGGCACATCAGGTCGGAGATCGCGGCCCGATACCGCAACGTAGCGCCCACGATTGAACGTTGGTACGACCAGGCGCGGTATATCCCCGTTGCTATAGCCCAGATGTGCGCCGCGTATCGTCTCATCAGTGAGGCCCCGACGGTGCGCAAATTCCCACGCCATGATGCCCTTCGGTTCCCAGAGCAGTTGCTCTGCGGTATGGACTGATTTGGCCATCGCCTCTTGCCAACCTGCGTCTCTGTAATCTACGCCCACAGGCGGAGCCGATCTCGCTGCCGGCTCGTCGCTTTGCCCTTCGCTTGCTAGTCGTTTCGCTTCTTGAAACGACAGGCCACGGAAGTGGCGCAGGTAGTCGATGGTATCACCCCAGCCGCGTTTACGGCCACGCTCAGGCAGGAATTGTGAAGCATCCCAACAGTACCTGCACATCCATGCCCAACGCTCACCATTGTGACGGATTCTAAATCTATCCGTGCCGCCACACCTGGGGCAGGGTCCTGCCTGCTCATTGTGCGCGGCTTTGTGTAATTTCGTATCTTGCTCAGCCAGGGATAGCACATCTAACATTGCCCACCCCCGTCTGGTTTGGGCAAGTAGGTACGGAGGTACGGATATATATATATATCCGTACCGTACCTACCAACTTTATGCCGCGTAGGTAGGTACGGATTAGGTACGGATCGTACTTTCGTACCTACCACTGAAGGAGAATACATAGCTATTCACCCTCACTTTCCTGCACACGCCAGTAAGTATTTTCCGTACCTTCCGTACCTGTTTTCCGTACCAACCCATGCGCAAGAAGCCAGTCCTTATTGTCAATGAAGGTTTGTTTTGGCATAGGTGGGAGTTCATCAGCTTTTCTTATCTTGTCTACAGACTGCTTCCATGCGGTAAAGCTTGCTCCTGCACTCTGAGGAAGCGCATCTAGTACGGCCTGTCGGTTCGCTGTCAGCTTGATACTTTGCGTCGGTTTCTCTCCGCATACAATGACCAGCGAGCTATCGTCGCTAAACTTCTCTTCTGTGTAGTAGACAGGTCTGGTATTGAGGTAGATATCAGGATATTCCGCTTTATCCTTCATTTTTCCGCCCATGTTGGGATTACAGGAGAGTGTTAGCCCTCCTGTCGTTTCATCGCAGGTGAGGCGGTGAACAATGTCGCAATTGGCTCGCAGTACGAAACTGCCTGCGCTCCCTTTCGTTGAGTCTTTCCCCTCGTGGTGAACGATGAGCACATGTGAGACAGCTAGTTCTCTTCGGATACGGTTTGCTCCATCATAGAGCTGTGCCATCGTATCAGGCAGATTGATGTTTCCTCCTCCAGAGCAGCGCATCAGGGTATCAAATGCGATCGCAACAGGCGCGACGTTGTGTATAAATTCACCGACGTCAGAAATGTACTCGCTTATTTCAGCGGCGTTAGCAAGCGGTATTTCTCGCTCGACCAGGAGCAAGTTTTCACTCAGTCTCTCAAGTGGTATGTGATGGTAGTGGCACCAGGCGAAGGCGCGTTTGATGAAGTTGTCTGCACCTTCAGCTAGCGTATAAATGCACTTCCCTGACTTCTTTATGGCGTGTCCCTGCCAAGGCATATTCATGGCGATATGTGCGAACCAATCGAATGCGAGAAAAGACTTCTTTGTACCAGCGGCTCCAAACAACTCGCCCACGGTTCCCTCATAGAAGACATTTTCTATGATATCGATGGGACGTGGGCGCAGCGCCATTTCCAGCAGTGTTGTCGGTTTGTACTTTCCCCACTTGGTACTCTCTATCGGCGGCGCATCGGTCTTTACCGCGTCTTCCCACTCTTGCAGCTGCGGATAGTCTTCTACGGCCAACGCGCGATAGACGGCCCAGAATCCCTGCTCGCCATCGCTTTGCCGTTTCTCATAGAGTGATGGCGCGATCTGCTTTGCCATAGGCGAGGCGCCGTTACTGATGGCGTACTCAAACTGCTCAGTGGTGAGCTTGTCGTGAAGAATTCTACTGAAAAGATACACGTCTTCTCGGCGGTCTTGGGGTACATGTTTCCTAACCATAGCCTACAATTCCTTTATACCTGGCTACGGTCTCGTGGTAGTTGCAAATCTTTTGCGAATGCTGTACTATAAGAGCGTAGTCGGCTGTACTATAAGAGCGTAGCCGTCGGAGGTCTAACAGCGAACCAGAACTGCAAAAACTGATGCTGTTGGGCCTTTTGCCGTTTATTCTATTGTTTTCTGATGTATTCACATCAGAGAGCAGTTTTTCATAGGTGCTGACCCCCTCATAGATCACCTCTCGCTTGTTTCCTTAGACAAAAAACGGCGCTCGATCCCTATGATCGGCGCCGTAATCGAATTAGTGCTGTCGCGTCGCGTGGGTCTTGACCCTCTCCAAACCATTGTACAGACATTTCGCCAAATTCGCTATTACTCAATGATTGAGTAGTGCAATCTTTAGGCGTTTGTAAGGTGTGTTGCAATGTCATCACAATGTTATTGCAATGTGTTATAGGTCGCTTGCTCATAGCCATGTGCTACAATTCTCCTGTCGGAATGCTGGCGCACCGTCCGGTCTAACCCACCCCGCAGGTGCGCCAGTTGGCTATGCTGCATTCTCCGGTTCCTTCTCTGGCGCCGTCCACGGCTTTTCAAAAACCGTCTTCAGCCGGTTGACCTCCTCTTGAGAAAGATAGGTCTTTCGATCGCCCTGAAACTTATGACCCCGTATACCAATGATCTGCATACGGTTGTACACGGTCGCTCTATTGCGTTTCAGCAGCTTCGCGGTCTCATCCACGGTGTAATACTGCTCTTCCATTGCATTGCTCCTCTCGTTCGTAAACTGTCGTCCTTCTGACAAGAGAATAATAGCACAGACAAAACGAATTGTCAAGCAGTTTCTATCAATCTGTAAAACATCTATCAGAAACTATTGACAAACTGTCTAATCTATGGTATTATTAAAGTGTACCAAGTGAGGTACAAGAGTCATTCAGAAGAGGGGTAAAGGCCATGACAGCAACGGATAGCAAAGGCACAAAGCGGGAATTGACGGTACTGGTTCGCTACGAGATGAAGCGCGACGGCGCTGGTTACAAGCGTGGTGATGTGGTCTTGATCTGTGAGAACGACAAAGGCCAGCAGTACACGATCGTCCTGCGTCGCAACCACGAGCATAGCTGCAATTGCCCATCACGCCGTCGCTGCTACCACCTGACGGCCTGCATCGCGCTGGAGAACACCAGGGCTGCAGCCCGCGTCGCTGCTGTCAAAGCTGAGATGGCCGTAACTCCTCAAATTCAGACACAGGAAAGGATAAATCAGTATGACACAACTGGAAAAAGCGGCGATCCTCAGAGAGCACGAGTACGAGGAGCTGACGGGCGTCGAGCTGCATAAGCTCGCGATTGACGGGCGGGCGGCAACCGGCTACGAGGCGCGGCGTGTCTTGACCGCGAAGGCCGAGCCGGTGGAGCGCACCAGGGAGACAGCGCCGATTACATCGAATCGTGGATTTCGCCTGTTGAAGTAGATAGTCAAGTTTGGGAGCCGGCTCCGGACTGGAACTCCGAGCCGGCGGTGAAAGGAAATCGTTGTGAAGAAATCTCTTTCAAAGCCATTATCGCACACACAAAAAGGGTACTACGCTCGTGTTGAGCGCGGCGTTGCCGTGCCTGTCCTCCAGCATGGATGGGCGTTCGATGACGCAAAGCCACACCTGTGGACAGATGTCTGCGCCGACGAGACGGTCACACGCGCCGAACTGTTCTCGTCGAAGGACAGGCACCGACCGCACAACAAGCGTCGCATCCTGGCATCGTACAGCAAGCAAACAAGCGTAGAAGTCGTAGCATAGCAGCAGCAAGGCGCGCCGGTCGTGAGGCTGGGAAAGGAAGCAACCATGTTAGACGCAACCATTTACGTGAAGGCGCTCAATCATGCGGCATTCACCGATAAGAGCGATGCTTCAATCACCCGCTTAAAGCACATCATCGACTATTGCCGCCGGCAAGGACTGAGACTTGCCACGACGCCGGATGGAGGGCTAACGGTTGAGCGAGATGGGATGAACCCCTACGCGCTCAACATCCTGATTGACGGTCGGGAGGTCGGCGCGCAGATCAGGAGCAAGCCATGACTGAGACAGAATGCGCACGCCTGGTCAAGCGGCTCTCACGCGATCCGCGCTTGACCGTCGAGATGCGCGGTCGAACCTGCATTCGGATTACGAACAACGTGATGGAGAAAAAGAGAGATGTCTACCTATACACTTACACTCTATATCGGCGTGGATCTGGGGAAGAGCAGCCATATCGCGGCTTTCCTCTCCAAAGAGCTGCTAGAACGACACCGGCGGTTTAGCGCATGCCCAACGTTGCCGGTCCCAAATTCCAGCGCTGGCTTCAATCTGCTGAAAGAGCAGATTGAGAAGTACAGTTCGCCCGCTGAGACGTGCGTCCTGGTTGAGCACACCGGCCACTATGGTTTCGCACTGATTCAATTCCTGCAAGAGCATGGCATACAGGTATACCACATGCAAGTAAGCAGGCGGCACCA
>WNGD01004013.1_pt1 | contig 14659 bp, 17 predicted proteins | sample 5400671 | NCBI WGS metagenome assembly WNGD01 (sample SAMN13153369, study PRJNA577476) | soil metagenome | isolation source: 40 cm soil or saprolite under grassland replicate 2 | place: USA:California | collected 2016-06-15 | reverse complement strand
GCCATCGAGTTCGCGGCGCGCTTCGAGGCGCCGCTGCAGGCGCGGGTCGACGCCGGCGCGACGCGTGCCAGCGAGCTCGCGTCCGAGCTGCGGCGGCTCGGCGGCGCCGAGGTCGAAGCGCGCCGCGCCGCTTCCGAGGCGGGCGAGCGCGCGGCCGGCATCGACGTCGAGGGTGCGAGGCTCGATGCGGAAGCCGCGGAGGCGCGACGGAGGCTCGAAGAAGCAGGCGCCGAGCCCGCCGAGGGCGACGACCGCGAGGAGCTTGCCGAGCGGATCGAGCGGCTCGAGCGGCGCCGCGAGTCCCTTGGGCAAGTGAACCCGCTCGCGAAGGAGGAGCACGAGCGCGAGAAGGAGCGGCTCGCCGAGCTCGTGGCGCAGCGCGCCGACCTCGAAGCGAGCCTCAAGGAACTCGAGGAGCTCCGCGCCGAGCTCAACGACACTGTCGAGCGCCGCTTCGACGAGACCTTCGCTGCAGTGAGCAAGTACTTCGCGGAGGTCGCGGAGACGCTCTTCCCGGGCGGCCACGGCCGCCTGCGCCTGACCGAGCCCGACGAAGAGACCGGCGAGCAGGGCGTCGAGGTGGAGCTCCGCCCGGCCGGCAAGCGCGTGACGCGGCTCTCGCTGCTTTCGGGCGGCGAGAAGGCGCTCGGGGCGATCTCGTTCCTGTTCGCGCTCTTCCTCGCGCGCCCGTGCCCGTTCTACCTCCTGGACGAGGTCGAGGCCGCGCTCGACGACACCAACATCGGGCGGTTTGTCGAGCTCCTGCGCCGCTACTCCGAGACCGCGCAGTTCATCGTCGTGACGCACCAGAAGAAGACGATGGAGGCGGCGGATTCGCTCTACGGCGTGACGATGGGCGGCGACGGCGTCTCGCAGATCGTGTCGCGGCGGCTCCCGCGCGAGAGTCCGGCCTCCGCGGCCGCTTAGTCGGCTCTAACCTCTCGCGAATGGCGCGGAGCTGGGCGGAGCTGCTCGGGGACGAAGCCGGCGCAGAAGACGAGCATGAGCGGGCCGGGCTCTTCTCGCGCCTGCGCGATTCGCTCGGCAAGAGCCGCCGCGCGCTGACCGAGGAGCTCGCGCTCGGGAGTTTCGACCCGGGCGAAGAGGGGTCGTGGGAGCGGCTCGAGGAGGCGCTGATCGCGGCCGACGTCGGTGTCCCGGCCACAGCCGAGCTCGTGCAGCGGCTCGAGGCGCGCGGCACCGACGATCTCGCGGGCGGGCTGCAGGAGGAGATCGAGCGGATGCTCGGTGACCCCGGCCGGCTGGAGCTCGGGGGAAGCCCAGGCGTGGTCCTCGTCGTGGGCGTGAACGGCACCGGCAAGACGACGACGATCGGGAAGCTCGCCGCGCACCTGCGCGAGCACGGCCGATCGGTGCTCGTGGCCGCGGCCGACACCTTCCGCGCGGCGGCCGAGGAGCAGCTCGAGATCTGGGCCCAGCGAGCGGGGGCCGAGTTCGTCGGCTCGGAGCGCGGCGGCGATCCGGCAGCGGTCGCGTACGACGCGATCGGCGCGGCGCAGTCCCGCGGCCGCAACGTGGTCGTCGTCGACACCGCCGGACGGCTGCACACGCAGGCGAACCTGATGGAGGAGCTCGCCAAGGTGCGCCGCGTGATCGGCCGGCGACTCGACGGCGCGCCGCACGAGACGCTTCTGGTGATCGACGCCACAACCGGCCAGAACGGCCTGCAGCAGGCACGGCTCTTCGGGCAGGCCGTCGACGTGAGCGGCGTCGTGCTCACGAAGCTCGACGGCTCGGCCAAAGGCGGCATCGCCGTCGCGATCGCCCACGAGCTCGGCGTTCCGGTCAAGCTGATCGGGATCGGCGAGGGGCTCGAGGACCTGCGGCCGTTCGACCCCCACGACTTCGCGCATGCGCTCCTCGGCGAATAGGCCTCCCATCGGCGTGGCCATGCTCGGCTACGCGTTCATGGGACACGCATACTCGCGTGCGCTGCAGGCGCTGCGGGACCTCGACGTGCCGTTCGTTCCCGAGCTCGTCTCGATCTCTGGGCGGAACGCCGAGGCGCTCGAGCGGGCGCGCGAGCTCTGGGGCTGGGCCGAAGTGGTGACCGACTGGCGCGAGCAGGTCGCCGACGAACGGGTGCAGCTGTTCGTGAACGGCGGCCCGAACGCCGTGCACGCGGAGCCGACGATCGCCGCGGCGCGAGCGGCCAAGCACGTCATCTGCGAGAAGCCGCTCGGCCGGACGGCCGCCGAGTCGCACGAGATCTGGCAAGAGACCGCGCGAACCGGCGTCCAGCACCTCTGCGGCTTCAACTACCGGTTCGTGCCGGCGATCAGGCTCGCGCGGGAGCTGCTCGAGGCCGGGGAGCTCGGCGAGGTCGTCCACTTCCGCCTCCGCTATCTGCAGGGCTGGTCATGGGACGCCGATCCCGGCGCCTGGCGGTTCGACCCGGATCAGGCAGGCACCGGCGTCCTCGGTGACATCGGCTCACATGCGATCGACCTTGCCCGCTACCTCGTCGGCGAGATCGCGAACGTCTCCGCCGGCGTGCGGACGATCGTCCCGGGCCGCCGTGTCGACGACCACTTCGTCGCGGCAGTCGAGTTCGAGAACGGCGTGCTCGGGACGCTCGAGGGGTCGCAGCTGGCCCGGGGCCGGGCCAACTCGAACGCGTTCGAGATCAATTGCGCCAACGGCTCGCTCGCCTTCGACATGGAGCGCCTGAACGAGCTGGAGGTCGCCGACAAGCAGGGCTTCAAGCGGCTGCTCGTCACCGAGCCGGGCCACCCGTTCATGCGCTTCTGGTGGCCCCACGGGCACATCATCGGCTGGGGCGAGACCTTCGTCCACGAGGTCGCCCACGTGCTCGAGGCGATCGCCGGCGAGCATCCGGTTGCCCCGCACGGAGCGACCTTCGAGGACGGTTACCGCTGCTCGGAGGTGATCGAGGCAATCCTCCGCTCGGCCCGCGAGGGACGCCGCGAGCCCGTGGCCTTTGGCTAGCGCTCGACGGCGAAGGCGATGTTCACGGTCGTGCGGTACACGGTGATGCGCTCGTTCTCGACGACGGCGCTCATCGAGACCACGTCGGCCCCGGTGATGCCGCGCACCGTCTTGGCCGCCTCCTGAACCGCCGCGTCGGCCGCCTTGGCGAAGCTCTCCGGCGACGACCCGATGATCGTGATCACTTTGGCGATGTCTGCCATGACGCTCCTTTCTATTTCCCTGCTCCGAACAACAGGTGCAGTACCCCGCGCTGGCCGGCCGTCGCTTCCTCGCGCAGCAGCTCGTCCACCTCCACGCCGACGAGCAGGATGATCGACGAGGTGTACACGTAGCCGATCAGGACGAGGAACACCGCGAGCTCTCCGGTCGCCGTCTTGAAGTTGGCGACGTCCATGACGAAGAGCTCGAAGATCAGCGTTGCGGCGATCCACGAGACGATCACGAGGAGCGTCCCGGCGCTGATCCACTTCTTCGACCGGTGCTTTGCCGGCCCGAAGCGCACGAGCAGGCCGAGCGCCACCGCCAGCAGGGCGATCGCGAGAATCCATCGTCCGACCTGCGCCACGACCTCGAGCGTGTCGGTGACGTGGCCGAGCGCGACGGTGGTCAGGAGCGCCCCGATCACACCGACGGCGATGCAGGCGGCGAGGCCGAACGAGATTGCGTAGCGCACGGGCCAGCGCCGCTCGTCTTCGGTCTCGTAGATCTGGTTCATGCCGCCGATGACGGCGCGGACTGCGCCCGAGATGTACCAGAGCGAGAGGAACGAGGCGAAGACGATGAGCCCGGCGCTGTTTGTCGTGAAGATCTTCTCGACGCCGTAGTCGATCGCCCGGAAGGTGGGCAGCTGCAGGTGCGGCTTCATCGCCGGCGCAATCGTCTCGCGCCAGACGTGCTCCTGCCCCGTCGCGCCGAGGATCGCGAGGCCGAGCAGCGTGAGCGGGATCAGCGACTTCAGCACCTGGAAGGCGATCGCGCTCGCGTGATCGAGCAGCTCGTGGCGGTGGAATAGGTCGATCCAGAGCTTCACGAAGCGTCGCAGGCGGTTCTTCACCCCTACCGAGTACCCTGGGCGCGTGTTCGAAACGCTTTCCGACCGCCTTCAGGGCGCGCTGGGCGACCTGCGCAAGCGAGGGCGCCTCGACGAGGAGTCGATTTCTCGAGCGATGCGCGAGATTCGGCTCGCGCTGCTCGAAGCCGACGTCAACTTCGAGGTCGTGAAGGACTTCGTCGCGGGTGTCCGCGAGCGCGCGCTCGGCGCCGAGGTGACGAAGAGCGTCACGCCCGGCCAGCAGGTGGTGAAGATCGTCCACGAGGAGCTGACTGCGCTGATGGGCTCCGGGGACTCACGCCTTGCGTTCGCGGGTCGTCCGCCCACGGTGATCCTGCTCGCCGGCCTCCAGGGCTCGGGGAAGACGACGGCCGCCGCGAAGCTCGGCGCGCTGCTTCGCAAGGAGGGCCGTAAGCCGGGCCTCGTCGCGGCGGACCTGCAGCGCCCGGCGGCCATCGACCAGCTGGAGCAGCTCGGCGCCGAGCTGCAGGTCCCGGTCTTCAGCGAGGAACGCGCCGACCCAGTCGCCGCTGCGCGCCAAGGAGTCGAGCAGGCCGCCGCGCAGGACCTCGATACGGTCATCCTCGACACCGCCGGCCGTCTGCACGTCGACGAGGAGCTGATGGACGAGCTCGCCGCCGTCCGCGACGCCACGCGTCCCACAAACGTCCTGCTAGTGCTCGATTCGATGACGGGCCAGGACGCGGTCCGAGTGGCCGAAGCGTTCGCCGAGCGGGTCGCCTTCGACGGGATCGTGCTCACGAAGCTCGACGGCGACGCCCGCGGCGGTGCCGCGCTCTCCGTCAAGGCGGTCACCGGCAAGCCCATCAAGCTCGTCTCGGTCGGCGAGCGGCCGGACCAGCTCGAGTACTTCCATCCCGACCGGATGGCTTCCCGGATCCTCGGCATGGGCGACGTGCTCACGCTGGTCGAGAAGGCCGAGGCAGCCGTCGAGGAGGACGAGGCCAAAGAGCTCGAGAAGCGGATGCTCCAGGGCGAGTTCACCTTCGACGACTTCCTCCGCAGCTACAAGATGCTGCGGAAGATGGGCCCGCTGCAGGGCGTCCTCAAACTGATCCCAGGCCTCGGCAACCAGCTCGAGGGCCTCGACCAGGTGGACGACCGCCAGCTCGCGCGCGTGGAGGCGATCGTGCTCTCGATGACACCGCAGGAGCGGCGCTTCCCGCACGTGATCGACGGCTCGCGCCGGAAGCGGGTCGCGGGAGGCAGCGGCACGACCGTCGAGCAGGTGAACCAGCTGCTCGAGGCCCGCAAGCAGATGGCGAAGATGATGAAGCAGCTCGGAAAGGGCAAGATGCCGGGGCTCCCACAGCTGCAGGCGCAGAACGGGCCTGCACCTACGCGCTCCGCGACCAAGAAGAAGAAGACGAAGCGCAAGAAGAAGTCGAGATCACGGAGGTAATCGTTTGGCTGTCAAGCTCAGGCTGACCCGAGTCGGGTCGAAGAAGAACCCGGTCTACCGGATCGTCGCCGCGGATTCCCGCTCGCCGCGCGACGGCAAGTTTCTCGAGATCGTCGGCCGCTACAACCCGCAGGCCGACCCGTCGGTGATCGAGCTCAAGGAGGAGCGGATCAAGGACTGGCTTTCGAAGGGCGCGCAGCCGTCGGCGACGGTGCAGCGGCTGCTGAAGGCCAAAGGCCTGTGAGGGAAATCATCGAGTACCTGGCGAAGCGGCTCGTCGACGACCCGGACGCCGTGCGCGTGGAGGAGGTCGAACGGGACGGCGCCGTCATCCTCCAGCTGCACGTGGCGCCGGACGACGTCGGCAAGGTGATCGGCCGCCAGGGCCGGATCGCGCGCGCCCTGCGCACGATCGTGCGCGCATCGGCGGCGCGGCGGGATCACCGGGTGCTGCTCGAGATCGTCGAGTAGTTGAAGGTCGCAGCTCTTTACGACATCCACGGGATGCTCGAGCCGCTGCGGGCCGTTCTGCGCGAGCTCGAAGGCCGGCAGGTCGACGCGATCGTGATCGGCGGCGACGCGATCTCGGGCCCGCAGCCGACCGAAACATACGAGCTCCTGCGTTCGATCGATACGCCGCTGCACTGGATCCGCGGCAACGGCGAGCGCGCGCTTGGGCCGGACGGCACAGACGCGGTGATCGGCGAGGCTGAGGAAGCGCTGCGGTTCACCGCGTTGCATTTCTCCGACGAAGAGCGGCGCGAGCTGTCGAGCCTGCCGGAGCGCGTCACGCTGGAGGTCGACGGCCTGGGGGAGACCCTCTTCTGCCACGCGAGCCCGCGGAACGACCTCGACATCGTTACTGAGGGCACACCTGACGGGCGGTTGCGCTTTCTCCTCGAACGCCTCGATGAGCCGGTCGTCGTCGCGGGCCACACGCACATGCAGCTCGACCGAAGGATCGACGCTGTGCGCTGGATCAATCCGGGCTCGGTCGGGATACCGTACGAAGGCGAGGTGGCGGCGTTCTGGGCGCTACTCGGCCCGGACGTCGAGATGCGGCGGACGCCGTTCGACGTCGAGCGGTCGATCGAGACGCTGCTCGCGAGCGGCTGGCCCGAGGCGAAGTCGTTCGTCGACGAGAACCTCCGTGCCGCCGTGGGCCGCGACGAGGTCGTGCCGCTCTTCGAGCAGATCGCGGCTGAGCGCGGCGAGCGGTGACCGAGCTCGTCCGGGTCGGCCGCGTGGGCAAGCCGCATGGGCTCGACGGCTCGTTCTTCGTGGAGCAGGCGAGCGAGGACGAGGAGCGGTTCGCCGAGGGCGCGACGTTGCGGGTCGACGGCGAAGCGGCGAAGGTGGTCGCCTCGAAGCGCTCGGGCGGACGCCCAGTGATCCGGCTCGACCGCGAAGTCCCCCGCGGCGCCGAGCTGACGGTGCCCCGCTCCGAGCTGCCACCGACGGGCGAAGACGAGTTCTATGCGTTCGAGCTCGTCGGGCTGACCGTGGAAGACGAAGACGGAACCTCGCTCGGTCGCGTCCGTGAGGTACAGCCGGGGGTTGCGAACGACGTGCTCGAGCTCGACTCCGGCCATGCGTTGCCACTCGTCGATGCCTGCGTGCTGGACGTCGATCTGCAGTCGGGCCGGATCGTCGTGGCGCGAGGGTTCGCGCCGCGTGGGTAACCTGGTTCGCCGGTCCCTTGCAGCTCGACGTCTTCACCCTCGTCCCTCACGCCTTCGCCTGGCTCACGGAGCAGCGACCGGTCGCGTCCGTGCTCGGAGGCGAGCTCGACCTCCGGCTCTTCAACTACCGGGACTACACGCCGCTCAAGGCGGGCCAGGTCGACGATGAGCCGTACGGCGGTGGGCCGGGGATGGTGTTGCGGGTCGACGTCGTCGCCGATGCGCTCGAAGCCGTCTACGGCGGCGATCCAGGCCATCGCGTGGTCGCGCTGACGCCGGAGGGCCGCCAGCTGACGCAGGCAGTAGTCGAAGAGCTCGCCGCCGAGGAGCGCCTCACGTTGCTGTCGGCCCGGTTCGAGGGCTTCGACGAGCGCGTGCTGATCCACCTCGCCTCGGACGCGATGTCGATCGGCCCCTACGTCCTGTCCGGGGGCGAGCTGCCGGCGATGGTGGTGACCGACGCGATCGCGCGGCTCCTTCCCGGCGCGCTCGGCAGCGAGGAGTCCGGGCTCGTGGAGAGCTTCTCCGCCGAGCTCGACGGCGGTCTCGAGTACCCTCACTACACGCGCCCGTCAGAGTTCCGAGGCTGGCGGGTGCCTGAAGTGCTGCTCTCAGGGGATCACAAGAAGATCGACGCGTGGCGGAGAGAACAGAGCCGACTGAGGACAACGTCGTGAGCGACGCCCCGTACGGCGGAGATTCGCCGCCGCCTCCCGAGGACCGGCCCGAGCCCACGCCTCCGGAGTACACGAGCCCGCGGCCGGAGGAGTACCGGACGCCCCCCGCGTACCCGCCGGTGCTGAAGCCGATGAGCGACCGACCGCGCAAGCGGTCGCGCAACCCGATCGACCGGCTCACGCACCGCCTCCCGCGCCCCTGGCGGATCGCGATCGACTGGGTGGTGACGATCGCCGGCGCGATCGCGATCGTGCTCGCGATCAAGCAGTGGGTCGTGAACCCGTACCGGATCCCCTCGTCCTCGATGGAGCCGACGCTGCATTGCGCCCGCCCGGGCCCAGGCTGCGAGGCGCGGCTTTCCGACCGCGTGCTCGCGAACCGCTTCATCTACCACTTCCGCAGCCCGCACCGGGGCGAGATCATCGTCTTCAACACCCCGAAGAAAGCAGCGCAGGCCGCCTGCAACGCGAGCGGCACCTTCGTGAAGCGGCTGATCGGGCTCCCGGGGGAGACCGTCAACGAGCGCAACGGCCAGCTCTTCATCAACGGGAAGCACCTGGACGAGCCGTACATCCAGCCGAAGCGGCGCGACCACCAGACGGGCACCTGGCACGTTCCGCAGGGCAAGTACTTCTTCATGGGCGACAACCGCCTTGAGTCGTGCGACTCGCGGCGGTGGGGCTCGGTGCCGCGGAAGAACATCATCGGGGAGGTCTTCATGCCCTACTGGCCGCCGAACCGGATCTCGTTCCACGCGCTCGCGCCGGAGATCGGCTTGTTTTCGCTGTTGTTCCTCGTGCCTCTGCGCCGCCGAAACCGCTCTAACGTGCGCTAGCATGCCGGACGGCCCACGGGGCCTCTTTTCATGAATCGCGTGATCGAAAGCCTCGAGCAGCGCCAGGTGCGCAGCGACTTGCTGCCGTTCAAGGCGGGTGACAGCGTGCGCGTGCACTTCCAGTTGATTGAGGGCCAGCGGCGACGGGTGCAGGTCTTCGAGGGGATCGTGATCAAGCGCCAGGGCGCCGGCGTGCGCGAGACGTTCACGGTGCGCAAGCAGTCGTTCGGCGTCGGTGTGGAGCGGACGTTCCCGGTGCACTCGCCGAAGATCGAGAAGATCGAGGTGACCGCGATCGGCGACGTGAACCGCGCGAAGCTCTACTACCTGCGCGGCAAGGTCGGCAAGCGCGCGCGGGTGCGCGCAAAGCGCGGGGTAGCGCTGCCGGTCATGGAGGCGGCTCCGTCCGAGGCCGACATGCCGCCGGAAGACGTCGAGCCGGAGGGCCTGGAAGAGGTCCAGCCCGAGGACGAGGCAGAGACGCAGGAAGAGGTGCCGGCCGAGGAGCCTCAGGCCGAGGCCAGGGCCGAAGCCGAAGCGGAACCGGAGCCGGTCGCGGAGTAGAGCGTGCCGGCCGGCAGGCGACCGGCGACCTTGGCAGTTCTCACGGTCGTCTGCGCGGTCGCGGCAAGCGGCGCGTCAGCTGAGTTCGGACACCGGCTGAAGCCGGGCCCGCTCGCGTTCATGCGGACGGTGACGCTGCCAAAAACGCCTGTGCCGAAGGCGGTGCGCGCGGCTTTCGCTGAGCACCGATTCCTGGAACTCCGCGCCGGGCGATCAGCGTTCTCACCGCACATGGGCCGATCGCGCTCCGGGTCTCCCCCCATCGCGGCGGCGGCTGGTGCCAGGGTCTCCATCAGCCGGGCGAGCGGTTCTGGGTCATATGCAACTGGTGGAGGCCGGAGTACGGAGCTTTCGGCCCAACGTACCTTGGCCCGAAGTTGTTTCTCGGCCGCGCCGCAGTCACCGCCGGGCGTCGTTTGGTGCTCGTGTTTCACGACCAGAGCAGGCTCTCCGTTCCGACCAAGGACGGCTTCTTCCTCCTCCGCGTCCCCGATCAGCGCCTCGTTCGGACTCCACCCAGTGCGCTTGTGGTGGTTCGAGGTCATCGGGAGATCGCGAAGGAGCGGTTTCCCGACGTGTACCGCATGCAACAGCTGCTGACGCCGGGCCGACGACCTGCCGGCACGATCAAGACTCGAGCTCGGCGGGTGCTCGTCCGGCCGACGCCTCAGGGGCCGGCTGCGACCTTCGTCGCTCCGTCGAAGTTCCGTCGGGCGCACTGCTGGTGGCTGCACGTTGGGCGAGGCTCGTATGGCGGTGGGTGCGTGCGCGACGCGAAGTCGACGAGCTCGATCTGGAGCGTGGCGCCGCTCGGCTCAGCGTTCGCAGCCACGAGGTCGACGTGCTGTGGGGTCGTGTCGGAGGCGTCTACCCGCGCCTGGGGCTCCGCTTATCCGAGCGGAAGGAGCTCTTGCTCTCCTTCACCTGGGCGAGGTAACGCGTAACGAAAGGGTGCCGATCGCCGTCGCCGGCTGAAGGCGGCGCTATTCTCGCGGCGTGGCTCGACGCACCGGCCGGAAGCTTCTCCAGTTCGACCGTAGGCTCGGCGCGCGCTTCGTCGCCGGCGCCGACGAGGCCGGGCGGGGGCCGCTGGCGGGGCCACTCCTCGTGGCGGGTGTGCTGCTCGACTACGCGCGGCTGAGAGACCATCGGGTCCGGCCGCTTGCGCTCCTGAACGATTCGAAGCAGTGCAGCGAGGGCCAGCGCGAGGAGCTCTTCCGCGCGGTAGTGGGATGCGCCGAGCGCGTGATCGTGCGGGCCGTCTCACCGGGGGAGATCGACCGCGAGGGACTGCACCGCTCGAACCTCGCGGCCATGCGGGCGGTGCTGTGGGAGCTCTCGCCGCCGGCGGAGGTCTGCCTTGTCGACGGGTTCCGCCTCGGGCCGCGCGCGCCCGAGCACCGGGCGGTCGTCGACGGCGACGAGAAGAGCGCGGCGATCGCGGCTGCGTCGATCATCGCGAAGGTCGTGCGCGACCGGATGATGCATCGGATGGATGCGCTGTATCCCGCGTACGGATTCCGCTCGCATGTCGGCTACATCACGCCGCGGCACTCCGCGGTCGTGCGGGAGATCGGGCCCTCTGAGATCCACCGCCGTTCGTTCCAGGCCCTCTGCTACGCGTGAGGTCGGCCGGGCGGCCGAACGCCGAGCGTGGTGGCATTACCGGCTGCGCGGCTATCGCATCTTGGCGACGAACGTCTGGGTCGGCGGCTACGAGCTCGACCTCGTCGTGCGGCGCGGCCGGCAGCTCGCGTTCGTCGAGGTAAAGGCGAAGAGCGGCGATCGCTTCGGCGACCCGCTCGAGATGGTGACCCAAGAGAAGCAGCGCCGGCTGTGTCAGGCGGCCGAGGCGTGGCTCGCCCGCCACCCGGAGCTCGCGGCGCTGGAGATGAGCTTCGAAGTGATCGCCTTCCGCGGCGGTCAGCTCCAGCGGCTGAAGCAGGCGTTCTAGTCCGGGCGTAGAACGCCTCGGGGCCGTGGCCTCGACGCAGGACGCGCTCTACCGGCGCATCGATCTCGATCTCTCGTGGTCGGAGCGGGAGCTCCCCGAGCGGGAGCGGACGAAGCACGTCCACCGGCTCCATCCGTACCTCGGGAAGTTCATTCCGCAGTTGGTGGAGGCGCTCCTCGAGCGCCACGTGCCACGCGGCCGAGTGCTCGATCCGTTCGCGGGCTCGGGAACGACGCTGGTGCAGGCGCTGGAGTCCGGGTTGGACGCGTGCGGGGCGGACGTCGCGGCGTTCAACTGCCTGCTCATGCGGGTGAAGACCGGCGAGTACAACCCGTTCGTGCTCGAGTCGGAGCTGCGCGATGCCTGCGCGCGGCTCGAGGTGTTCGACGGCCGGCGGCCGGAGGGCGAGGTGCCCAAGTACGTGCGCGACTGGTTTGCGCCGCAGGCCGCGGCGGAGCTGCTCTTCTTCCGGGGCCTCGTCGACGACTACGAGCACGCCGATGTGATGCGGGTCGTCCTGGCGCGCGCGGCCCGCTCCGCGCGGCGGACGACCCATTTCGACCTCGACTTCCCCCGCGCCCCGCAGCGATCCGAGTACTGGTGCCACAAGCACCGGAAGACGTGCCGGCCGGTTGGCGAGGCTCGGCGGTTCCTGCGCAGGTACGCGTTCGACACGCTGAAGCGGATCCGCGAGTTCGCGCGCGTGCGGGCGCGAGGGCAGGAGGCGCTGGTCCTTCACGGGGACGCACGGGAGCTCGACTTCGGCGCCGGGTTCGACGGCGTCGTCACGTCACCGCCGTATCCCGGCCTCATCGACTACCACCAGCAGCACCGCTACGCGTACGAGCTGCTCGGGATGGAGGACTTCGGTTCGCTGGAGCTCGGCAAGGGGACGAGCCGTGCGGCGCTGGCCTCGTACGTCGAGGGCGTCGCCGCGGTGCTGGCGAACGTGCGCGGCTCATTGCGGCGAGGAGCCCGGGTGGTGATCGTGATCAACGACCGGCGCGACCTCTACCCGGAGATCCTCGAGCGGGCCGGCTTGCGGCTCGAGGAGCGCTATCGCCGCCACGTGAACCGCCGGACGGGCCGGCGCGCCGGTGAGTTCTTCGAAGACGTGCTGGTCGCCCGCTAGATCGTCACCGTTTCGGCACATTCAGGTCACACACCTGTGACGATTTGTTGCCTACGCTGGCGACGTGCTGGCACGAACGGTCACGCATGCATTGGTCGGGCTCGACGCGCGCCGAGTCGACGTCGAGGCGCACCTTCAGGGCGGCGTGCTCTCGGCGTTCGCGCTTGTCGGGCTGGCTGACCGCGCCTGTCAGGAGGCGAAGCACCGGGTGCGAAGCGGGATCGCGTCTGCGGAGCTGCAGTGGCCCGGCGGGCGGGTCACCGTCAACCTGGCTCCCGCCGAGCTGAGGAAGGAGGGATCGGGGTTCGACCTGCCGATCGCGCTCGCGATCCTGGCGGCGTCGAGGCAGGTGCCTCCTGAGCGGGTAGTGGAGCACGCGGCGGTCGGCGAGCTCGGCCTGAACGGGCGTCTTCGCCCCGTAGGGGGTGTCCTCGCCGCAGCTGAAGGGGCGCGGACAGGAGGCTTGAAGAAGCTCCTCTGCGCCTCGGAATGCGCGGCCGAGGCGGCTCTCGCGGGGATCGAGCCGATTGCGGTGCGCCATCTCGCCGAGGCGGTCGCGTACCTGCGCGGCGAACGGGATCCTCCGCCTGTCGAGCCGACCAACGGGAGCGCGCCCGAGCCGGCATGCCCGGACCTCACCGAGGTCCGCGGGCAAGAGCGGGCGAAGCGTGCGCTCGAGCTCGCAGCCGCCGGCGGCCACAATCTCCTGCTCGCCGGGCCGCCGGGAATCGGCAAGACCATGCTGGCTCAGCGCCTGCAGGGGGTCCTGCCGCGCCTTCCGCCGGATGAGGCGCTCGAGGTGACCAGAATCCATTCCGTCGCGGGCCTGCTGCCGCCCGGCCGGCCCTTGGTGACCGTGCCTCCCTTCCGGGCGCCGCATCACACCGCGTCGGTCTCGGCGATCGTCGGCGGCGGGACCGGGCCGAGCCCAGGCGAGGCGAGCCTCGCTCACCGCGGAGTTCTGTTCCTCGACGAGCTCGCCGAGTTTCCGCGCAACGCCCTGGAGGCGCTGCGACAGCCCCTCGAGGACGGCGCGATCGCGGTCGCTCGCGTCGGGGGCCGGATCGTGTTCCCCGCGCGTTTCCAGCTCGTCGCAACGATGAACCTGTGTCCTTGCGGAGCGCGGGGCGACCCGGCGGCCGAGTGCACCTGCTCCGCAGCCCGGCTGGCCGCGTACCGAGACAAGCTCTCGCGGGCCCTGCTCGATCGCTTCGATCTGCTCGTCACCGTGCCGCGTCCTCGCGCCCAAGAGCTGGGCGGGAAGCCGGGGGAGGCCTCGGAGGCCGTGCGCGGGCGTGTCGCCGCAGCGCGTGAGCGGGCTCGCGGGGCACGGCTCAACCGCGGGCGAGAGGCCGACGAGCTCCTGTCGACGGCCGTCGAGCGACTGGCGCTGTCGGCGCGCGGGCGTGCTCGCGTGGCGCGCGTTGCGAGGACGGCCGCGCTGCTCGCGGGGACGGATGAAGTCGGCGCCGATCACGTCGCGGAGGCGCTGTCGTTTCGCTCTCCGACCGAGCTGGGGTCGCGATGAGCGACCTCGCGCTGGCGGCGTTCGCCGCGGAGACCGGCGGACACGTGGTCGAGGAGCCGAAGGAGCGTCGGTTTCGGCGTTTCGAGCACGGGTTTGATGCCGGCGGCTTCATGAGGTCCCTCGATGCGAAGGGGGTTCGCTTTGTCGGCAGGTCGGACCCGGCGTTCCCGCCACTCCTCCGCGAGCTCCACGATCCGCCGCCTGGGCTGTTCCTGCGCGGCTCGGCTGCGGTCGAGCTGCTCCAGAGTCCGGCGGTCGCGATCGTCGGCGCCCGAACCTGCTCGTCATACGGCGCGCAGGTGGCTCGCTTGCTGGGCCGCGAGCTCGCGGCTGCGGGCCTGTTGGTGATCAGCGGCCTTGCCCGCGGCGTTGACGGCGAGGCGCACCGAGGAGCTCTGGAGGCGGGCGGATTCACGGTGGCCGTCCTGGGTTGCGGAGCCGACCGCGACTATCCGGCCGGCCATGCCCAGCTCGCGCGCCGGATCTGCGAGCGCGGTCTGGTCGTCTCGGAGTACGCGCCCGGAGTCGAGCCCGCGCCATGGCGCTTTCCGGCCCGCAACCGGATCATCGCCGGCCTCGCGGTGGCGACCGTGATCGTCGAGGCCCGTGAGCGGAGTGGCGCGCTCATCACGGCCGACTTCGCGCTCGAGGCTGGACGGGAGGTGTTCGCGGTGCCAGGAGAGATCACTTCGGCACTCTCCGTAGGCACGAACGCCCTCATACGGCTCGGCGCGACCCCATTGACGAGCGCGGCGGACGTTCTCGAGCACCTCGGCATCGAAGCACCACAGGAGCACGCAGCGCCGCTTGGCCCAGACGCAACGGCAGTTCTCGCGGCG
>WNGD01004012.1_pt1 | contig 14660 bp, 15 predicted proteins | sample 5400671 | NCBI WGS metagenome assembly WNGD01 (sample SAMN13153369, study PRJNA577476) | soil metagenome | isolation source: 40 cm soil or saprolite under grassland replicate 2 | place: USA:California | collected 2016-06-15 | reverse complement strand
TCGCCGAGATCGGCGCGGCGCCGGTCACGGTGAGGAAGAGCACTCCCCACAGGCCGATCGCGTGCTTGCGCAGCTTGGGGACATCTTCCCGCTGCGAGATATCAAGGCTCTCGGCGAGGCGCTCGGGCATGCTGCCTGGGCCGCCGGTGGGGCCCTCGCTCGCGGCTCCTGTTTGCTCTCGGATATCCGACATGCAGCCAGCCTCCTCGGTGGGCCAGGCCTAGTGCCCTGCGCAGGACGGCAGGGCACGATGGGGGATGTGTGGCCGCCGGTTCGCCGGGCGGCATTTCTGGTCGGACCCATCACGACGGCCAGGGGCCGATGCGGGGAGTCCGTCGTGATAGTGCGCGGTGGGTGCAGACGGTGCGCGACGAGATCGCCAGCGACCGTTGAACGGCGGCATCAGCACGCTCCTGTCGCCCGACGGACCCCGACCGTAACATGATGATTTCTGGGCTGACAAGACTTTCGGTCAGCAGAAGAGCAGCTATGTCTCCCTCTTGACTATTAGGTCGGACCGATCGATGATCTGGTCTGTTATGGTTTGCGGCGACCGCTGACGAAGGCAGGGCGATGCACGACTACGACGTCTTCAGCGTGCGGTCCAAGGCCGAGGTCCTGGAGAAGTCCCGCGAGTTCTGGAACCCGGGCAAGACCGACTTCTGGGCCGAGACCGGCGTCGACCTTGTCATCGACCGCCGGGAGAGCTACTTCATCTGGGACATGTCCGGCCTGCGGCTGATCGACGTGCACCTGAACGGCGGAACCTACAACCTCGGGCACCGCAACCCCGAGCTCGTCGAGGCCATCACCACCGGCATGCGGTCCTTCGACATCGGCAACCATCATTTCCCGTCCAGCGCCAGGGCCGCGCTTGCCGAGGCACTGATCAGGACCGCGCCGCCCAACCTGACCAAGGTGGTCTACGGCAGCGGCGGCGGCGAGGCGATCGACATCGCGCTGAAGACCGCGCGGCATGCCACCAAGCGGCGCAAGATCGTCTCGATCGTCAAGGCGTACCACGGCCACACCGGGCTGGCCGTCGCCACCGGCGACGACCGGTTCTCCCGGCTGTTCCTGTCCGACCGGCCGGACGAGTTCTCCCAGGTGCCGTTCAACGACCTCGGCGCGATGGAGGCAGCGCTGGCCGGCGGCGACGTGGCCGCAGTGATCATGGAAACGATCCCGGCCACCTATGGCTTCCCGCTGCCGGAGCCCGGCTACCTGGAGGCGGTCAAGGCGATCTGCGAGCGGCACGGCACGCTCTACATCGCCGATGAGGTGCAGACCGGCCTGATGCGCACCGGCGAGATGTGGGCGATCACCAAGCACGGCATCGAGCCGGACATCCTGGTCACCGGCAAGGGCCTGTCCGGCGGCATGTACCCGATCGCGGCCGTGCTGGTCAGCGAGCGGTGCGCGGGCTGGCTCACCGAGGACGGCTTCGCCCACATCTCCAGCTTCGGCGGCGCCGAGCTCGGCTGCGTCGCCGCGCTGAAGACCCTGGAGATCTGCAGCCGCCCGGAGACCAGGTCGATGGTGCACTACATCGCCGACCTCATCGGCCGCGGGCTGCGGGCGATCCAGCGCGACTACCCGGACTGGTTCACCGGGATCCGGCAGAACGGCGTGGTGATGGGCCTGGAGTTCGACCACCCGGAAGGCGCCAAGTACGTGATGCGGCACCTCTACCGGACCGGCGTCTGGGCGATCTTCTCGACGCTGGATCCGCGGGTGCTGCAGTACAAGCCGGGCCTGTTGATGACCCCTGAGCTGTGCGAGGAACTGCTGGAACGGACCGAGGCGGGAATCGAGCGTGCCCGCGCCGAGGTGCGGCGAAGCCCGGCCGGGAGCCGGCGATGACGGCCAGCGGCGGGACCGGCCGGCTGGCGAGCGGGGGAGCCGCCGTCGGCCGGCCTGCCGCCAGCGGCTACCAGGTCAGCGGGCGTGGCGGCAGCGGCGCGGGCACGAGCGGGGCGGGCGGCAGCGGGCAGGTGGTGAGCGCCGCCGCCGCGACGCACCGGGCTCGGCAGATGCTGGCCAGGGCGCACTGGGCGGCCGGCGCCTTCGCCGAGTACGACCGGGCGTCCGTGCTGCGAATCGCCGAGGCCGTCGCGACCACAGCCCACGCGCAAGCCCGCAGGTATGCCGAATGGGCCGTCAAGGAGACCGGGTTCGGCGTGGCAGCGCACAAGGCCATGAAGAACGAGGCCTGCTCGCTCGGTGTCTTCGAGCGCTACCGGGACGAGGACTTCGTCAGTCCGCGGGTGGACACCGGCGCCAAGATCATGTCGCTGCCCCGGCCGGCCGGCGTCATCCTGGCCCTCACGCCGTCCACCAATCCGGTGTGCAGCGTGTTCTTCAAGGTCATCCTCGCGCTGCTGACCCGCAACGCGATCGTGGTCAGCCCGCACCCGATGGCCCAGGACTGCTGCGGCGACGCGGCCAGCCTGCTGGCCGAAACCGCCACCTTGGCCGGCGCCCCGGACGGCACGATTCAGGTAGTGCGGGACGTGACCGTCCCGCTGATCGAGGCGCTGATGGCCGACCCGGTGACCGGCGTCATCGTGGCCACCGGCGGGACCGCAGTCGTGCGGGCCGCGCACCGGTCCGGGAACCCTGCCCTCGGCGTCGGCCCCGGCAACGTGCCCGTCCTCGTCGACGCCACCGCGGACCTGGCCGCGGCCGCGCAGCTGATTACCGAGAGCAAGGCGTTCGACAACGCGGTGCTCTGCACCAATGAGTCCGTCCTCATCGTCGAGGACACCGCTGCCGGCCGGCTGCTCAGGGAGATGCAGCGCAGGCAGGCCGTGCTGCTGGACGAGGCCGGCCGGGACAAGCTGCGCGACTACCTGTTCCCGGCCGGCCGGCTCAACGGCGAGGCGATCGGCAAGGACGCCGCCTGGATCGCGGCCCGGGCCGGGCTGCGGGTGCCGCCGCGGACCCGGGTGCTGCTCGCGCCGTTTGACCTGGTCCTGCCGGAGGAGAAGTTCGCCAGCGAGAAGCTCTGCCCGGTGCTCGGCGTGGTCCGGGCCGAGTCGGCGGCCCGCGGGATCGAGGCCGCGCGCGCGGTGATCCGGATCGGCGGCGCCGGCCACTCAGCGGCGATCCACAGCCGGGATCCGCGCGTCATCATACGGTTCGCCGAGCGGGTGCCGGTGCTCCGCATCGCGGTCAACGCGGGCAACAGCACCGGCAGCTCCGGCCTGGACACCAACCTGGCGCCATCCATGACGCTGGGCACCGGGTTCGCCGGGCACAGCTCGATCGGCGAGAACCTGGAGCCCCGCCATCTGGTCAACTGGACCCGGGTCGCCTACCACGCGTCGCCCGGCGTGCCGTTCGGCGACTTCACCCAGATAACGGCGGGCGAGCAGCCGGCCGGCCCGGTGCCCGCCTATCCGGTGGCGTCCAACCTGCCGGCCGCTGAGCCGGCCGGCCAGGGCGGCATCGGAACTGGCTTGCTGTCGGGCTGGAATGCGAATGGCGAGGCAGGCTCGCCGCGGGGCAGCGGGGCTGGCGCACCGGACGGGTGGCCCGATCACCAGGGCGGTTGGTCTGATGGCCCGGATGGCGGGTTGTCTGGCGCGGCTGGCGGGCACGTCGGCAGCACTACGGTCTCTGACGCGGTCCGCGAGCAGCTCCGGACGCTGATCATCGAAGAGCTACAGCAGCTCATCAAGGGGTGACGGGATGGCCGAGCTGCGATCGTTCATCTTCCTTGACCAGCTGCAACCGCAGACCATGTGCTACCTGGGCAGCTGGGTGCGCGGCCGGCCGCCGCGGCTGCGGATGGCCGCCCAGGTGATCGAGGTCGCGCCCGGCCTGGACATCGAGCCGCTGACCGACGTCGCGCTCAAGGAGGCCGATGTGCAGGCCGGCATCCTCGTGGTGGAACGGCAGTTCGGCTACCTGGAGCTGCACGGCACGAACGACGCCGTGCAGGCGGCAAGCAGCGCCGTGCTCGCCGCGCTCGGGGTCAGCGCCGCCAGCGCCACCCGGCCGCAGGTGCTCGCGGCCCGGATCATGACGAGGATCGACGCCCAGCACGCGTTCCTGGTGAACCGGAACAAGCTTGGCTCGATGGTGCTGCCTGCCGAATCGCTGTTCGTGCTTGAGCTGCGGCCGGCCTCGTACGCGATCCTGGCCGCCAACGAGGCGGAGAAGGCGGCACAGATCAAGATCGTCGACTACCGGATGATCGGCGCCACCGGACGGGTCTACCTGTCCGGTCTTGAAGACGACGTCCGGCAGGCCGCCGACGCCGTCACCGCCCTGCTCGGCGAGCCAGCATGACCGCCCTCGACGGCCCGGACGGCATGCACGCCCCCGGCGGCAGGCGCGCTCCCCACGGCATGGACAATCCCGACGCGCTCCGCGAGGTCCTGTCTGCGGTCGCGGGTCAGCCGAACCCGCTGAATGCCATATCGACCGGGTCGCAGCCCGCTGAACGCCACATCGAGCGGGTGGCGGGCAGCGCGCCGGCGCCCGCTGCCCGCGGCCTGGCCGGCCCGGACGCTCTCCGCGAGCTAGTCCGCGAGGTCCTCCGCGAGGTCCTCCCCGTAATCGCGGGCCAGCTGAACCCGCTGAATGCCATATCGACCGGGTCGCAGCCCGTTGAACGCCACATCGAGCGGGTGGCGGGCAGCGCGCCGCCGCCCGCCGCCCGCGGCCTGGACGACCCGCACGCTCTCCGCGAGCTGGCTCGGCAGACGCTGCGCGACCTGCTGCCGGTGGTCGCCGCCGCGGACCGTGCCGTCTCTCCCGTCCAGGCCATCCCGCCTGGCGGCGACTTCCGGATGAACGGCGGAATTCTGGCGTCGGCGGCTGGGCCGGCTGCCGCCGGACCGGGCGGCGCCGTGCGGGCGGTCCGGCTGGCCAGCGACGACGATCTGCACTCATTCGTGGTCGAGGTGCTGCGCCTGGCCGGCGACCCGCGTCGGCGGCAGGAAATGCTGGCCGGCCGGCTCCGGTTCACGCTCGCCGGCCTGGCTGGTAGCGGCCACAACTACACGGGCACCTCGGCGGGCTGGCCTGCCGCGTCGGCCGGCACTCCGCCGACCGTCCGCAGGATCGACAAGGGCGCGGTGACCGAGCGCGCCGTGATCGCCGCGGCGAAGGCGGGCGAGCGGCTGGTGCTCGGCCCCCGCGCGGTGCTGACCCCGCTGGCCAGGGACAAGGCGCGGACGCTCGGCGTCCCCGTCGAGAAGGAGCGGTGATGCTGCAAGCAGTCGTGGTCGGGAACGTGTGGTCCACCAAGCGGATCGACGGCCTGCCGAGCGGCGCGTTTCTTGAGGTCGAGGTCACCGGGTCCGGCGAGCGGCTGGTCGCCTTCGACGTCCTCGGCAGCGGCCGGGGCGAGCGGGTGCTTGTCGCGCAGGGCTCGGTGGCGGCCGGCTGGCTGCCGGACCGGCCCCCGGTCGACGCGCTCATCATCGGGGCGATCGACGAGCCGTCGGCTCCGTCGGCCGGCCCGGGCGGCACAACCAAGAAACGGCGGGACCGGCCCGCGCAGACCCGTTAAATACCTAGCTGCATCCGGTGCCGCCGGTGCGAAACTGAGAGGAAGAGCTGATGGCACAGAACGCGCTTGGCATGATCGAAACCAAGGGCTACGTGGCCGCCCTCGCGGCTGCCGACGCGATGGTCAAGGCCGCCAACGTGGTGATCGTCGGGCGGCAGGAGGTCGGCGACGGGCTGGTGGCCGTCATCATCAACGGCGACGTGGGCGCGGTCAAGGCCGCGACCGAGGCCGGCGCCGAGACCGCGTCCAGCGTCGGCGAGCTCGTGTCGGTGCACGTCATTCCGCGGCCGCACGCGGAGCTCGGCAAGCATTTCGTGGTCGCGGAGTGACCGCACCGCCCGGTGCGGGCGGCCTGCCCCGATGACCGCCACGGCGACCAGCATCGAGCTGCGGGTCTACCTGCCGATCGCCAGCCTGCGGCGGCAGTTCGCGGCATATCTCGGCACGCCCACCCGGGCCCGCGGCTACCCGCCATTAGAGGACGATCACGCCCTGATCGTCGAGGTCGCGCCCGGGCTGGCGATCGAGCGGGTGACCGACCTGGCGCTGCGGGCCGCGCCGTCCGCCGAGCCGGGGATCCTGTTCGTGGAGCGCCAGTTCGGCGTGCTTGAGGTGCATTCCCGCGATGCCGCCGATGTCGCGCAGGCTGGCCAGGCCATCCTGGACGGCATCGGGCGCAGCGCCGCCGACCAGCTCGCGCCGCGGCTGCTGTACAGCGACGTGATCGAGGACGTGACCGACCAGCAGGCGGTGGTGATCAACCGGTCCAGGCAGGCCTCGATGCTGCTGCCCGGCCAGTCGCTGCTGGTCTGCGAGATGGCGCCCGCCCTGTTCGCCGCGGTGGCGGCCAACGAGGCGGAGCACGCGGCGCCGGAAAACACGCTGGTCGACGTGACCATGATCGGCGCATCCGGGCGGGTGTACATCGCGGGCAGCGCCGATGGCGTCGGCCGGGCCGGGGCCGAGATCGAGCGGCTGCTCGCCAGCATCGAGGGCCGCCAGCAATGAGCACGGCTGAGACTCCGGAGCAGATCCTCCGCGGCTACGACCCGTTCGCCCGGGCCGCGCTCGGCCCGTTCGGGTTCTCCGCGGCCGCGCGGCTGGAGCTGCTCAGCCTGTCAGAGAACGCCACCTACCGGGTCGATGACCCCGCTCTCGGCCGGACCGCCGTGCTGCGGGTGCACCGGACCGGCTATCACCAGCCGGGTGCGGTGGCATCCGAGCTGGCCTGGCTGCAGGCACTGCGGCGGGACGCGGGGCTGGCGACCCCGGCGGTGTTCCGCGCGGCCGACGGCCGCGAGGTCGTGGACATCGAGATCGGGCCGGTTACCCGGCAGACCGTGCTGTTCGAGTGGCTGCCGGGCACCGAGCCGCCGGAAGATCAGCTGGCCGAGAAGTTCGAGCTGCTCGGCGAGATCTGCGCGCGGATGCACCGGCACTCCCGCGGCTGGGCCCGGCCGGCCTCGTTCGTGCGGTTCTCCTGGGACTTCGACTGCTGCGTCGGCGAGACGCCTCGCTGGGGCCGCTGGCAGGACGGCATCGGGGTCGGCCGGGCGGAGCTGCAGACGCTCGGCCGGGCGGCCGCGCTGATCGCCGCGCGGCTGCGCGGGTTCGGCACCGGGCCGGAGGTGTTCGGGCTCATCCACGCTGACATGCGGCTGGCCAACCTGCTGGTCAGCGGGCCCGACATCCAGGTGATCGACTTCGACGACTGCGGCTTCGGCTGGTTCCTGTTCGACCTCGGTGCCTCGCTGAGTTTCATCGAGCACGACCCCCGGGTACCCGAGCTCTGCGACGCCTGGCAGCGCGGCTACCGTAGCGTGCTGCCGCTGTCCGCCGCGGAGGCGGCCGAGATCCCCACCTTCGTACTGCTGCGGCGGCTGCAGCTCGTCGCCTGGGTCGGCTCGCACCGGTTCGCCGACGCGGCCCGCGAGCTTGGTGCGGATTTCACCCGGGGCGCGTGCGAGCTGGCCGAGCAGTACCTGACGGCAACTTCTGCGGGTTCTTAGGCGCTATCGATCGCTTTGAGTTGAGGAGGCTGGATGTTCACGTCAATCAGCGGCCGGTCGGTCCTGGTGACCGGCGGCACCAAGGGCATCGGCAAGGGGCTGGCAGCCGGGTTCGCCGCCGAGGGCGCCAAGGTGGTGATCACCGGCCGGGACGCCGAGCTCGGCGTGCGGACCGCCGCCGAGCTCTCGGCGGCGGGCGGGACGGTCCGGTACGCGGCCGGCGATGTCAGCGACCCGGCGAGCTGCGCCGCGGCGGTGGCCACTGCCCGCGAGCGGCACGGCGGCCTCGACGTGGTGTGCTGCAACGCCGGCATCTTCCCGGCCGCGCCGCTGGACGAGATGACCCCGGCGCAGCTTGACGACGTGCTGTCGGTCAACCTGAAGGGCACCTTCTTCATGGTGCAGGCGGCGCTGCCCGCGCTGAAGGAGTCCGGCCACGGCCGGGTCATCGTCACGTCGTCGATCACCGGCCCGGTCACCGGGTTCACCGGCTGGACGGCGTACGGCGCGAGCAAGGCCGGCCAGCTCGGGTTCATCCGGTCGGCGGCGCTGGAGTTCGCCCGCAGCGGCATCACGATCAACGCCATCCTGCCCGGCAACATCGCCACCGAAGGGCTGGACGGCATGGGCCCGGACTACCTGCGGTCGATGGAGGCGGCGATCCCGATGCGGCATCTCGGCACCGTGGCCGACATCGCCAACGCGGCGCTGTTCTTCGCCACCGACGAGGCGGCCTACATCACCGGCCAGACGCTGGTGATCGACGGCGGCCAGATCATCCCGGAGTCGCTGGAGGCCATGGGGTGACCGAGCTGCCTGCCGGCGGCCCGGAGCTGCCGGCCGGCGGTCCGCAGCTGCCGGCCGGCGGCCCGGGCCGGCGGCTGGTCGAGGATGCCAGGCTCCGGCTGCTCGACCTGATCACGTCCGGCGGGCTGCAGCCGGGGGACCGGCTCGGTACCGAGCGGGAGCTCGCCGCCCGGCTGTCGGTCAGCCGCTCGACGCTGCGCCAGGTGCTTGCCGTGCTGGCGCAGGCCGGCACGGTGCGGCGGGTGCCCGGCCGGGCCGGCGGCACGTTCGTCGCGCACACCAAGGTGGACCGCGACCTGTCGGTGATCGTCGGGCTGCCCGAGTACCTGCGCCGCCAGGGCTTCGTGGCGGGCACCCAGGTGCTGTCCGCCACGATGGCCGGCGCCAGCGAGCTCACCGCCGCGCAGCTCGCGCTGCCGCCCGGCGGCCTGGTGCTCGACATCGTCCGGATCCGGCTCGCGGATGGCATCCCGATCTCGCTGGAACGCGTCCAGCTGCCGGCCGAGCTCTTTCCCGGGCTGCTCGAGCTGCCGATGGGCGGCTCCATCTACGAACTGCTTGACACCAGGTACGGCATCCGGCCCGAGGACGTGGTCGAGCATCTGGAGGTGGTGGCGGCCAGCGCCGAGGAGGCGAGCCTGCTCGGGGTCGGCGCCGGTACGCCGCTGCTGGCCATCGCCCGGACCTCGAGCACGGCCGACGGCAGGCCGTTCGAGTTCTCCCAGGACCTGTTCCGGGCGGACCGCACCCGCGTCACGTTCCGGACCAGGGCGGACCGGGCGCAGATCGTCCGGCGGGCGGCCAGCGAACGGGTCGCCGACCTGCTCCCGCCCGCCGCCGGGGCCTGACGGCCCGCTGCCAGCGAAGGCCGGGCCGGGTGAGCGACGCCAGCGGCGGATAGCCGTGGCCGGCCAGGCTCAGCTCGGCAGCCCCGGCTGCCGCAGGATCAGCACGATCGAGAGAATCAGAAGCACAGAGCCGAAGGTGATCAGGGCGTAGCGGACACCGTGCAGCTTGAACGAGCTGCCGATGCCGACCAGGAACAGCACGGCGGCGAGGAAGACCGTGATCCGGACGAAGTCGTCGCCGACGAGCCCGGCATGGTTGCCCGCCAGGAACTTCGCATCGGCGGCGTTGTCCAGCGCATCGGCCCTCGCCTGGGCCACCAGCTTGTACTCAGGCATGTAGGTCGGGCCGGGCGGGGCATGCGGATTGTGCAGCGGGTCGGTCGCCAGCCACGCATTGAAGGCGACCCGGAACCGGGGCCGGAATCGGCGCTCCGCGATCGCCTCCTTCTGCGGGTTGTTCAGGGTGAACGCGATGAACCACGCGGTGAAGGTAGAGGAGTCGAAATTACGCAGCGAGACGGCGGTGAGGTTGTCCCGGGTAGCGAGGTTGCGCAGCGTGGACGACCTAGCGATCTCGATGCGCGACTGCGTGCCCCACTTCGCCGCTGAGTAGCCCGCCCAGGCAGCCGTGATCGTGACGAGCGCGAGCAGCACCGCCTCGCAGATCTGCACGATCCGGGAATGACGGTCTCCGGATCCGCCGTGACCGTCTCCCGCACCGGTCCGCTGATGCCGCGTCTCGCCGTGTTCGTGCAGTTTCTTGCCGGTCTCGACCGGGTCCAGTCCCTCGGCCATCAGCGTACCCCCGCCCCCCACGAGTTCTACGAGCATATCCGGGGGCTCACCAGCCTCAATGCGGCTGGCCTCGGTACTCGCGGGCTGCGCTCGACAGCCGGACCGGCTGGCAAGTGTCCGCAATGCCAGGAACAAACAGGATTTACGCAGCCAACCGCGCCGGTGCCGGGCCGGTCGTTACGTGTCGGCCGGCCGGTAGACGAGCAGCCCGCCCGGGAGCTTGGTCAGCAGCGGCGCCGTGCCGGCATCGATCACTTCGCCGTCCACCGAGAGCAGGAGTGCCTCGCCGTTCGCCGATGCCAGGCTGATCGAGGTGGCCGTCCATGCCTTGTACACCCGGCTGCGACCGAGCGTCCCGGTGAGCACGGCGGCGAGCAGCCTCGTCCTGGCCAGCGGCGGCCCGGCGTCGACGATGCGGATGTCGAGCTTCCCGTCGGACAGGTCAGGCCGGTAGGACGGGGCGAAACCCAGTGGCTCATACCGGCAGTTGCCGGCGAACAGCAGCCAAAGCCGGCGTCGGCGGCCGTTCACGACCAGGTCGGTCGGCTCGCTGTGCCGGAGCACCCGGGCGAGGGCGAACAGCACCGCCGGCCATTTGCCCAGGCCGCTCTCCAGCTGCTCGCGGGCGTGCACGAGATCGGCGTAGACGCCAATGCTTGACGTGTTCACGAAATGCTGACGGCCGGCGATCCCGACGTCGACAAGCACCGCATCGCCGGCCCGCAGCGCGGTGAGCGCGTCCTCGGCGGAGTGGACGCCCAGGTCGGTCGCGAAATGGTTGAACGTCCCGGCCGGGATGATCAGCAGCGGCCTGCCGCTTTCCATGGCGATTCCCGCGGCCAGGTTGACGGTGCCGTCGCCGCCGGCCACGCCGAGGATCCGGGCGCGGCCCGCCGCGTCGCGCAGCAGCGGCGCAATGTCCTCGCCATGCGGCACGTCGATGATCTTCGCGTCCGGCAGTTCCTCCTGCAGCCGCGCCGCCAGGCCCGCCGAGGCGGTGCCCGCAGCCTTGTTCAGGGTGAGCACGACGCCCAGGCCAGTGGGCGAGGCAGGGGCCTCCCGGCGGGGACGGGCCGCCTCGGCCGGCTGCGCTGGCCGCAGCGGCCACCAGCGCAGCGTGATCGCGCCGGCCGCGGCGCCGAGCGCGAAACCGGCCAGCACGTCGGACGGATAGTGCACGCCGGTGACCACCCGGGACGCGCCGACCGCCGCGGCGAGCGCGCCGACCGGAACAGCGAGCAGCGGCATTTCCAGCGCGACGCCGGTCGCGAATGCGGCCGCCGACGCGGCATGCCCGGACGGGAATGATGTCGTCACCGGCGCGGGGATAATGCGGCGCAGCACCGGGGTCTCGCCTTCCGGCCGGCCTCGCTGGGTGAGGCCCTTGGCGACGATGTTGGCCGTGGCGCTGGCGACCGCGATGCTGACCAGGCCGCGCAGCGCCGCCCGCCGGGCCCACTTGTCGCCGCTGACGGCCAGCCCGGCGGACATCGCCATCCAGAGCACGCCGTGGTTGGCGGCCCTGCTGAGCGCGGGCAGCAGGTAGTCGAGTGCCGGGGAGTCGGTCGCGGCGACTCGTCGCATCAGCTTCCGGTCGAGCGCGGCCACCCTGCCCCGCATCTGCAGCCGTCCGCCTGCGGGCAATCTCATCTGTCACCTCCGCTCGGTGCCGTGGCTGGTCCCGCGGCGTGGCCCCGGGCAGGACACAAGGTCTCCGAGATTAGCCCTGGTTACTCGCGGGCATGTGCCCTCCATCATTTCACCGCCTCCCGGCGGCACGGCGCCCCGGCGCCCGGCGGCGCGGCCTCGCCGGTGCCCAGCGCAAGACCTGCCCGGCGCCCGGCGCCCGCACACGCGGGTCTGCGTCAGCCTCCGTTGTCAGGCGGGTCGAAGACCGGCAGCGGCCGGGGCGGGACGGGTGCCGAGTGCACGATCGACGTGGTCGTCCGACCGTGCGGGGTGAACTGGTCCAGGATCGGCTCCAGGTCATCGATCGCCCGCAGGTAAAGCTTCATGAAATAGCAGTCCTCGCCGGTGATCCGGTAGCACTCGGTCACCTCGGGGACCTCGCGGGCGAGCCGGGGGATCACGTGGATATCCCGGCTGCCGGGGCTGACCCGGACGATGGCGCAGATCGAGTAGCCGAGCGCGCGGGGATTCACCTCGGCGCGGTAGGAGAGGACGTCGTCCTCCTCCAGCCGGCGCATCCGGTCGGCGACCGCCGGCGCTGACAGGCCCACCCGGCGGCCCAGCTCGGCGATCTTGAGCCTGGCGTCGGACTGAAGCTCCGAGACAATTTGGCGGTCAATCGAATCTAGCGGTTCGAAGGCATATCTGCTCAGAACCATTCGTTCCAAATGTTCTTTCATGAGAATCCCGATGTTTGTCTATTCAGGCTCAAGGTCTAGCTTCGTATCCTATATGGCGTGTCTCGTCCGCAACGGCTGCTGCCCGCGACGCTGGAACGCCCGCCGTCGCCGGCGCCGGCCAGGCCAGGGTGGCTGACCCGGCTGCCTCCGCAGTCATTCTTCCTGGTCAGCGCGGTCTTCCACTATCTCGGGCCGTCGTTCGCCGTGCTGCTGTTCGCGCGGGTCAGCGTCCTCGGGGTGGCCTGGTTGCGGATCGTGACCGCGGCGGCCGTCTTCGCGGCCTGGCGGCGGCCATGGCGGGTGGCGCTCCGGCTTGACCGCGCCGGGCTGGGAGTACTCGCCGCGCTCGGCAGCGTGCTCGCCGCCATGAACGCGCTGTTTTACCTGGCCGTGGGCCGGCTGCCGCTGTCCACCGTGGGCGCCGTCGAGTTCCTCGGCACCGTGCTGCTCGCCGCGCTCGGGACGCGGACCGGGCGGAACGCCGCGGCCCTCGCGCTGACCGTCGCCGGGGTGGCCGTGATCACCGAGATCCGGCTGGCCGGGCAACCGCTCGGGTTCGCCTTCGCGTTCGGCAACTGCGGGCTGTTCGTGCTCTACGTGATCCTCGGGCACAAGATCGCCAACGCCGGGCGTGGCGCCGCGGCCGGAGCCGCCGGCCGCGGGGTGCTGAGCGGGATCGACCAGCTGGGCGTCGCCATGCTGATCGCCGCCGTGGTCATCACCCCGGTCGGCCTCGGCGGGGCGCTGCGGGCAATGTCCAGCCCGCTGCTGCTGCTGGCCGGGGCCGGCGTCGGGGTCTGCTCGTCGGTCATCCCGTACGTGACCGACCAGCTGGCGATGGCGAGGCTGCCGCGGGCCACGTTTGCCCTGATGCTGGCGCTGCTCCCGGCGTTCGCGACGCTGATCGGCGCGGTCGTGCTCGGCCAGGTCCCCACCGCCGCGGACCTGGCCGGCATCGCGCTCGTCGTGGCGGGGGTGGCCCTGCATCACTGAGCGGCGGCATCACTGAGCGGCGGCATCACTGAGCGGCGGCATCACTGAGCGGCGCGGCATTACCGAGAGGAGAACCAATGCACTACGTGCGGCTCGGCTCGTCGGGGCTGCAAGTGTCCCGGATCTGCCTGGGAATGATGAGCTACGGGGACACGGTCGACCGGGCCTGGCATCTGGGCGAGGACGAAGCCTGGCCGATCGTCGCGCAGGCGGCCGGGGCGGGGATCAACTTCTTCGACACCGCCGACATGTATTCCGGCGGGCTGACCGAGGAGATCACCGGGCGGCTGGACGAGGTTTGCCTCGATGCAGAACCACTACAACCTGGTGTACCGGGAGGAGGAGCGGGAGATGATCCCGCTCTGCCTGGACCAGGGTGTCGGGCTGATCCCGTACAGCCCGCTGGCGCGCGGCCTGCTCGGCGGCAGCCGCCAGCGCCGCGGCGGGATCGGTGAGCGCGGCGGGCCGGGCAAGCGAATGCGGGGAGGGCAGCGCGACACGGCACGGGGACACGGTCCGGCGACTACCCGGTCCAGCAGCGACCCGCTGGCCGACGAGATGTATGACGACGCCGACTTCGACGTGGTCGACGTGGTGTGCGCGGTGGCCGCCGAGCAGGGCGCGACGCCCGCGCAGGTTTCGCTGGCCTGGCTGCTCGGCAAGCCCGGCGTGGTCGCCCCGATCGTGGGCGTTACCCGGCCGCGTCACCTGGCCGAGGCGATCGCCGCAGCCGAGATCACGCTGGCCGCGGATACGGTCGCCCGGCTGGAACGGCCCTACCGCCCGCACCGGGTACTCGGCCACGGGGCATGACCTTCTCGTCGCCTCGAGGTCATGCCCCACGGGGGTGTGCCCGCCGGGGCGCGTCGGCGCCGGTACTGGCGTGCGCCCTTATCCGGCGCCGACGCTGGCTGTCGCGTTCGGCGCTAGTGACGCACCCGCGTGGTCAGAGTTGCGATCTTCATCCCCGGCGTGAACAGCGATGTGCCGAGTGCGCTGTTCAGCGCGCCCGCCGCCGCCGTCGTCAGCCGCACGCCGATCCGGCTTGCCTTGACGCTGTGCCGCCGGACCCTGACCTTGACGTGGGAGAAGTTGAGTTTCGCCAGTATCGCCCGCACACCTATGGCGCTGACAACCCCGCTCAACCTCCTGTGCGTCAGGTTGATGGTCAGGCGGCTCAGCTTGATCGCATCCCCGTTCGACGTGTTGACGAACAAGATGCCGCCCCGGTGCTTGATGGTGCCGCTGAGCCGACTCGGGTTGATCCGACCGCCGGTCACCGGGAACGAGAACTTAATCTGCGGGTTTCCGGCCA
>WNGD01013490.1_pt1 | contig 14673 bp, 15 predicted proteins | sample 5400671 | NCBI WGS metagenome assembly WNGD01 (sample SAMN13153369, study PRJNA577476) | soil metagenome | isolation source: 40 cm soil or saprolite under grassland replicate 2 | place: USA:California | collected 2016-06-15 | reverse complement strand
AATTACTTAGGGCCAAATTTGGAAACGTGCCACCGATGATTAGCATTATTGCAATCGAAGTAGTAACGACAACGCCAAACAAAATCTGGGCATTTGTATTTGACAAGATGGTTTACGTATTGACAACCGATTTAATAATAATTACGGACAGTAACAGAAACATGTTAAGGATCAGATTATTCGTTGTAAAAAAGAGATAGATAAGAAGTCACATATAGAGGTTAACGGGAATTACATGCTACTACGTGATGGTGGTAATGAAGATATTGAGGAAGATGATGTGCTAACAGCATTTTCGCCAACAATTTCATCTACAAGGTTTTTTACTAGCTCACTGAACAGTTTATCAGTCTCTTCTATCACCGTCCCTGCCAACCAACGAACTAAGGAGATTGAAGAACATTCAAAGAGACAATTCTTAGACACTGTCCGGGATGCGACAAAAGACGCTACTACAGTTTCGGGCATAAAAGTTAGATTTATGGTATACTTAGACAATCAGAAAATAACGGACACGATAAGTCAAGACTATGTCCACATGGAACACATGTGAATACTATCACTTCAAAAACCAAGATGGTGAATACTCGCTGGTAGAATTTTTTGAGGATATGTATGAGTATAATTTGAACTCATTGAAGGAATACGTGGAAGACAAGGAGAAGAAAAAGAAAGATCTATTCCCCAAAAAATATGAATATTCGATTTAGATATATATCCATGAATCTCTGAGATTATGACAATAATTAACGCCTTTCCGGGTATGGGCGACAATGACTGAAGAAGAGACGAAAAATTTTATGTCAATAATAACAACTTACTGATTCGCATCGGTTTAATAGATGAGGAAGGAGAGCCAAATGTAATTCCTCTCCAGTCACAATATCCACACGGGCCAAGAAATTTATCATGAAGACAGCCATCGAGGGCCTACAAACGAGGAATTAAATAACTCGTCTACACTACCCAACAGCTCGAAAACCTTATTGCAAAACTAAAAAGCGCAGAAGGATATTGAATGGCCACTTGAGTGCATATAACAAAGTTCTTGCTTTTCTAGTAGGCGTAGTCAAGATTCTGTAGAGGACAATCATCTGAATGGACATGGGATGATCCTCTTGCTGTTATATTTCCAGTATAATCACCTGCAATTTCTAAGACATCATCAGAATCGGATATTTCTTTGAGCATCTCCAAGGTTAATTTCTGGTTTGTTACAAAAAGAGTTCCATTCTCATAGATTGCAGGAACCATTCCGGTTTTCTCAAAAATATATTCTTTTGCTGCTTCAGGATTCACGCCTAGTTTTGTGAACACTTCCACCATATATATCGGTGGCATGGTGGGATTTTTTTGCAAGCGCCTCAGCAAATCGTGAATTAAGGATGGATCTGATTTTGGAAAGGAAGTGCGGTATAATGTCTGTAGTCCCGCAAATACTCTCTTAATTTCTTTAATTCCTTGAGATTCAGACATAATTGTCACCTTATAGATAAAGAGGGAAATTCTTGAATCATAATGGACTGCAACATCCTTCTCCACTCATATACAAACATCCCTCCTTAATAAATTCAGATATTAAAACTATCACCTATTGGTCTATTCTTCATATGGAACTCCTCATCAGCTTTACGCAAAACGGGGGCCAATAACTCAGCTACTTCTATTATCAATAATTCCTTGTAAACCAGGATACTGCAGCTAACCGACGCACTCATTACTTTTTTTATTTTCATATTCGTGCATACTTTATCTGTACTTTCATTGCTAAATAAGGCCAAGAGAGGCACAGATGCCATTATATCGATAGTAGCAATTAAACCATAAACAACATGACAGGCACAACCGAAGACGAAGCATTCTAACAATCAAAGTGTTCCCGAATTTTCTGCAGTCAATGACTGCTGTGAAAGAGAAGTGTGAAAAAAACAAAATGGAAAAAGGAACAACAAACCCAATAGAAGAAAACATAATGCTAGTTCGACAAGCTTTCGAAACCACAAACGTTGAACATCTTAGCAACGATAACAACAACAACAGACCAGATTATGTCAACCCACTATCTCAAGGATTTTCGGAATCATATAGACCAAAGATTAGAGGTCCAGATGGATTTATAGTTGCTGAGTCTCTACGAACTGAACTTACTGGTCTTCATTATGATGTACAAGAATTTGCTGCAATGCTAATGTTGCTTCGATAATAAGTGTAAGTGGCAAACATGATATATCCCTCGAAGTGGTACACGTACATCGAATTGTAGATGGTAAGAGATTACAAAGCAAAACAACACGCGATGACCTTATCTTTATGATGCAACTAGGTCTAGTTAGTCCTGCATCCCTTCTACCGACAGACATGTTTGGGCACGAGATTCTATGAAGCAGAAAGAAAATACTAACCCAGCAATTGAACTGAAAGGGTTGACAAAGCGTTTTGGAGACTTTATAGCTGTAGATGGACTTTCACTTACAGTTAGGAGTGGGGAGATTTTTGGCCTGCTCGGACCGAATGGATCTGGAAAAACTACAATCATCAATATGATTAGTGGATTGTCAAAACCCACTTCTGGGGAAGCAACAGTCCTCGGGCACAACATTATACACGACACCAGAGTTGTTTATGCCGCTCTCGGTTCAGTCCCACAAGAAACTGCCCTGTATGAAGAACTAAATGCCTGGACAAATTTGTCTATCCATGCGACCCTGTATGGTGTGCATAGATCTGGGCGTGATAGGAAGATAACAGACATGCTCAACCTGGTACAGCTATATGAGCGTCGTTATAGTCGTGTCAGTACTTTTTCCGGTGGTATGAAGCGTCGACTAGCCCTCGCGCGAGCACTTCTTCACGATCCTTTGCTACTGTACCTTGATGAGCCAACATTGGGAGTAGATGTTCAGAGCCGTAGAGCTATTTGGAACTATATCCTTGATCTCAAGAAGAAGGAAGGTAAGACTGTTCTCCTCACAACGAACTATCTGGAAGAGGCTAACGCACTATGTGATAGAATTGCTATTATTGATCATGGCAAGTTAGTCGCCTTAGACACACCAATTAACTTGAAACGAAGATATGGCGATACCGTCATGGAGATAGAGACAGCATCATCTGTTTCGGCACAACTTTCGGCACAGCTTCGTACCCTCCCTGGCGTAAGCGAAGTGATTCAAAAAGATAAAATACTCAAGGTAACGATGAGCGGAGATGAACTTTCTGTAACAGGACAGCTTATTACAATTATAACCCAGGAGATAAACATCAAGAAAATCTCGCAGAGGGAGCCAAATCTGGAAGAAATATTCTTGAGTTTGACGGGGAGTGGCTTAAGAGATTAGAGAGGCGAACAAGACATGAACATATTGAGGTTCTTCCCAACATATCGCTCCCTCCTTGTTATTCGGGTAATGGCGATAAAGGATATACGAAGCTCCTTGACAGAACGAGCTTTTATGATAACAAGTGTTATTATTCCTATCAACTTTCTGTTGCTTTTTCTTTTATTTGCTCTGACAGGTGGTCAAGCTCCGACCGCTATAGTTCTTGAAGACAAAGGTCCATACGCCCAACAATTTCTTTCAGCAATGGAGCACTCCCATTCTTTTATCATCCAACAAACTACAAGTGTCGATGCTCAGAACCTGATGAAAAAAGGCCAGGTCGTAGCAATCGTAACTGTCCCTGATAACTTTGACTCATTGTTACGTCAAGGCAATCAAGTACAGTTACGAGTTGTTCTCAATAACCTTAATGTAGACTTTACCAACGATATTCGAAGAGCCGTGCCGTTGGCCATAACCTCATTTTATGCCAATGCTTTTCCGAATCAAGTAGTAATTAGAGCTCATGAAGTCGATTCCTATTCTCACGACACGGGCTACGTCCAATATTTAGTTGTCAGCCTTATGGTTGTGAGTGTCATGCTCGGTGGACTACTTCAAGCAGGCTCAAACGCCGCCAGAGAATGCGAGAAAGGGACAATAAAGGAATTGATGCTCGCACCAGCTAGCATTTGGGCTATTCAAATTGGTAAAATTCTCGGTGCTCTGCTACTTAATTCACTTTCGGTTGTTGTTATGATAATAGTGATAGTATTTCTTATTGGTGTCTGGCCAGAACATTGGGATGAGTTATTTGCTTTCGTCTTGTTACTCATGATAACCTTCGTGGCCTTGGGAGCACTTATTGGTACTCTGATCCGTCGCCGCCAGGCTGTTATTCCGCTTAGCATCGGTCTATCTATTCCAGTCTTTTTCATAAGTGGTGCTTTCGGCCCAGCAGTATGGGGCGATCAGGTCACAGCAGCTATAACTCAATTGCAACCAGTCTACTACGGCATTGCCATCTTCCAACATGCTTTTCATAACTTTACCACTACATCTACAAGCCCTGCAATTGATGGATTCATATTGGCAGGGTTTGCTGCACTCATAGTTGTCATAAGTGCTCTTGCACTTAGCTATAGTAGGGGAAGAGGAGATGTTCATTGATGAATAGCCTGTTTCCGATCCTAGCTATCGTACGTAAGGACATTAGCGTGTGGCTACGACAACCAACATCAATTGCCGCCACTGTCCTTCCAGCAATTGCGTTTATGGTTATTTTGTATTTCGGAGCTCAGGCAGTAGGACGCAACCCAGTGGCGCTAGTTGTACAAGATAGCGGTCCTCATGCTCAAGAACTTGTTAACATTCTTAGTGATTCTGGTGCATTTAAGGTCGGTATGATAACTATAACGCCCCAGAAAGCAGAGGATGCATTGAAGCGAGTCAAGGTGGCAGCAGTTATAACAATCCCAAGTAATTTTGACGCCGCTTATAATGCTCAAAAACCAGACCCAGTTACCATACATATCAACAACCTAAACCTTGATTTTACAAACGACCTACGTCGTTCTCTGCCGGCCGCTATTACAGAGTTCTATGCCGAAAAGGGAAACAGTAGTCCCATCCAAATCCATGTTAAAGAGACAGATTTGCGAAGTCAGGATATAGATCTCCTTAGGTTTGAGCTCGTCCCAAATCTGGTACTTCTATTAACTACAGCGGGTATCGTCAATGCGGGACTGGCTACTGCAAGAGAATGGGAAGATTCTACAATAAAGGAACTCCTGCTAGCACCCATTTCTAAGGCTACTCTTATCGCTGGTAAGCTACTATCAGGTTGGATTACCACACTACTTATCGCGTCTATCGTGCTTGGGGTAGGTGCGGCTTCCGGTTATCTGCGACCTGAAGGTACGATTTACTGGATTTCTACGCTAGTGATAGTTTTGCTAATAGCATTAGCTAGTGCTGCTCTAGGAGTAGCTATAGGTGCAGCCTCACGCCGGTTTCAAAGGGTTACAGCCATTGGTATCCCTCTATCTATAGATCTTTTTTTCCTTAGTGGTGGTATTACGGTGGCTGCCTTTCTTCCAGCGTGGCTTCAGACAATTGCTCATTTTGTACCTACTTTCTATGGCACTCATGCGCTACAGATGGCCATCTTTTATGGTTCTACTGAAGGACTTGCACTGGATTTATCTGTACTAGGTGCAACTGCTCTTGTTGCTGGAGTACTTGGTGTATTGTCATTACGGAGAAGTATGATAGCATAAATGACTCTATCTTATCGATTAATGCACAAAATTAAGAACCCTTCCTACTGTTCCCTTTACATGTCCATAATGTCTATAATGTATCGTGTATGTAATGCTTTATACCGTCCTGGAACCAGGTGGTTTTTGTATGTAGTTGTTACAATTACTGGATGTATTATTGTTGTTATTACCATGTGATATTTGATTATTATTATTTTTTCTTTCTAAACGTTCTTATGAATTGATGAAGTTCTGTAATCCTAATCGGTTACCTATTGCGAAAAAAACATTTTGAATTGATAGTAATAGGTTATGATTTATTCTGACCAGAACTCAAAATACGTGTCATGTCATCAAATAAAGGAAAAAAGACAAATTTTTTTACATTTTTATGGTATAATACATGAGAAAATTTTATATCTGTCACGAAGCTTATAAGTTATTGTAGTATTGACAACTTACTGTACCAAATGTGGCAAAAAAATAACAAAGTGGTTCGAGACTTGGTATGCTCAAGGGAATTGTAGCTGTCTCTCAGTAGAAAACAAGTCCATAGGGACACGAGATGAAGTATACTAATTATAGGCTGGTTCAGAACAGCAAGTCTGACAAAAGGAAATACTGTCATTGCACATACCGTTAATCCATTGAAGTGGAACCTCATAGTTCATTTACACTGTCGTAGACAACTTTGTTTATCCTCTCCAAGGATAGAAGATGATGCAAGAGGATCCATTACTTATCCGTGTTCATTGTAGAAAAATAAATCGTGAAACGGATGTCACGTAATATGGACTAGCTAATACAACTATGCAGTTTCTATGTCCTAAAATATTAGATGATCTATTCGACCATATAGTTTCTTATAGTTGGAGTTATGAAGGACGGATCAACATCAGGCTCCATTGTGACAAGCAACGTTCGGCTATCATTTAAGCTTAAATATACAAAAGAGATTTTTGCCATTTTAATGAATACATAACCGAGGTCACCTAGAGTGTTCGCCAGATCCTTTAATTCATTTAGGTGCGAAATTATGCGCAAGTAAAAAAGATCATCTTTGTCTGAAGACCATAAGGGAGAAACGTCCTTCCTCATACCGCCTTCAATGAGTTCGGCATCTTTAGTCAATACACCGACGAAACGGACTCTAGGATCCATGTTCATTATAGTATTACATATGTCCTTTAAATTGGACGCGGACCTAATATTCATATATATATTGACACCAGCATCTATACATTCGTACAACTAGCATATAATAAAATGGTATATGTTCGTGATTCCAATTTCCATACAATCTCTGGGGTGCGAGTTATTCCTACTTTAATATCACACTTCATTCCTTCTCAATAATAGACCCATCTGTTGTTGAGAAGCATTTCTTGAATATTACTGAGCTCTTGTATATGTGTGAATTAATGTGAATTAATCTTCAATATTTGTGATCATTGAATATCTTGAATTTTCGAACAAGAAGGAGCTCCAAGCCACGCGATACATTCATCGGTATTCATGACTAATACACCTATGTTTTTTAACTCTTGTAATGCTCTATCGTATAGAACAGATGTAGCATCTGTAGCCAGGATAATTCTGTAATCCCGCTCACTTGCTTCGTAAATGGTTGTTCTAGGACAGTTAGGAAAGTTACATCCAGATACAACCACCGTATTAACATCAAGATTATGCAAATGCTTTTCCAATTTTGTACTATAAAATGCTCCTCACCTAGGCTTATACATTATCCATTCCATAGATCCAATTTGCTGAAGATTACCAGAAAGCAATAGTTTTGAATCCAGTCTAATATGAGGCGAGGGTTTAAGTTCATCTATCAATTCAGCACCATCACTTCCAGGAATAACCAAATGCTTTCCATTTTCGATTGCTTTCCTCCGACACAAATCAACATTAGAGCCGTCTTTACTGTAAAGTCTTATAACATGAACTATAGGCTGTATTTCTTGAATATTACTGAGCTCTTGTATATGTGTGAATTAATGTGAATTAATCTTCAATATTTGTGATCATTGAATATCTTGAATTTTCGAACAAGAAGGAGCTCCAAGCCACGCGATACATTCATCGGTATTCATGAGAATAGACAAACAAGAATTCTGAAAGCATAGCCAGTTACGTCCAGTAATAGAATGGGACTTTAGTCGGACAAACGACGATGAGCACTCTGGCGTATGGATCCTTTCTGCACAACCAATTTATTTCCTTATTCAAATACAAAGCTCTCTCAGATTTCCAGAACACTTTTCTTCCTTTTAATGAATTAATAGATTATTTGCAGATATTAATAGCCGTATTTAGCGGAATTTTTCTCAAACTCTCTTTTGCAAGCAGCAGAGCATAAGTAAACGTTCCTTCCTCCGGCTTGGGAGATATGTTGTGTCTTCTTCTCATCGACCATCATGTTACAAACAGGGTCCTTGTACATCAAGAATATATTACACAACTCAAAGAAAAACATTATTCTTCCTTGACGAGGAGGATCATAAAAATTGGTTAAAGGTGAAGGTCCTCAGAGGAGACTTCCATTAATTTACGCTCAGTAAAAAGGGTCTTTGGTCCGGGAAAAATCCAAGCAAATGCTGCCGATCTGAGGACTAATATAGAATCGTTGCCTTTATAAGCAAGTGAGAATATGGCGGACCCTGTGACATTTACGTGTCCCTTAGTATGCCGACTTCCGACGCTATTAAATCCAAGACCAATAGGGCATACCTCGTATCTTGCACTGCTTCCTGATAATACTTCTTGCCTTTTCAGCGGCTTCGGCTTCATTAGACCCTTTAAGGTATTGGATGATCAGTTCCTCATACAATTTTTTTGCGCGTAACTCTGTGAATTCCTTATATTTTTTATGCGGTATCCGATTGTTGCGAATAACTGAACTACCAATTTTATATGAAATTACATTGTCTGGAATACCCTTCATTTCGTTATATTCTTTCTTACACTCACTGCATCTATGATCAAAAAAATCAGCGTGGATGGAACACCTTGTCATATTTGGAATAAGAATTATTTCCTCATCATATAACAATATTCCTGAATTACTTTTGTGTTGTTGATGGCTGCGACACATAGTTTTACTACTAGCTATCATAGCTGGAACGGCTTCAAAGTAGGCCGCCCGTTTATGATGGAACAGGGCATCATTTCTATATTAAGTGGTAGTTAGTGCTGATAGAATATCGCTCGTGCGGGCACCTTCCGTTACAGACAACAAATTCAGGGCACGAATTCATGAGATCGAGTTCTCGCTGATCGGTTTCACTCATTGCTCTTAAGCTAGAGGATATTTTACTCGAACCAGAAATGGTGTATTGCATGCAGTTAAATATTTTACCGTCATGATAATAACAATGAGTAATTACAAAGATCCAGGCGAAAAGTCTGATGGATCAACCTCTGACGTTAATACATCTTTTAGTTGCGAGACATGTGGTAAATCGTTTAATTTTCAGCAGGAACTCAAAGCCATATTCGATGATGACTGTAATTCAACCTAAACTATTCGATGCGATCCTTTGATACCTGCTGCGTTGATATTGTTCCAGTATGGCGGACATAACAATGTCACTGGATGGTTTTATTGGTGGGCCGAACTATGACATTGAGCGATTCCATGATTGGCTGTTCTACTGCAAGACCGAACCACCGGGTTGACAAATCTTATTCTCTCCAGTTTTTGGATATCAATACTTATTCTTCTTACCACTCCTTCTTCGAGTATGAACAGCAATATGATTGCGCCACATACGAGATAATATCCCCAGATATTGATATTACAACAAAGGCAAAAACAAATCCGGCAACGCATACTCAAGTCTAAATAACCGTAAGTTACGAGTTAGATCATACCGCGAAATGATGTCAAGGGGGGTATTTTTCTTATTATTGACTATACTTTTGGTATCGATCATTATCTTTATTTTTAGAGCAAGATTCTCTCATTAACGCTGAAAGAGCTGACATCAATGAAGTGCTAGATAGGACATGGGAATTCACTGCAATTGTGGTATGTGTATAGCATTAACCTTTGATACATGATTTTACATGGGCATGTATAACGAAAAAACTATAAAAGGAAAGAGAGTAGTGGAATTCTACCATAGGAGAGACGTTACTGCCCATTGCTGAATCCTAGTCTTCTTTCTTTTTTCCGAGACGTAAAGATTAAGAGATTTCAAGAGTAATTCTTGTTGCTGCATTAACTGCTATATCTGGTAATAACTATTCTCAACTTATTAATGTGAGGATAAAGTAATTATTCTAAAATGGAAACTATTCCAGATTCGAAAATCAAAACGTAAAGGATTTCGGAATGTTACTCTATTAGATATTATGTCGGGTAAGCTGTACCTGCGGTACCCGACAAATGATATTACTGATCACTCAACTGTATGGAGACCTGATTTTAAGCCAATTGTATATGATATATTTGCGTGCACGGAAAAGTCTCAAAAAGAGTGTTTCGATCGTATGCTTTTTTCAACCAATAAACTCTACGAAGATAAGATCTTGCAGGTTAAAAAGGGTGATCCACTATTTTTGCTTAATGTAGACAGCCATGTTCTCTATGGTGCTTTCAAGGCAAAATCTGATGGTAGAACAGATATCGTTCCTGAAGCCTGGGGTGGAAAGTATCCGTTTCAGGTAGAAGTGGAAAACCATGGCGATATAAAGTCTATAAACAATGCTGAAAAGATCCTTTCTAAGCTAGGCATTAGTTGGAAAAAAGCCGTCGCTGAAAACAAGACAAAATTACTTTTAGATTATCTAGAAGATCCAAACGGTTTTTCTTGGAGAAGGCTAATCCCGGAGATACCAGCAACAAAAATTAATGACAAACCTCCCTTGGAAGCCACAACTTTATGGGACTATCCTAGACAAAGCTATGGTAAGACTCTTAAGGGCAATAATAAGTACGCAGGCGTCACACCAGCTTTCATCATTTATAACATGGTAAAACGTTACACAGACCCCAATGACCTTGTAGTAGATCCTATGGCTGGCAGTGGCACTACACTTGATGTATGCAAAGAAGAAGGTCGTATGTGTATTGCCTATGACATTGTTTCAACAAGACCAGATATTATTCAAAATGATGCAAGGAAAATTCCTCTTTCTAATGAAAGCGTTGATATGATATTCATTGATTCACCTTATGGTGATAATATAGATTATAACGATCATAGGGATAATATAGGAAACATTTCATCAGAAACAGAAAGATTCTATGAAGAGCTAGAGAAAGTAATCGGTGAGTCTCATCGTATCTTGAAATCAGGAAAGGTCTTAGGATGGCTTATTGGTGATCAGTGGATAAAGAAAAGATTTACTCCTGTAGGTTTTAATGTCCATCACAGATTGTGTAAATACTTTGATACTGTAGACATGATATGCGTGGCGCGCAGAAATCAGACTTCAAATACAGGGATATGGTACAATAGAGCGCTTCGTTTCAACTTCTATCTACGTGGTTTCAAATATCTTTTCATAATGAGGAAGCCCCCATCGGCAGATTTCAAACCACAACAACAACATAAAAGAGCAATTAATTGGGCTCAATATTCGTGAGTAAAGCAACGCGATAGGACTTTACTTTGAAACCAGGGATATAAAGATAATGGAATGTAGAACACTCGCGAAGGTTTAGATAAACCTAGCGGCATCAATATTAGCATGATTATTTTTTCTTCTTGTTAGCATAGATATCCTTATGCACTCTCATGTTTGCACTTTTGAGTCTCCGTAATACTACTCAAGCTATAATCATAGCAATGTCTCTATCCAGTCCTACTTCTATATACATAGGTCCAATCACTAAACAAACCCATTTACTTTTTCCAAAATCAGCTTAACCTCATCCTGTTACTTTGGACTTCCTTTTGCTGTAAGTTTTTTAACCAGATGAATCAAATTAAGAATAATTGTCAGAGCAGCAGGCAAAGGGACGTTTTCCCAAGATATTAGTTGGAATAGATGGCTCAGAGGCGTCAATTGACGCATCACGTTATGCTATTGCAATAGCAAAAAAATACAACTCTCAATTAACCGCTCTATTTGTTCTTCACATGCACGGAATTAGATCTGTATCTTCAACTTTCATTACGGCACCTACTTATGGAGTGGAAGGGTTTGAAGAGGAGAAAAGAGCAGCCCAGGAATGGTTAGATAGAATTAGATTAGAAGGTCACGGAGAAGGCATAGACCTTGGCACGGAAATTGTTGAAGGGTCTACATCTGTAGAGGCTACGATAGTAGACTATGCTGAACGGGAGGGTGTAGATTTGATTGTTATTGGCACTCGAGGAAGAACCGGGTTTAAAAGATTATTGCTTGGAAGCGTCGCATTGGGTGTTGTAACATACTCACATTGTCCTGTAGTGGTGGTTAAGTAATTGGTATACGATACTAGCGATAGACGTTTCCGTGTTCTGGTTTTACATGAACATCCGTTTTAGTAAGTAATAGCTACAGTAAAGTGCCATCCCTTAGGTTACTCAAATACTTATTTTGTTGTTAACAAACCTTCGTGAGGAAGGGTCAATTACTGAATGTTTTAGATTATTTGATTATTACTGCCGTCTATATGCAGTACGCTAGAGAATATTTGACCTAAGTGATAGCTTCGTAAGAAGAATCTGTGATTACAGATTCCTATGGACTTTTAATGTTACCGCTATGCCTCTGTTTGTGACAAGGAATTTAGTCTCGCAAGCTTTGACTTGGAAGCAATATACTGGGTAATGTCTGTTTCTGAGGTCAGGGCTGGCCTTTCCTTCTTTGCGAAGAATCCGATTATTTCTGGTTCAAAGTTGTGTTTTCGTAGTTCATCTACGACCAAACTTGCTACGTCTCTTGTTGCAACTATAAGATGACAGCCGTTGGAAGATGCAGTTGCATTTTCAATTAGCAATTCCTTCGTTGCAAACTTACCGATTTCCTCATACTTCATTGGAAGCTCGTTAGTTACAATATGAGAGTTTGTCAGTTCTGCAAGTTTTCCTATCGCAAAGTAACCATCTGTTGTAACAGGATGTACAGCTGTTATATGCGTTTGGTTGTCATATGCCATACCAAAATCAGGACAATATTTTGATATTATTTTTCCTAGCGAAAAGTGTGGTTCACTTAGACTTTTTATGGTTACATCTTTTGCAGCAGAAAGAACATCTAACGAAATGCCGTTTTGCTCAAATCTGGCTATATTATTATGATCCATTTGTGTTAACATGTAAAGGCTTAAAGCTGACATCGCTCCCATTTTATTTGAAATAATAATTTGCATGCCTTCCTCCACTTGATCGTATCTTGTAGGTAATTCTTTTACAGTGTTTGCAATTGCAGTTGTACCAAAAAAGAGATTGCCAATCTTAATGGAACTGTAATCTTCCATAGCTATATTATAACGAGAAGTAAATGTATCAAGATTTGTTCTAATATTGTCAAGCATTTGTTCAGTAGGCGCATCATATATAGGAAACAATTTGAATCCTGAAGTGCATCCGAGGAGATTAAGATTTTCCATTCCTGCAGTCAATGCAATGTCGCTGTGAATTTCAGATTCTGGTCTCTGTGTGGGGTCAGTTATCTGTGTCACAGAGTTATTAGCAGATGTATATCCTACTTTGTCACCTCTGTGTAACTCTATATAATCTAGCAGCGCAAATTGGGCATCACGACGGGTTGTCAAAGCCATGGTGTTTTTTCTTATGTACACCTTTGAATGAAAACCGTTGAAGAACTTTTGAACAGCTTCTGATAATAAAGCTGGATCACAACCTAGAGCAGAATGAATGCGAAAGATTGAAAGTGCTCGTTTGATTTCAACTTCCTTTTCAATTACAGGATTTTCGAAATTGTATACTCTTCGAGTAAGTTCAGGGATCTTTCCCTCTGAATAATAAAAAGAATCAAACCAGCTAGGTGTTAATTTTATATTACTTCTTTTAACCTCTTTTAACGAATATTGTAGTACATAATTGTCTACCTCATTCGAGCAGGTCGGGATCCAGCGTAAGGGATCAAAACCAAGTTGTTGATATTCTTCCACTAATTTCCAAAAGTTTTCACTCATCATACATCATAGACCCCTCAGACAACCACTAAATCCTGTTTTTATTATACGATTATATAGAAGTACGCTTATTAATAAAGGAAACTTCACACTATAATTTGATAAATTTTCAAAATTCTGACTGAGATAATAGAATATAAGAGTTATTTGTCAAAAATCTTCCTTCGAAAAAATCGTTCATGAGGTAGAGAAATTTAGGTTTAGTCAATTTACTGCACAAATAATTATAAGCCTACTGCGCTTAAAGTCATCTGTGATCGGAAAAGAGGCTATGGAATCGAAGCCGACTATTCCTCAGCTGAAGCAAATTGCACTGAAGATGGAAAATAAATCTGCTCAAGAAGTCCTACGGTGGGCGGTGGATACTTATGGATTAAGAATCGGCTTAGCATCAAGTTTTGGTACAGAAGATGTTGTTCTCATTGATATTATGATAAAAATTAACAAAGAGAAAACCAGAATTTTCACCTTGGATACGGGACGGCTAAATCAGGAAACTTATGATTTAATGGATACAATTCGCAAGAAATACGCTATCCAGATTGAAGCATTTTTTCCGGAGCAGAAAGAGGTTGAACAGATGGTTAACATAAAAGGCATGAACCTAATGTATGAAAGCGTCGAAAATAGAAAACTCTGCTGTGAAGTTAGAAAAGTACATTCTCTTAACAGGGCGTTAAGTAAACTCGACGGTTGGATTACGGGTTTAAGGAGAGAGCAAGTAATTACAAGAGCTCATATTCAGAAAGTGGAAATTGATTCTTCCCATGATAACATCGTTAAAGTCAATCCACTGGCAGATTGGACTAATGAAATGGTTTGGGATTATATTCATAAAAATAACGTTCCTTACAATAAGTTACACGATATTGGCTATATGAGTATCGGTTGCGAGCCATGTACAAGAGCAGTCAGACCTAATGAGGATTCTAGGTCTGGACGATGGTGGTGGGAAACTGATACACATAAAGAATGTGGACTACATTGGGAC